>ERZ1027181.85-NODE-85-length-40168-cov-24.788173_pt1 | contig 40168 bp, 31 predicted proteins | sample MGYA00519247_ERZ1027181 | MGnify/ENA primary metagenome ERZ1027181 (study PRJEB26926, sample SAMN06164415) | human gut metagenome | biome: ENVO:00009003; feature: ENVO:2100002; material: ENVO:00002003 | host: Homo sapiens | place: USA | collected 2012 ...
ATCTTTTACCAACTCTTACCGAAGTAAGCGTTGCTTGTTTGTATCTGTTTCAGAATGCCTCGTTTATTCAAGTTTCTTAACCTTCAACTTAAAGTTGATGAATTAAACGGTTCGTAAATTACCCAAGAATCAGATTGCTCTGAATTCTTGCTTCTTGTACTACTTGTCTGTTTATGTAAATCTTTTCAAAGAACTCTTTCTTTATTTAACGCCTTCTTAACACAACCGTAACTCGTTTTGCTTGAGGTTTCGTTTGTTCTCGAAAGCGTTTGCAAAGGTATAGCAAAAAAGTTAAACTCGCAAGACTTTCGATAAAAAAGTTTGCAAAAATTTATGCTTTTTAGTCTTAAATTGACTAAAATCAAGGCAAAAGCACGTTTTAGGGCGCTTTTACCTTGATTTTACAACATTAATGCCAGTATCTGACCTTAACTTCCTTTCCGTGCTTATCCTCCACTTTCAGCCTCAAGTCGCCACCATTATGGTCGAAATAGAGCACACGGATGGGATGAAGACCCTTTTTCATAGCATGCTGACCCACCAATTCACGCGCATCATGCATGCCATCGTTGTCAACAACCATCACTCCGTCTACCGTAAGCTGGCTTCCATCGTCCGAATAAAGGCGGAAAGTGTAGACTCCGTCTTCCGGAACTTCCAAGTATCCGGTTATGACCAGACCTATATTTTCCTTTGCTTCCTTAGGTATGCAGACACCATCGGTGACGTATTCGCCTTTAAGCGGCGCCTCCTCTATGCCCTTACACCAATCTCCCGGATAGTCATACCATAGATTGGAGAGTCCGGTCTGAAGCTGCTGTTCTGTGGTTACAGCCTCATGAAGCTGGTCCTTCACAAAGTCAGAGCGGAAGGCGTCACCCTTTCTGCCGTCCCTTCCGAATGCACGGAACACGAAATGCGTGGTCTCAGTCACAGCCATCGGTCCGGTATAAACAGGCGATGTCTGCTGCGGCATCGTACCGTCCTTAGTATACCTTATTGTAACAGACGGATCAATGCAGAACACCTTCACCGTATCCGTAGTGACGAAAACATTTCCACGATTCAGTCCGGTAAGGTCAGGAAGCCTATACTTCACTCCCATCGCCTCAAGTCTGGGCAGCTGCGTGAGCAATCGCTTCGTAAAGTCATCATAATTCATACGCTCCGGCATACTCCATGCCTTCTCAGCCACCGCTGTGAGTCTGGGGAAGAGCTGATACCACATTCTCTCCACGGAAGCCACCCTTTCTCCCCAGAGGCAAGAATGAATGCCCTTCACAAGCTTAGCCTCGTTTTCGTTGAGAGTTTCGTAAGGATTGAAGTTATAGATGCCGTGCAACTTAGTGTCGTCCTCCCTCGTACTGAGATAGAAGAACGACACTGGTACGTCAATAAGATCATTGCCATGCGACGTCGCCTTCTTCGGTCCCTTCGGCAACCATGATCGCCACCACATCACAGTGGTATATGGCGACAGTCCTCCATCTATGACATCATCCCATGCTATCATCTTCTTGCCGTTCTCACGGAAGAAGGCTTCCATGTAATGATTAAACCAAGTCTGAAGCTGCGGTTCCGTGGTAAGCCCGTTGTCCGCCATTCTCTTCTGGCAGTCCGCACACTTCTTCCAGTTCTTCATATCCACCTCGTCGCCTCCGATGTGCACATACTCGAAGGGGAAGAGAGCGAACATTTCCGTCCAGACATTACGGCAGAACTCCAACATCTTGTCCTTTCCCGGACACATCGGCGTGGTGAAGAGTCTGCCCCACCCCGTATGCTCGAAGCAAGAGAGTCCGTCATAACTCTCGATGGCAGCGAGGCTATGACCCGGCATATCTATCTCCGGCACCACATCTATGCCTCTCTTGGCAGCATACGCCACGATGTCGCGCACGTCGTCCTGCGTATAGAAGCCGCCATACTCCTGCGTTCCGTCCTCCGTTGTCCTTATCTTCGACTCCGGCAGCAGCAGGTTGGGCATATCCTCCTTAGCGGCATTAGCCATACATAGCGAGTCCTGATTGTTGAAGCGTCGCCATGCTCCCTTTACGGTCAGCAACGGATAACGCTTCACCTCCACTCTCCATCCCTGGTCGTCCGTAAGATGCCAGTGAAAGCGGTTGAGCTTATAGTAAGCCATGACGTCAATGAGCTTCTTCAGCTCGTCAACGGTATAGAAATGTCGCGAGCAGTCGACCATCAGTCCGCGCCATACATATCGCGGACGGTCGCTGACATTAATCTTCGGCAACACCACCTTCTCTCCTTTTACCATGGGCAGCAACTGTCGCAATGTGGCAATGGCGTTTATAATTCCCGTATATCCAGAGCCAGACATGGTGACTCCACCACGCTCCACCTTCAACGAGTAAGCGCCCTCTTCACCATCCTTTGCAAGACAAAGACGGATGTCGCCACCCTTCGAAACCACCTTCAGCTTCGTTCCGGTCTGAGCCTCGAAAGCGTCAGAGAGGTATTGCGCCGCCGGCATAAGCGACGCATCGTCCACTTCAACCGTGGGTTTGGCACCAAGCACAACGGTGCCTTTCTGCTGATCTATGTGATATGGCTGAGGGATAATCGCTACGTTCTGAGCGACAGCCATCGCTGACATCAGCGACACAGCAGCAAGAATGAATATGTTTTTCAGTTTCATCATTGTGATACGATATATATAATAATGTATAAGTTATCTATATATTATAATGTGCGCGTAAGGGAACATTATTCCACAACCACCTCGTCAAGGAAGAACCATGCGGGATAGCCCACACCATAATGCCAGTCGGGACACAGACCGAGAGTCTTCACCACCACACGGATGTATCTTGCCTTGATAGGCGTGTCAAGACTTACGACGGCAGGAACGAACTTCACGCTGATGTCGCGGTCTTCCGCAAACTCACGAGTGCCCATCAAGCTATACGTCTTGCCGTCCTCGCTGGCATAATAAGCCACGCTCTTAGGCAGCAGAATCCATGCTCCGAGCTGATGCAGGAAGTCGGTGCTGACCTGTCGCACGGTCTTAGTCTCACCCATATCAAGGACAAAGTCGGCATCCTCGCCGTTCCATCCCACCCAGCTCTCCACGTAGGTGGTGCCTCCGTATAGTCCGTCGGTAAGAGCCTTGTCTGCGATGGGCTGGTATTTCTCCTGCGGCGGAATGTTCCACGTCACCTTTGCGCCAGCCGCCTTGTTCTTTACGTCACTCGGCAGGAATCGCTCACGATAGAGTCGGCAGTAGTCGTCCACATTATTGTTACGTTCGTTCAGCGTCGTCACGCCGTACATGGCACAAGTCTTCTGGAACGTGTCGAGCGCCTTCTCCACATCAGCCTTGTCGCCACCGTTCTCCGTACGTGCAATCTCCAGCTCGCTGTATCTGAGCGGCAGTCGGGCTATGCGGACATGCGCCAGAAGTGCAGAGTCTGCCTCCACCGCCTTCTCCGCCTCATCGAAGAGTTCGTTGTACGCCTTGCGCAGATTGGCGTTCAGCATACCGTTCTTATGAGTTATCGGCGAGTCGTAAATCCACAGCGGCGTGCCTGACGAGAGCAGCGCTCCTGTCAGCATCTGCTGATACCGATATAAGTATGTAGCAGCCTGACCGTAATATCCCTTCATGAAAGTCTTCATCAATGAGTCGGCGTCCAGTTCGGGATTCCACATCAGCTTACCAATCATATAAGCCCTCATCTCCGAGAAGTCGGTGCCGAGCGAGCCGTTCACCTGTTCGAAGAGCATCGTAGCGTGATTGCGCTTGAAGAGCTGTATGTTCTTCTTCAGGATATGGAAGTTTGGGAACGGCGCCACCACATTGTCGAAATTGATGCCATAGTCCCACACGAAGATGTTGTTGGATATCTTAGCCCAACCCTCCATTGCCTTTACGAAGTCGCGTCCCGACTCGTTGTCCGTGAGCGGCACCTCGCGCTTGCAGTCGATGTCGCAGAGCATGATGTTGACGTTAGGCAACGGCTTTACATGCTTTGGCGGGTGCATGGTGAAGAGATAGGCAAGCGTGGAGAACTGCTTGTCGGGGAATCTCTCTGCCAACTTATTAAGAAATCTTATGTAACAACCTGACGGCGATTCCTCATACTCGTTCACCTTCTTACATTCCGGGCATTGGCAGTAAGTGTCGTTGCCGTCATTCTGGCTGACGGAAATGGTGTTACGTCCGGGATTAGCCTTAAAAATGGAGTCGATGCGACTGGCCACGATTTCGAAAATCTCCGGATTGGTGAGACACCACTGGCTGTGATTGCCGGGACGTCGTTCGCCGCTGATGAACGAGTAATACTCCGGATGCTCCTTGCCATACACCTTCGACGGCAGGAGTCGGTCGAACGTGTGCACCCACATATTGTTGGCGAACAGCTCGCCGTGGTCCTGCAGCCTCATCCAGTCGCGGTAAGTGCTGTCGTTGTTGGAATAGCTGAAGGTCTGGCGGAAACGGAACGCCGGGCTTTCTGCCACGTGCATCTCCGGAATGCGGATGTCCGCCGACGGAGTAAGCGTATAGAAGTCCTTGGCGAGATAGTCCATGCCAATACATTTCTCCAGCAATGCCGACACGCCGTATATGGCACCCTTGCCGCCTGCCGACTTTATGGTGAGGGCGCCACGCGTGCAGTCAATGACGTATCCGTCGTCCGTAGCCTCCGTTGTCTTTCCGCCTATCACCACGTCGTTCTTGGCGCGTTTGGCTGTAGCTGTGATGTCAAGTTCGGCACCAGACGTCTCGCGTACGAAACGCTGCAACATCTTCGCCGCCTTGCGGTTCACGTCGTTATCCTCAGCAAGGACAATGCGTCCCTGCGGTTTGCCCTTGCTTACAAGGCACACCTGTGCCGTTGCCGCCGTCGGTGCCATAAGGCATGCGAGGAGCAACAGTCTGTTGAAAATCTTTGTCATTGTAATAGTATGATTATATTTTAATAAAATAGTTTGTTCACGTCTTCTACTGACGAGCATATTCCGCAGGAGTGATGCCGTATGCCTTCTGGAAGCACTTCGAGAAGTAGCTGGAATTGGAGAATCCCACCATATACATCACCTCGGACACCGAGAAGCGTCCCTCACGCAGCAGCACCGAAGCACGCTGCAAGCGTATGTGGCGGATAAACTCCACGGGCGTCTTGCCCGTCATCTGCTTCACCTTACGATAGAGCAGCTTCGATCCTATCTCAAGCGACTCCTGCAGACGGGTTACATTAAAGTCAGAATCGGCGATATGTGCCTCCACCATATCCGTAATCTTGGCAAGCAGACGGGCATCCACAGAGTCAGCGTCGTTCTTCTTCGCAGCCATCGGCTTGCTGTCAGCCGTCTCCGGTCCTGCGCTTTCCACGTATGCCGAAGCGAAAGTCATCGTCACATCCGTGCCTTCATTGTCACTATCCACAGCTGCCTGTGCCCCGTTCTGCTTGGCAAACTCATTGACAAGGGCGAGCGTATTGACGTCGGCTGTCTGCGCGTTGCCACCAAAGGAGAAATAACGGTTGAATACGAAGGGCATGTCAGCCTCAGCTATTGTCAGTCCGGGAATGCCAACCACGACATCCACCTTATCCTTGTCAGCCGACACAGCTATGCTGACAGCAGAATCGGCAGCACGATTACGAGCGGCAAAGTCGATAAGTTGGTCAATGACAAGTTGCAGGCGAGCAACATCCAAGTCTGCATACACCTTCGGCACATTGGTGCGATAACCAATCTCCACCGTCTTGCCGTACTTGGCGCGTGCGTCCTCGGCAGCACGTCGGCAGAAGTCGGCAATGTCTATGGTAGTGGTAGCCACCGATGCTTTATGGTCTGAGGTCTGCTGCATATCGAGAGCCTTATACATAAGCGAATTGATGTCCACCACATCGCGACGCATATTCTCAAGAGAACGCATATTGGCTGTGTCGTTCTCAGCATGGAGCATATTGAGCACCGCACCGAAGAGCGAGGTGAGCGGCTTCTTCAGCTGGACAGACAGATTGTCGAAGAACTGTGAACGGGCAGCCGACTCCTGCATGATACGCTCCTTTGCCTCGCGCTCCTCACGCAGACGGCGGCGCATCATCCAGAACTTCATCACCCATACCACCAGACATATTAATATAATAAGGTAGACAATCTTTGCCCAAACCGAGAGATACCATGGCGGCAGAATGGTAACGCCGTACGCCATCACCTCTTCCTTCGCCTCGCCCTGTCCGTCCACCAGACGCACCTCCAGCGTATAGTCTCCAGGCGGCAGCGCGTTGTAACTGATGTCCAACCGTTCGCCGTGGATATACTGCCACGTGCGGTCCACTCCCTTGAGGCGGTAAGCATAGACGCACGGCTGCTGTCCTGACTGCGGAAGGTCAGTCAGCTGGAACGTCACGTTGTTCTGTCTTGCCGTCAGCGTCATTTCAGAGAGATACGTAGGATAACCTTCGTCGGAGGTGAACTGCTTTCCGTCCACCATCACACCTGACAGAAACAGCTTGCCTCGATGTCCCTTATCCGTGCCGCCATGAATGACGTTGGCAATGGGTATGCTCACCACAGCGTCGTTGCCTCCAAGCAATACGCTGCGCGACACGGGGTCATAGCATATTGCCAACGGACGGAATCCGGGCACGGCAAAGCGCGTGGTCTTGCCGTCCTTGCCTAATATGCAACAGTCCGAACCCATGACAGCCCAGACATTGCCTTCCACCTCACACAGCATGGCAGCGTCCGCAGCGTCATATCCGGTTATGTGCAGCGAACGGTCAGCAGCCGACTCCGGTCCGAAACAGCGTACTTCGCCTTTCATCGCCGCCCACACGTTGCCCCGTCGGTCGACAATGAGGTCGCTGACAAGACGGTCCTTGCCCACAAGATGCTCCACCCGCATTGTGGCGGAACTGATTCGGTCAAGTCCACGGTCGTACATACGTGCATATATCCTTCCGCGTCCGTCCTTCACGAGCTGCAATACGTGCATGCCCTGCAGTTCCCTCAGGAAATGTCGGTCAGCCATGACGGTGGGCGTAGTGGCGCCGAGCAACTTCTTCTTGCTTATCACAAACACGCCACCCATGTACGAGCAAATCCAGTAACGTCCTTTTCCGTCGTCAATGATGTCGTAAGCCCAAGCCGTGGTGTAACGGCGTGACTGGTCGGTGACGATGACATTACGCATCTGGCGTGTCTGCGGATTGTATATGTTGATGCCGTGGTCGGTGCATACGAGCACCCGTCCGTCCGTATCGGTATACACCCGTCTGACGCGGTTGTGCGACATATAGTGAGTCGGCGAACTCTGACGAAACCACATAATGCCGTTCATATCGTCAGGCATATATCCATGCGTGGCACCATAGGTGATCAGGCCGTTGGTGCCACCGAGCCACATCCTGCCGTCCAAACCACGATAGATGAGGTGCAGGCAGTTGCCTTCACCCGTATTGGTCAGGTCGCTAAGCGGTATGTAGTCATAAAAGCGACGTTTCCTCAGGTCAGACACACCCTGGTCGGTGCCAGCCCAAAGATTGCCCCATCGGTCAGAGAAGACAGCCCACACGATGTTGTTGGCAATGGAGTGCGGCGAACGCGAGTCGTGCAGGGCATGCCTTATGGTCTTGTCCTTCTTATTGTATATATACAGACCGTTGTCCGTACCGGCATATATAAGACCTGCGCATACCGAGAGCGACTTCACGGAATTGCCCGACAGCGGGCTGATGTTCTCAAGACGCTTTCCGTCGTATCTGTAAAGAGCGCCCTCCGTACCGATCCATGCCGATTCACCGTCGCCAAGAAGCGCATTGACGAGCGGCTGGCTTCCCTCCCCTATGCGTATGGGCTGAGCCTTGCCGTTACGCAGGACGGTCAGACCGGTCAAGGTGCCGACGAGCAGACCATGACGAGTAGGCAGCAGCGAATATACATTATGCAAGCGTGAGTTCTCCGTACGCTTCGTGCCTGTCTGCAAGTCACGGCTGAAGAGCCCCTGCGCACCGCCATACCACAGGCGTCCGCCGTATATCGTCACGGCACGCATCTCGCCCATGCCGCCGGAAGTCCGCTCTGCATAACGTCCGCGGCGGATGGCGTACGCCATGAGTCCGCGTTCCGTAGCCATATATAGCATGTCCTTGAAGATGCACATAGAGTGGACACGCGTGATGACCGGCGTCCCATCCGCATCCGTATTGTGCGGAATTGATCGGTAGCCGTCGTAGGCGTAGAGTCCGTGGTCTGTGCCGAACCACATAATGCCCTGCTCGTCCTGCGCTATGGAGTACACGGTGGAGGCGTCGGCAATGCCGACATTCTGGAAGCTCTGGGCAGCAGCCAAGGATGGCATCAACAGCGAAAGAAGGGTGAGGAGGATAATTGTATATAGGTTTTTCATTCAGTTTTGCTCTTAATAGTGACGTATTGCTTAACAGGGCGTTAAATTACAAAAAATATGTCAGATATCGAAACTTGAGGGTGAGAATCTATAATTGTTTTCTTGCCGTTCTGCATTTTAAACGTTATATTTGCAAAACGTAATAACAATCCATTATTCAGATATGTGATGGCTATGACAGAAAATCATGAAAGAAGAAGACTGCCCGTTGGCATACAGTCGTTCAAGGAAATAAGGACAAACGGTTATGTCTATGTAGACAAGACTGACTTGATTTGGCATTTGGTCAACTTTGGAGATAAGTTTAATTACTTTAGCAGACCTCGTCGTTTCGGTAAGTCAATACTTATCGATACGCTACAGATGTATCTTGAGGGAAGAAAAGATCTGTTTGAGGGACTAAAGATCATGAGCATGGAAAAAGACTGGGCGAAGCATCCTGTCATCCATTTGGATATGAGCAGAGGCGGCGCTTCTGCTGATGAGATAAAGTCATACCTTGACAGAACATTCGCTTCTTATGAGCAGGAATACGGCATCAACATAAAGCCAACCGACTCATTGGGCAATCGTTTCGACATGATCATCAAAACGGCATATAAACAATCAGGTCTGCAAGTGGCTATCCTTATAGACGAATACGACTCACCCTTGCAACACTCCTGGAACACTCCAGAACACGATGGATGTACGGCAGTTTATCGGAGCGTCTTCGCCATACTGAAAGCAGACGACGAATTTGAAAAATTCGTGTTTATCACCGGTATCACAAAATTCACACAGATATCATTGTTCTCTGTTCTAAACAATCTCACCAACATCAGCTTCTCCCCTGAATACGTGGCTCTATGCGGTATTACAGAACAGGAAATAGCAGAAAATTTCCATACAGAGATGGAGAGTATGGGAAAGCTGAACGGATGGGATATGCAAGAAACTCATGATCACCTGAAAGAATATTATGACGGATATCATTTCTGTCATAGGAATATGACGGACATATACAATCCGTACAGTCTTATCAATTCTTTAAATACTGGAGAACTGAGAAACTATTGGGCATCATCGGGAGCGACATCGTTATTACCTAAATTCGTCAAAAACGTGGAACTGAGAATGGGTAAGTTCGAGAATTGCGCCATAATGAAAAACATCATCGAAATGTCTGATGTGACTGGAGGCGGTGCAGAATTATTTCTTTATCAGTCAGGATACCTTACCATCAAATCACTGGAAGGCATGGTTTATCATTTGGGGTTCCCTAATGAAGAAGTGAAACAAGCCTTGTATGAAATGGTGCTGCCAGCCTTGACACTGCGTGAGGGCGACGAAATTCAGTCCATTCAAGCCTACTTATATCTTGCTCTCTACAATGGCAATGTAGCTGAAGCGATGAATCATCTTAAAGCTCTTATCGCCGATGTACCATACAGCAACAAGAAGATGGCAAGTATGGATATGGAAGAGCGTTATCGACTGATCATCAGCACCATCCTAAACGCTATAGGTTTCAGAGTGGAAGTGGAGAAAATGCTTTCCACAGGCAGAATAGACATTGTAACCACCACACCCCACTTCATATATGTGATAGAACTGAAGCTTTCAAAGAACGGTGGCAAGAAAGCTGGGGCAGAACAAATTCTGCATAATCAATATCTGGAACCTTTCAAGAGTGACAAGCGGCAAACCATAGGTCTGTCTATCGAACTGGACGATTTAGGCAAGGGATTGACGGATTGGGAAGAAATTAAAAGATGATAAAATGAAGCATGCAAATATCGTACAAAGAGTAAAATCCTGTTACAAAATAAAAATCGATTCTAGAGTTCCGGATTGCTGTTTTTACGGTGTTATGATGTGCAAACAGCACCAATGCCTAACAATAGCGCCACTTTTATCATGCAATAGTGCCACTATTAGACAGTAAAAGTGGCGCTATTATATGATAAAAGTGGCACTATTGGAGTGTAAAAGTGGCGCTATTGCAGAGAAAAGAGGCTCATTTGCGAGTCTGATTTCATAACGCTTCGCCAGAAATCCGCATAACTCACTGTGTATAAATACATTGTCTCCAAACGCTCAAAGCTCAAGAATTTCGCACTAAAGATTTCTTAGTGCGCTCAGCTCATAGTATTGAGCGTTAGAAATGCAAATATAAGATACGTCAGAAACCGAAAAAGCTCGGATTAATAGCATTGTTTGTTCTTTCCTCCAAATATCCCACCGCAAAGTCCAATGCCTTGATAATGTGCGGCACGATGTCCTTGGCGGATTCGTTGTCCGTGATTTTGTGGTCATAACTTAACAATACTTTCGCTTCGTCTTTCTCTGAGAGCAGAGCCTTGACAAACTTCACGTTCCTGTTGGTTTCGTCCACTGCCTCTTTCAGCCGCGGCCTTTCATGTGAACAGATGCCCGTGACAAAGGGAATGCAGAAGCGTAGCATGCTTTCGTCCTTGCCCACCACATAGAAGTAAGCCTGCCCGTTATAACGGAAATGCCAGCCTAATGACTGCATCCGTACAGCTTGACCGCACATTCGGCGAATCTCATTCACTACTTCTTCCTGTCTCATATTCATAATAGCTTTTGTTTTTATCCATTTATGAGGAATGAGAGGGAAATGTAACCAATCCTGTCCGTTTTTATTACGCAAAGGCCGTCAGTCTAACATCACGAATGCAGCCCAATGATAAGGATCGGGATGGTTCTTGCGGACGATTTGCTTCGCCTCTTCGAATGCCTTTCGCTTGTCCAAAGCATTGGCTTTGTCAGTAAGCCGCTCATAGAAGGTGGCCATAAACTCTGACGTCACACGGTCGTCAACATTCCATAAGGACATGACAATGGTGCCTACACCAGCCTTCTTGAAGGCACGCTGCAGTCCGTAAAGACCCTCAGACGTGGCTTTTCCCTGTCCCGTCTGACAAGCAGAGAGCACCACCATGTCCGTATTGCTGAGATCCAGACGAGCAATGTCGTTGGCAGTAAGGATGCCACCGAGCACTCCTTTCGGAAGCTTCTTGCCCAACCATGCGGCATTGCCACCAGAGAGAACGAGTCCAGACAAAGACATGGCGTCGGTGTAGCCTTTCAGATAGTTGACGTCAGCAGCCTTGCTCGGCGTGTAATAGAATCCGTGCGTGGCGAGATGGAGCAGACAAGGCGACTTGCCGTGCATAGCCAAGAACGACTCCTCCGTACCGTCCGTTCCCATATAAGGCACAACATTCCACTTTTTGCCTTTCAGAATGGTGTAAATACGGAATATCTCCTCCTTTGTTCCTTGCAACTCATGATAGACAGAATCGCCACGCGCCATGTCGCCACGCTGAGCGAACAGATTGTCCAAATCGTACTTCTTCGCCTCATTCTCCATCGCCGTATCGTCCATATCATACTGCAAGCCTCCATAAAGGACGGCAGTATGAGCGTCTGTACGTCTGGTATGGCGCTTCATCTTCACCAGTTCGCGGGCTGAAGACAGTCTGACGAAATCGTAATGACTGCCTAACAGCGAGCCGTCCTCCATCGGCAACGACTCTAACGACACCTGGAAAAGCAGCTGAGAGGGCACGTAATACACCGTCGACCCTTCCTTAAGATTATCCTTCAGCGGCTGCCACAACAGACGGACAATGTCCTGTGCATAATCCTCTCCGTAATACATGTCAGGGCGGACAATGCCAAGCGAATCTATCTGACGCTCAGCAAACAATGGCTTCAGCAAAGGATAGTCCTGTCCCTTATCAATGATAAAGGCAGCATACTTCCTTCCCTCAGATTCGGACATATAGTCCGTAAAGTCGATGAGCACCTCGTCCTGTCCCAAAGCCTGCTTCACAGCGTCATAGTCAACGTTCATAAAACCGGTTCCGTCGCTATAGCTGCGGCATCTTGCGGTCAGCTGGTTCTCCATCCTGCTCACCCTCTGCGATATGTCAAGAATGCTGTCTGCATTGGCCTTATAGTCCTTCTCCAAGGCCTTGACGGTGTTCTTCATACCGGAAAGCGACATAAAGTCGCGCATATCCTCAGCCGTACCTTCCCTCTTTATGACATCATACATGGACCGTTCCGACTCAAGGAGGAACGACTTCGACAGCACGAGTGCGTCATAGCAGGTCTTCGTGAACGGTGTCTGACATTGTTTTGCTGTAATGGCGAAGGGCGCCATATTGGTGAACAAAGCAGACAACGGGCTCCACAGTCCTTCCCTTTCCGCAGTATTCATATACGGAATGCGCTGCTTCATGAATGCTTTGAGCTGCTGTTCAGCCTCAGCATAATCCTTGCATCCCTCTTCTTCATGTCCGGCAAAACCCTCCGCATTGGCAAGAAAGATGCGTGCATTGATATGTTCCAGACTATTCTCGCCATACAGACCTCGGGTGCGGTCGGCATATTCGCGATAATGCTGTTCGGAGTCTGCATAATTGCCAGCCTTATGTTCGGCTCCTCCTATAAGTGCCAAGAGAGCTACGCGGTTGCCGTCCTCAGGCGGATACTTCGTAGCAAGCAGACTGTCGGCCTTTCTGAAATCATCCAAGCCCGCCTCATAATCCTTGAAAGCCACACGGCAGAGTGCCCTTGTCACGTAACGCGAATAGAGCTCGCGCGGCTCGGTCATGCTCTCCGTGCCTTCAAAAAGCTTCGTCAGACAGGCATAACAGTTGGCCTGGTCACCCTTCAATCTATAGATATCAGCCAGTGTGGCATAAGACATATTGTAGGAAGCATCGCCCTTAGGGGTCTGCGACTGAAACATCTCAATAGCTTTCTTGGCATACACAATGGCATCGTCATACTTGCCGAGAGTTGTATAAAGTCCTCGCAGGTTGGCGTAACTAAGATGACGGCTCGCAGAAACGGCCTGCGCTCCCTCACTCTCAGCAATGTCCTTGCCTCTGAGATACCACTGTTCGGCAATGGCATACTGCCCCTGCTTCTCCGCCTCCTTGCCCTTCTGGTTATAGTAAACAAACTTGGTCTTCTGGTCAGAAGAAGCCTCAACCAGCGAGTCCATTCTCTCCGCACATGCCAATGTCTGCCGCACATCACCCACGACATCATATATGGTCCACAAGTCTTTCAGACATTCCATCCGGACATCATCAAGTCCAGCCTTCTCTGCAAGCGCCAAGCCAGACTTCAAGGAGCTGACAGCCCCAGAGAAATCATAGAGCCATCGCTGGCAACCTGCCATCTCTCTAAGACATTTCACGGCATCCACATGCTTGTCCAGCTTCATATAGCCCTCATAAGCATTGCGGAAACACGTCAGAGCCTTGTCGTATTCGGCAGAGATAAAGCAAGAAGCACCGTCCACATACCAAGAATACGGAATCTTAGGAAGTATGTACGGACGTAGGAAATCGTTGGCATAGGGCGCAATCTCAGAAAGAATCTGCCTGCCATATTCATGCTCGCTGCGGGTCTTGTCCGTCTTTATGAAGTCCACGGCATACATGTATCCGTTGTATGCATATTCATACTCCACGTTTTTCCTCTCCGACTCCAACAGCTTTCCCTCCATCAGCTTCTTTGCCAAGCGATATCCTTCCTCGTATCGCTCCAATGTCTGAAGACAACTACATGCCATCAGCTGGCTGCAGACATACACCTGACGCTCATCCTCCGTCTGCTGCTTCGCAGTCTGCTCGCCGACAAGGAGGAAAGCGTCAAGAGCTTCAGCCGTCTTCTTCTCTTTGTTAAGGGCGAAAGCCTCACACATCTTGTCTGTTATCTCTGCATCTGTCATAGTTTGTGATTTAATATTACTGGCACAAAAGAAAAGTGGAAGCGACAATAGCAATGCCTTATTTATGTTTCGCAATGGTGTCAATGTCTGTAGTATCATTTGGTATCTTAGGACTTACGTTTTCAAATACATCTTCACCGCCACGCACATTATCGTCAGGCGCATCGCCAACGGTCATAATGTCAACAGCGAAGAAGCCTATCACCAACGCAGCAGCAATGCCCGAAATCCAAAGCAACATGTTTCGGCGCTTCGGCTTACGTCGCTTACATTCCTGCTGGAACTCCGCAATGGCTTTGAGTTTCTGATCACGACTGGCTAATGCAGCCTTCAGGTTCTTCGTAAACTCATACTGGTCTCTCTTCTCCGCATCTTCCTCAATCTCTTTCAGGAACTGCGCCTTGTCTTCCTCCGACATCGTGTCGCCATGAAGCAAGTATTGGTCTATCCTGTCTTGAAAATCCTGGTTCATATATGTCTGCCGTTTTTATGAGTTTAAATATCTTTTGTAAATATCCCTTGCTGACTCGCGCAACAACTCCGTACACTTATACTTCTTCGTCTTGAGCGAATTTTTCGATTCGATTGTCGGTATCTCCATCAGAATGGTGTCCAGATTTTTTCCTTCCACATAGAACTTGGTAAGAATCTGGCTGCAACGTTCTGACATGCGGGATATGATGTCAGCGATGATGTCAAGCATCTTGTTCTCCTCCGAGTCGTAAAGCATATCGGCATATTGCTGTTTGGAAGCCTCAATGTCAACATTAGAAGGATTCTTCTTTACCCATTCCTTATACTTGTTTTTGGCTATACCAATGAAATAAGTAAGAATGCTGCTTCTTAAAGGTTCGTCATCCTTTCCCATCACTCTGCCTTCACTCACATAAATCTTTCTTTGCTCAATCTTCTCCCAAAACGTGACGAATGTGTTCTGGAATATCTCCATAGCGGTATCGTCGTCAGCGAAGAACATACCCTGGCAGTTTGCCCAGAAATAATCAGAGCAGTAAGCATACAGTTCGGACTGTATCTTCCTGTCCTTGTCATACATACCGGCAACAAGACGGGCTTCCTTCTCCTGTTGCGGCGTGCGCATGTGTATTGTTTTAGCCATTATTTTCTAAGTATATCAGTTATGTTATATTTGTCTTTATCGTCACCAGTCAGCACAGGCTGTTGCGGTCGGCTACTGGTATTGGCGTTCACGAATCGTCTGAGTCGTTTCATAAACTCCCCATTGCCCATCTTCCCGTTCTTCTTCAGCTCCTGCCAAAGGGCATAAGTCAGCTTTCCGACAGCCGGACTCTTCATCTCGATGTTCACTTGGTCGCTGCGACAGGCGCTGAGCGTAATCCATCGCTCCGCCAAAGGCTTCGCTTTAGAGTTGATGACAACCTCCTTGCTTTTGTCACCCATCAGGAACGACTTAACTGCCTCAAAGGCTTCCTCCAAGCCACGAGCGTTCTGAGCGTCCACCTCCAACGTGTCACTCGCGCCACGCACCACGTCGTCGTCATCACCACGAGTGGCGTCGCCACTATGACATGCGTCTATCACCACAAGCAGCTTACCCTTCGCCCCTATCCGGTTGCGGATGGCGTTAAGATAGACATTCAGTTCGTCGTCCGTCAGATGCTTCTCGCCATGATACTTCGCGCTTGCTTTCCGATATGCGTCGTACGGAATCCAACACTCGTCCAGCCCGTCCGCCTCATCATTATGCACATCCGTCATCTGCTGACCATGCCCGGAATAATGCACGTACACAACATCACCTTTCCGGCACGAAGCTGCCATCCGCTTTAAAGCCCCGACAATGCCTGCCTTAGTGGCTTGCCGGTTAACCAACGTAGTGACCGACCTGAAGCCAGCCTCTTTCAGTATTCCCTGCACAATAGGCACATCTTTGTCGCCGTTTATCTTATTCCAAGCCTTGTCCTGCTGTTCGCCCAGCCCAATAACAATAGCTCTCTTTGTCTGTGCTGTAACGGACAAAGAGAGCAATAAAAAAAGGTATATGATTAATCTTGCTTTCATCCTATGGAAATAATAAGACAAAGTTAGCAATTTATTTTTGTTTAAAGCATAACAGGAGCATTATTTGATGTATCTTTGCAACGTAGGCTTCAGGTCCTCATGCTTGGAATAGTCGAACAGCAAACATTTATTAGCTTCCTTAAAAGGTATAACTGCATGGTATTCGCCTGCAGCAAAACAATCAATCTGATAAGGATGATATGTCAAGACAATGCCTTCTGGCAGTACGGCAAAGTGAGTCAAAGGGAAATCCTTCTCGGTAAATGCCTCTTCGTTGTAACCATTCCATCCCGCCCATTCATCGCAAGAATAATTATGTACAAGTAATGACCGCATAACATCATCCATACCGCCAGTATCAGTCATAGGACAATGGAAAGAGAATATGTTATTCGTAAAACTCTCCCACGAGCTTTCATGTTCGTAGCAGAAATCATATTCCTTCTTCAGACTCTCCAGGACAAGATGACGGAAGCGTTGCATCATGGCAGGTTTCACGGAATTGTTGACATCGAGCAAACAGCCTCTTCGCTTGTCGTATGTGATGTAATACTCACGAGGAAGGTCGTGAATTCCGCCATTGTAAAGGCTTGCCCAATAATAATATGTGGTGTAGTCATCACAATCAGCCACCTTCCTCACTTTTATGTCACAGGTCATTCTGACCATCAATGTGTCTTCATATTGATATTCAGCCCGACAAAGTTTCTCCCACAATACGCCATATTCATCCAAGGAATGCTGCATTTCTTTCAGCGACGTACACTTTCCGACCGGGATTTCCCTATTGTATTTCAACTGATAGAAAGCATCGTCCGTGATGGCAGCCATCATCCATTCACGGATGGCTTTATCAGACTCTGCATTACCTTTCGGAACATCCAGATCCACGCTAAATCCTGCATACACCCTTTCGTACTTGTTTCTTGGTTCGATGTAGTAGTTCTTCGTAAAACGTCGTCCTATAGAAGCATCCGCTTTACAGCTTGTCTTCTTTGCATTATACAGCTCAGCGAAAGAGACTTCCTTTGCCTGTGCACCGGCAATAAGTGTCAGCATTCCGTTTTTCTTCGACTTGCGACAATATACCTTATCCTGCAGTCCGACACATTTTCCATCAGAGAAGCAAAGCGTATCTGAACTTCCGAAAAGGCACAGGTCCTTCCATGTGCCAATATAATAAAGCCAGGAAGCGTCGCATGGTGGCGAGAACAATATCTTTTTAGCCTTAATGTCATAGACGTTATTGTCGTCAATGCCCACATAGTTGACAGTATTACGAATGGGAGCGATGCTATTGGCTTCGATTAGCGGATAATAAAAGCCATTACGCTCATACTTCAGGAGATAGCATGGAGCATCCTCTTCTGGATGTTCATTGTTCAGAATCACAAACAGACTGTCACTTATCCACTTTCGTATCTTGAACGTATCACCATCCAAAACGATGACGTCTCCAATAAGCTCACCTCTCACTCCAACTCCCAAGCGCAATCCATTACAGCCGGTAAGGGCAGCAAGTGTAAGGATTATAAACAGCAGTTTCTTCATAACGATTCCCCTAATTCGTGTCGGGCACAACTTCCGAGTTTGTTATCTTATTCTGGGCATTCTTCCCGATATGCCATCCGTCGCACCATGCACATTTGTATACAGAGAAATGCACACCATGCTTCTTACCCATAGCCTCAGCAGCTCTTAATGCCACCTTCTTATTCGGATAAGGAATCTTGGGTTTTCCGCTACGACGAGAAATATGGCTGTATTTGCTGAATATCCCAAAAGCATTGTGCGTGACAAAAACATTTCGCCACGCACCCTTCCTTGTCAACTGATTCCAAATTGCAAGAATACAGTTCCTAAAACTTATTCTAAGTTCATCCATTATTTAAACTTTGTTGTCCTGCCTCTCCAAAGGTCATCTGCAACATGGAGGATGACATCATGGAGCTCGAGGTCTGTCTTGAAGAACTCAGAGATTGCATCATAGCCTACAACGGCTCCAAGGATGTTGCCTGTCACGGCTCCGGTGGAGTCGCTGTCGCCCCTATGGTTGACAGAGGCTATTATCGCTTTCTCAAAGTTGTCGAAATACTTAACCGCACAATAGACAGCAATAGCAAGAGTCTCTTCCGCAACCCAACCTTCACCGATTGCTTCGATGTTGTCCACATCCGATGCTGACGAACCAACAAGACCGAGAGCCTTATCGGTCAAAGCTCTAAGTTGAGTGATGCCCGCACCTTCATTTGGATAAAGAGAGAGCAATATATCGTAGCCTTCGGACAAATAAGCCTTGAAATCATCCACTGCGGGACAGTCTTTCTGCATGATTCTGTAGATAACGTGTGCTTCCAATGCTGATGACAGCCAACCGAGAGGATGCTGGTGAGTTATCTCAGCAGCATCAGCCGCCAACATATCAACATCCTTTATGTTGGAGACGCGTCCTTCAAGAGGCTCACCTTCGGGCGTGTCTCTCCACACAGCACCATAGAGTGCCACAGGAGCTGTACGCATAATGCCGCCACAACCTTTACTATTGTTGTATGGGTCTTTACCCCTAAGGATATCCTGCAAGGCAGTCATACAGGTATTGCCTGGAGCACGACGATTGTTGAGTTCAGGCACATCGCCAATCCAGCAATCCTGATGACGGCTGGACTTCCTTCCGACTTGTGTGTAATACCATTCAAGATATGCCTCGCAAATAGCATACTTTGGGGCTTTGCCCTGCGCTTTTGCATTCAGCAAGCCACAAGCTGTGAACAGCGTCATCTGAGTATCATCAGAAATCCATGCCTTGCCGCTCTTTTCTTCATCTAGCAGCCACCACTGGGTGGTATCCAGCCGTGTGATGCCATTCTCGCCATACCTTTTCTGTATGCCCTCGTACGAACAGATGAACTCCACAGGATAACCGAGTGCATCGCCAACGGCTCCTCCAACCAGCGAACCGCGTATCTTATCTAATTGTTTGTTTCTATCCATATCTATAAAGCTTGTTCTGTTCATAGTCATATATCTTTTAAGTTATACTTTTTATGTTATAGAGTGAGAAGAAGTCTGAGACAACATTTCAAGCCCTATGAAAGAAGTTGAGAGCTTGCATTGCTCGTTAATGACTTGCTTCCTTCGCTTGAACTCCTCGATGGGCATTGGCTCCTTGCCATCTCTTTCCGTGAGCTTGTCATAAAAGGCATTAAGCACTCGCAATATCTTTGATGTGTCGTGTCCGCTTTCCCTAAGGTAGCCACGCAGAGTCGGCGGCTCAATCCCCTGGTCCGCACCATAGAACACCCAATAGGTGCTAAGGGCGATGTCGGTACGGTGAAGCCCCATAGCGCAGGCGATATAGAAACCGCCTCGATCGATGCGCTCACAAAACTCAGGAAACAACGCCACCATACTCTCAACAACATCGGCACGGTTGTCCACAGGGTAATAGAAATACTCCATGCCGTGCTCTTTGCAAAGATTCTGCATGCGAAGGTTAATGCCATCATTGCGAAGGTCAATGATGGTATGCACGCCTGCTTCCTTGATGACAGGCCAAGCATATACCTGACTGCGCGACGACATCGTCTTCCCTCTCACCCCACCGTATGCAGGGTGGATGTCAGGAATGTTGAGCTTCAGAATTCTGTTGATGTCCATAATGCGATCATTGCCATATTGTTTACATATAGTTCAACGTCTTCAAGTCATATTTCCCTTTATAGAACTTGTCAAGAACCTCTTGGAAAACATCATTGGGAGAAACAGCATCAAACAGGGTCATGCAAGAACGGACCTTCATTGCGTCAAGTCCGCCAAATATCTCAACAGCATCCTTATCCGTATGTACCAGCAGGGCCTTCGTGATTGCTCTCAGCCGTTCGTTCAGAACAGGATGATTCAGATAAGCCTCAGCCTCATCGTACCCGCTGATACCATAATACTTTGCATTATAGCTGTGTCCGAGGATGGCCAGTTGCGGGAATATATACCATATCCAACGCGAACGCTTTCGTCCGTCTTTCACTTCCAGCAATGCCTGTTGATAACAGTGTGACTGTGCGTCCAAGAAGCGTTGAAGGTTGAAGCCCCCATTGTCTTCAAGAGATTCTATTTGATTGGTAGTAAATCTATCTTTCATACATCTTTTTCTTGTTATTTATACGACATATTATAGCCGTTACAAAATGTTATACTTTTATGATATAGAGTGAGAAGAAGTAACCATTCTATCATGAGAATTCCTGTATCTTGCCATATATCCTGTCCAAAATCAAGGAAGCAACAATGGGTTGAGCCAAGAGAATAATAGCAACTAAGATCATAATTTCAGTTTTACATAATTGTCAAGATACATGTATTCAACACTTGCATTTACCAAAATAGAATGTAACACATCATTATTCCTTTCTATTGTATCTATTGTACAATCCGGGATGTAAAGATTCTCTATCTTAGCACCCTTGAATTGCCTTCCATACTCACTTCTCAAACTTTTCCTGTAAATCTTCAATGTTCCGATCCTGCTGTTTCCAAACACATATCCGCCCAACAGCTCAACATTTTCAGGAATACAAACCTTTGGCAAGACACATCTGTTGAAAACGCCTGATAATATTCCTACACCTAATTTCTGCCCTATTCCAACAAGCGACCAAGGCAAGCTTAATTTTTCTTTCACCTCGATATTGTTAAAAAGGCCATCTGCTATGTATCTTACATCTTTCTCGTCGGCAGGTATGATAAGATGTTTAAGAACCAACATTCCATTCTCTTTTGATACGATATTGTCAGGTGAAGGCTCAAAACATATCAATGTGCCAAATTTACATACAAACTTGCCACTTTGTGTCCAGATATACATTTCCGATGTATTTTTACCGTCAGTTATAAGTTTGTTTTTGAAAGCCAACTTTTCTTTTATGGTAGGCAGACTATCCATAAAAACCATATGGACAGGCATTTATATACCTTGCCATCCATTGAAGTTGTTCCAAGCTGTCATTGTCGCCATACTCACTGACAATACATCCTGTACACAGGTCATCAGCTATAGCAATAATGACATCCGCCAATTCCAAGTTATCCTTATAATACTGAGGGATGGATACCAATCCACAAGCAGCTCCCATTATGTTTCCACAGATTGCACCTGTAGAATCGCTATCACCATCATGATTGACAGCAGCAACTACAGCGTCCTCAAAGTTTCCCCAATGGCGCAAAGAACAATATATTGCTATGGCAAGAGCTTCGTCACCGGTCCAGCCTTCGCCGATAATTCTAATGTTGTTATAGTCAGCCCCGTCCCCTTTTGCCAATTCCATTGCAGTACTGATTGTTCTGCCGAGTTCTATGGCATAACTATCACCATTAAAATCCGTCAACAATGCAGTACAGGCATTACGCACAATTTCCTCAAATGTTGTTTCTGTCAAGTTTTCACTGCAATCCACAATATCACGTATTATACATGCAAGTATTCCTGCAGGAAGATAGCCCAAAGGATGCTTATGTGTAATGGCAGCACAGTCGCACGCAATGTCTATTGTCTCCTTTCCACGAGCCACCCCACTTAACAAGCCAACAGGAGCAGCTCGCATTACACCTCCACAACCTTTACTGTTGTTACTTACCGCTTTTTGCTCTCTTAATGCCGTGAGAGCAGATAGACATGTGTTTCCAGGTGCACGACGAGAGTTGAGTGCTGAGATATTACGAATCCAGCACGTATGCCACTCGTCCTCCAAAGGAAGCTCCATTTGGGTCTGCAACCATTCATCATAAGCCATGGCTACATAGTTGAACAGATCAGACCCAATGCCTCGCATACAGAATCTGGTAATACCATACAACAATCCATTTGCTGTAAACAAAGTCATTTGGGTATCATCAGAAATCTCTGCCACTCCGTTATTGTTCAATACAAATCGAGTAATTCCATTCTCTCCAAACATGGATTTAATGTTGGAATATGATGCGAACTCAACTGGATAGCCAAGAGCATCACCTATAGCCCCACCGATAAGTGAGCCACGTATCTTATCTTTTCTTGATAAATTCATCTCCAAAGGTTTATATGTCAGATTAATCGTATAACTAACGTGGAGGCTTATCGTTTATGAATCTTATAACACCTCAATATAGCTGGTATATTCCGTGAACCACTTGTCAAGCAGTTCATCCGTCTTCCGCTCAATCTCAGGTGTGATATTTTTGCAAACCTTCTGATAAGCCACAGAAAGCGAGAACACCTCGTCCATCCATCCGATAATGGGCAGTCGTTTTGCAGAAATCAGGTCGACGGGAAATACCAGATAAGAGATAGTTGACAAAATCATCAACTTATCCTTCTTAGGCGTGTCCCTGCTCACCATGACAAAGTAGAGCAACAATACCGGTCGGGCACTGACGCGTCCGATCTTCAATGCATACTCATGCAGCCTGTCTTTCAACACCGCCATATCTATAAAGCTTGTTCTGTTCATAGTCATAAATCTTTTACGTTATACTTTTTATGGTATAGAGTGGGAAGGAGTAACCATTCTATCACAAGAAAAGAAAACTTGCAAATCATGACAGCCATATTGGTATGCTCCCTATTCTGTTCCAATCAAAAGGCACATTATATGGTGATAAAAATTCTCTCATACGAAAATACCCTAATCTGTGTCGGGCACAACTTTAAGTTTGGCATTTTGACTTTTATGATATATAGAGCGGGAAGAAGTAACCTTTCTATCACGAAAAAAACTTGCAAACAAAGACTGTATCAGAGTTTGCAAGTTTTCTGCTTTAAAAGCATTAAGCGTTATGACGTGAACAGAGCAGTTCTATAGAATATCAAAGCAAGCTCTCATTGTGCTCCCTTATAGAAAAAGCTCCAAATCTTCACTGCTGTACATAATTCAATGTTTTAAATTCAGCAGCGAAGTTACTTCTTTATAATTTAAGCGATAATTTGAGTGCTTACTATTCTAAATTAAGCCCTAATTTGAGTGCTTACTAATAGTATTATTTCATGAATTCATATCTATTTTTTACTGTTTTCATTATCTGTTCATATAAATCTGAAATATCTTCGTTTGATTCAGCACGCTCAATCATTTCAGAAAAATATGTGCCCAAAGTATTTTTAAAGTCTTCTATACCTCTAGTGTGTGAAAGGGTCAACAAAAACTTAACTTTCTCTGTCATATTACCAACATCCAAAGGATTAACTTTTTCAATTCTTATTAATTCATCTAGTTTAGCCTCTTCCACTAATGGTTCCATACTAGAAGGTAACACATTGATTGAAAAGTTTGGCGTTGTTTCGGTTTTTAGAAGAGTAACTAACTTTTCTGGCGAAGAGGCCTTTTCAACAATATTGGCAAGAATATTCTTGTAACATTTGTTGCGTACTTCACGAAGTAAGACGTTAAATGAACCTGCATTAATTATGTCAATGCAATAATTATCAAAGACATGCTTAATAGAATGTAAGCTAAATCCATTAGTTATGTTTGAATTAGAACCTTGATTCTCATATTCAAAGTTCTTGTTCCTATTAGGCGAACTATAAGTCTTGTTTTGAATGGAATCGTTGGATGAATTGTCAAACACGTCTTTTGTATGACTATTTCCAAATAAGTCTTTAATCTTGCAACCAGCAACAAAACCGACTAAAAGCGTTATTAAATGTGTCCACATATCTGTATAGTTCATTAGATGTTTTTTTCTAGTTCATCGATAGTAGCTATATGTCCTAAAACAAGATTCTTTTCTTTTGTCAAGTCTTCAATCTCAGAGGTAATACGTTTAATTTCATTCTGCTTTTCCAATGGAGACTTGTTTATAGAGTCTACAATTTCATTTCTTAATTGATCAAGTTTTTGCATCGCTATATTCACATAACCTAAAGACCCAACAGTCTGCTTAAATGCAGCAAACGGTCCCTCTTTTAGATCGCATAAGATTTCATCATCGTAGTTACTGAGAAATTTGGCTCTTAGTTTATCCCATTGTTTTTGCTTACCATCAGGAAGACTGCTGATACGATGAGATTGAACAATGATATTTATTCCATTCATTATTGTCACGAAAGAATTAATCATAGATAATTTTAACTCTTCCATATGTTCCTTATCAATCTGTGACGTGTCAGACAATCCAAAAACAAGTTGGTTTATTTCTTTCTTGCATGTGGTAATAAATGAATCCCTCAAATCATTAAGAATATCTCGGAATGAATTTTCGAATCCTGAAGAGAAGGTGTTATAGTTTGCAATATTTGCTTTTGTAACGCCCGATGAAAAAATATTCGAATCAGGGTATTTCTCTTCAGAAAATTCACGAGATGATTCCGAAGCACGAAAACTTTGTATCCTGCGAATCGCATCATTCATCAATTTAACAAGCTCCATTTCAATTGAGGAAATCTTTACTTTTCTCATTATAGAAGTGATAAACTCCTCGAAGTTGTTAAGACAATTACGGCTTGTTTCAATGCTTGACTTTAATGTATTTACCTTGGACTGTCTAACTTCAATCTCGCTGTTGATAGTTTCAGACACAGATACCAATTTACCTCTCAGTGTCTTTAACGGACCATTTATCAAATATACTGTTCCTTCTTTGGCAAGACGGTTGATTTCAGATATAATTGATGAAATATTGCTATATTTTATAAACGCCTTTTGTTGTTCTTCTTTATCTGAGAATTGGCTTAATATCTCAAAATCTTCTTCGAAACCACTGTATTGATACTTCATCTCCTCTGACATATTCTCATATGGGATAAGTCCACACAAAGCCAACAACGAACTGGTATATATTGCGTTTGAATTCTTAAGCAGTTGAGATACAGATGCCTTCTCTAAGACAAGATTATTTCTTTTTTGAATAAAAGATTCAAGTTCCTTTGGCCACTTCTCAATATCATCTTGAAGCAGGTCAACTTTGTTAAGAATGTCAACAATCTCTGATATTCCAGCATATTCAATCTGCTCAGTAAGTAAAGCTTTATCCGTTGCATCATATCCATCCTTGTTATGAACAAACAAAAGTACATGACATTTTTGCAATGCGTTCTTTGTCGTTTCTCCACGAGATGTAATAGGATCATTAAATCCCGGAGTATCAATTATGGTGACGCCCTTGAGATTCTCATTGTTCATTGATATTTGGACGGATTTAGCCACACCACTGAATTCGCCATCAGCATCTACAAATTTTCTTAAGTCAGAAATACCAATTGTCAGAGATGGGTTTCCTAAGAATTTTTCATATCCAGAAGTTAAACCCTCAAGAACATCATTTGCAGCCTTAGCTTTTTCAATCAAATCTTTGTTATCACCATTATATGCCGCTTTCTCCTTGAGTTCATCTATGTCTTGTTTTGTCAAAAATTCCACAACGACTTTGTCATTTTCTCCATAGGATATTTCGGTCAAAGTAACAGTAACAGGAGCGGCACCTGTTGGTAATTTCTCATCACCGAATACTACAGCATTAACCAATGAAGACTTTCCTGCCTTCATTTTTCCCACAACACCAATGCAAAGTGTTTGAGATTCAAAACTTTTATCCAGTTGATTATAAAAAGATTCGTCGATACGACTGAACCCTCTAAGGGTGTCAATGATTGATTGTATTTTTGCTCTTTCTATCATATCTTATTATTTTATGAAAGTTGTGCTTTCAGTTGATTCAACTTCGAAAGTATTTCGGAAACTCTATCCAGCTTGTATTGACACATTTTCATATGAGCTAGCCCATTGCCATATTCTACAAGTTGGGAAACATCCATACTATTATATGCTCTTACCATCCGTCCTAGCGATTCGCTAATGCTATTTATGTTATTGCACAATGCACTGTTAGCACCGACACAAAAAGTTGCGCCATTACAACGATTATTAAATGTGTCAACCATGTTGTTAAAACGTGATTTGCTATTATTACATTCCGTCACAAAAGATCTGCAGGAAGATTGATACTCATCATAGAGTTTATCAGTTTCTGAATCCAAATTCGTAACTGCTTCAGCAAAGTTGTTTTTGCACTTCACTAAGAATCCTTCTAAGAAATTTATGACTTCAAAGATATGAGCTGCGGGCACATATGCCTTATGTTCATCTGCTAGCTTTTTAAGAATAACATCAGCATCGGTCTTAAATTGCTGACGCGCCGCATCCCGTTTTCCCAGCCTTAAATATCCTTTACAATCAATTCCATTTTTCTGTATCTCCTTAAGAATTTTATTAATAGAATCATCTACAGATTGAGGAGTTGTACCTCTTGCATCAACATAAGAGAATACTATGTAAAGAGGCAAAGAACCAACATATTGATGAATTACACTAATATCATCTTTAGATGCGCTATCAGTTATATTTATAAACCAGAAAATTGCATCACAACTAGAAATAACATTCATGGTAGGGACAGAATGATTTACTTTAGTTGAAAACAACCCAGGAGTATCAATAATAGTTAAATCTTTCAATATCTTATTCTTGTTTTCTTTTACCATGTAATTAAATATTCGTGCAAAAGGGAAATCCTCAACTCCCTTTGCATAGTCGAGTAGACCACATTGCTCCAAAGTCAATTCTTGAGATTGACCAGCCTTGTCTACAATCGTTACGATATTTGTATTAGATCCATAAGTTAGATAAGTGGCGAGGGCAGTATTTTCATGACCATCCGTCGTAAAAGACTCACCAAACATAAGGTTTAAAGCCGTTGTTTTTCCTGTACTGAAATGGCCCATAAGTCCAATCGTCAACTTATCACGCAACCATGTCTTTTCCATTTGCTCCTTCATTCGCTCTATCGGTCTGTCGATATTATCACGAAGAAATTCTCTTAGATTGAATTCATCTGAGAATACATCTAATTTGTGTGTCTCTTCAAACAAATCAGTAATAATTTTTCTAAGAGAATCGCAGAATTCTTCTCCGTTAATAACATCGTCACTCTTGGGTTTTACTTCTCCATGAAGAATATTGGTAAGCTCTTTATAGAAAACTATTTGCTTTATGACTTCCTCTAAGATTATGGTGTATTCTTCGTCTACAATCGAAGAAAGCCCAAGTTTTTCTTGAAGAATTGAAATCTTTTCTTGGATAATTTGTTCATCTATCATTTTTAATTGTATTTTATTAGTATTGCATTAAAAGTTTGGGAAAACCACATATCTATAGCACAACAGCAGCAGTCCCTTATTCAATTTTGTACATTTTATTATTATTATTGAATTTCCTTAGCCGTTGTATCGTTTTATGATGTAATTCGCCAGAGACATGTCCATTAAGCAGTCTTACATCATCACATAACGATTTTACAATTCCATTATCAGCATTGCAACTAAGTTGCAAGCCTTCTGCTAAATCAAGCTCTATTTCTATTGCTTCTTCTTTAGTGAGAATACCTTCCATTAATGCCGTGTTTACTAAAGTTATATAATAATCACGAATTACAGGTAAAAACTCTTTGGGTAAACTCATTTGAGGCAATATATATGGAAGCAATGGTTTTATTCCATGATTACTTAAATGGTAGGCATCACCATACATCGCAGTAGTACAAGAAATAATCGAAGAGATGGTTTCGTTTGTTTTTTGTTTAGCTCGTTTCAATATTTCTTCCTCTTTTATCTGGCCTATAAGTACAGAATACAAATAATCTATTTCTTGCTGAGATAGAGCAGCGCCTTTCTTCTCTATTACCTTAGTAATAGCATAGCTCTTTTTTAAATTTTCATTAGGGTATTCAATTCCGACTTTTTCCAATATGGCATAGAATTCTCTCAATTGGCTTATTTGTGCTTGTCTTCTTATTGTATCAACGTCAAACCATCCTATATTCCAACTATTTGGATATACAAGTTCTTCACCTAATCCCCAATACCACAACTTCAATTTTACTATACTTCCTGCATCGGTAAATATTGGCACAACAACCAATGTTGGTTGTCCTTTAAGTCCTTCGTAAAGATAGTTAACAGAAGCATCATTTACTGGTACGTCATCTTTCCACGCTCCAATGTCTGAAATTATAGCATGCTCACCATTAGCCGAAAAATTATTTGTCAAGAACATTGATAAATTCGCATTTAACGTGACAAATGTATTATCTGCACCCTCTTTTAATGCCGTTATTACTCTTAATGGCACTATTTCCTTTTTATTAGGTAACGATAGGGTATTTATCTTTGCCCCTTGTCCAGACTGCATTCCTCCAACCTCATAAGGATTTCTTAATGGATAGCAGTATTTCCAAAAAGTTTCTTTCTCCCATTCAGAATGTTGAAGTTGCATTTGGCGCTCTGCTTTTTTTATATTCAGCTCAAATTGAGCTTGCATCTGTTCAAGCTTTTTCTTATGATCATGCTGACTAAGAGCAAGTTTGTTCTCGTACTCCATTGTACTTAACCTACGTTGCTTCTCAAATTTTTTTCAGCTAATTCGCGACCAAGTTCTGTCTTATTTTCAAATATATCTTGTGCGATAGGTGCAACTACCCTGCCGAGCATTCCACCTATCAAAAATTCCATAGCCATTGTTCTTAGCCTCCTCTATTAAGATTATTCAGAATCGTCGGTTTCATCATCATCATCGTCGTCGTCACCCTCGGTGTATTCATCGTCATCGTCACCCTCGGTGTATTCATCATCGTCGTCATCCTCGGTAACAATATCTTCGGCATCATCCTCGGCATCATCCTCGGCGACAACATCTTCTACATCGTTATTGTCATCAGTTCCTTTTAATGTTTCGATTTCATCTTGTGAAGAATCATGCAAGGATGCGAATAAATTACGTTCCTCCAATAAATTGTCATATTGGTATTTAAAATCTTCATAAGTTTCATCTCCAACAACATCTAAATGCTCTGAATACGCAGGTTGATATTCTTGAGGAATATTAATCATATCAGGACTTAGCTGATAGCTATTTTCTGCTACAAACTGGTTGAATTGCTGTTCTACAACAAAGTTAGACGGAATCTCCATACCTGATATAGGATCATATTGATATGGAGCAGGAGCATCTGTTGCTGCCATAAAACAGTTCGTATCTTTCCAAGCATCCATAAATTGTTTCATCGGATATTCTATTCGCAAATCCCCAGAGCCAGGGTCTGTTAAAACGACTTTTACATCGCTCGGATTATTTGGATTTACCTCTACACCCGCAACTATCAAAGCATGGTTGCCTCCTTGGTTACCAACTATGTCATCCAACCAATTTTTTAGCTTATCAGTTATAGAATCATTATACCATAATTCATTAGCATCAACTCCTACTATAACGCGATGTCCTTGTGCTAATTCATTAGTCAAATCAAACATATTACATCCAATTACTTGATGCATTCCTACACCCGCAATATCCAACACCTTTCCGACATCACACATAGAAGTACCTTCATCGGAATACACACCATTTTCTTTGGCTATTTTTTCTAAATCCTTAAAAGGTATGTCAATACCAAAGTCACGTAGAATAATCTGCTGACTACGTAATGCACAAGAATGATTGTCTGGCTGTTGTATAAAGATTGGATCCTTTATGTTTTGCCCTGTTTCCCCATAGCTTGAGGTTCCTATTTTTATTGTATTTGCCATTATTTGATTATTTGAATTAATAGTATTAATTTTATCATTCTCAGTAACAGTGATATTATCTACATCATGTGAAGCATATACTGTTTCTGCATATATAGAGTCCTCGTTTTGAGGAAATATATCAGAACTATCTAAATTTTCTTCAATATTGGGAATTTCAAAACTATCTGTAAATACATCATCTGGAACAATTTGGTTCCAATTATCATAAGTAGATAACGTTTCATCTACCATATTACCAGTTGATAATATGTTTTGCAAGAAACCATCTGACAGGATTGCAGAAGCCACCTCGTTCATCCCATCCTCCGTAAGATTTCCGTCCAGATACGCAGCGAACTCTTCTATACTTACTGGTGGTATAAAATCTTTATGCATGACCTACCTCCTTTCTGAAGATTCGCTCGTACTGTTCCTTGGCGAGTTTATGCTTATTGTAATAGTTCTCCATTGACATTCCCAGTTCTTTTGCTGTTTCCTCATTGGTCTTTAGCTCCAGATATCGCAGACGTATCAGTTCGCCGTATCGCTTATTGGGCATCTGCTTGATGACTATCAGAGCATCTTGACGATCGAGATTAGTGAAATCTATTTCTATAGAGCCGTAAACCGAATCTTTTCTATCATCGTCTTTATCACTATCATTAATATTTGAATGAGGAATATGCTCGTGCTTGGGCATTTTCCCTTTTATTTCAAACTTCTTGTAACAATAAAACAGACAGGCTGTCTTAAGCCAACTTGTCAATGTACTCTCCCCTCTAAAGTTCTCCATCTGGCATTTACCAGTGACCTTGCTCGGAGCGAGAACCAAGATGTATATCTCATCAATAAACTCCTTACAATTTGTGCAGTCAGTATAATAATTATCGTATATGGACTTGAATAAGGGATAGCATTTCTGGTAGAAGTATTTGCGAGTTACCATCTCGTCCCTACTGATTAAGGACTTGGCTATCTGCAAATCTTGTGTGAATATCTTTTTTACTATCATCGCTTGTATATATATAAGAGATGTAATAAATCATATCTTTTCTATCACATATCCTTTATTATTCTCCCGGGTGCCACTTTTGCATAAAGTCATTCGGGATATATGCTGTGGCTATGTTGCATAGTCCTTCTATTTCAACTACCACCCGTTGCTGATCTGCAGCTCTTGCGACCCTTCCTATGATTCCTGTGAAAGCCCCTTCTATGATTCTCACCAAGTCGCCGCTCTTGAAGTGGCAGCGTTCTGGCGGGAGTACCATGATGTGCTCGCTGTTTACGCTTGTCAGGCGGATGAAGTTTATCATTTCGTTGTCGGGGATGGTTACGGGAGGATTCTTGCCGGTTGACCTTTCCACGGGCTTTGTCTTGTCCGTGTAGTATTTTAGCCATTTGGCGGTGGAGGCTGGCTCTTTCACGAAATCGTGAGTTTTCTGGCGGGTCATCCTTGCAAAAATAATATTGGGAAGCAAAGGCTCGTGAATGAGCTTTCGCTTCCCATCTATCTCTTTGATGACATAATGCATCGGCAAATAAGTCTCGACGTTCTTGGCTCGGAGAGCATCAAGAGCCTGATTGGTTCTTCCGTAAGTGGCACGCAACACGAACCATTGCTCCTTTTCCTCCTGAGCATAATCCGAGGACACCCCAGTTTGGGAGTTCTCTGCTGCGTCGCTTCGAACTTCGGGGGAGGTGCAGGAGGTTAGTCGTGCACTGGAGGGAGTTTTGCCGCCTCGTCGGGAGTCTGCATTAGGCAATGCTGACGTGTTGTTCCTTGATTCTTTGTTCATAATACAAAGACCAGTTTCTTTACAAACACTTTAAATTTTATGCTGTCAGAATGTTAGCTCCCCTATTTGTGTGATTTGATCTTAGATTGTTATTGGTGGTTTTAGGTTCGCTAAGCTATGTTTTTCACTCGTCAAGCGGTCTATTAGGTTTGTCTACAAGAAAATCTAAGGCAAATGTACGAATAATATTTTATAAACACAAAATTTTTTAATAAAAATCAGACAAACTTTTTTCATGCAAATATAATCAATCTGATTCATTTGCCGTTTTGTAAAAAATTATTTATATTTGCACCGCAGCTGCTACAAACGGCTTTTACTATAAAAACTCTAATAATTAAAAATTCTGTGTTATTTATGAATCATTCAAGACTTTATTCTTTTGCGCTTACGGTGGCTCTTATGGCTTCAGCCACAACGGTAAGGGCTTATTCGTTTCTGGTTAAGCAACCCAGTGTGAAGCGTTTCGTGAAGATCACTTCTGACAATGTAAATCTCCGCCGACTGCCTAATACAAACAGCGGCAAGCTGATGAGCTGGAATTCGGATGGCGGATCGTTCGAGACCTATACCAAGATTTTCTTCTCCGACACGGAGGGTTCTAAGTATCGCGCTGATGAGATGACGGGGGCGTTTGTGGATACCTATCATCCTTACAACGGCAATATATATATGGTGAACAGCAAGCAGCAGGAAGCTCAGAACGGCTGGTACCAGATATTTGTGACGGCTGAGAGTTATGCTGAGAGCGCAGAGGAGCCCAACTCCAAAATGGCGTGGGTGAAGGGAGATTTCTGCAAGGTTGTCGACTTGAACGAGGACAACAACAGCGTCACGGGAATGATGATTCCGGCAGCTGTGTATTATGATATGGAGACGGGGGACAACGTTACTGCCAAGGGCGTCAGCCTTTCTGAGACCCAGGCAAGAAAGCAGGGAGAATACGCCAATGTACGTTTCTGCACATACATGTTGCCCGACGGTGAGAACATGCAGGTGAGCCTGTTCCAGAAAGTCAATGCTTTCGTGTATGTTTCGCGCTGCAACATCGAGCTGAATTACGGCGTGCGCCAGAATGCGGCATGCTCACTGAAAGTGGTGCAGGAGGAGAGCGACATGGAGGATGCCGGTGACATGATGGTGCTTAGGGCTTCGCTGAAGGCTCCGAAGGGAAAGGCAGCCGTTGACGCTCTGAACAATTATCTCCTGTCTTGCGGCGATGCCGAGTTCGGAAAGCTCGTGGATGTACTATGTCCCGACCACAAACTCCCAACTAATGACGTATATTTCTGCGGCACAGACGGCAAGGTGTATACATTCAGCTACGATTCGTCTACGGTGAAGGATTATGGTGGATTAGACTATAACGTCAACGTATCAAAGTAAAAATATTCTTTTTACGGAAATATGAAAAAAGAGAAATCCCTCGGCAATACAGATGATTGTCGAGGGATTTCTCTTTTTTTCGTTTTATATCCCTACCATTACAGTATGGCGATGGTCAGGCCTGCCATTACTATGCTTACCATTGACATCAGCTTGATGAGGATGTTGAGGGAGGGACCGGAGGTGTCCTTGAAGGGGTCGCCTACGGTGTCACCTACGATGGTGGCTTTGTGGTTGTCGCTACCCTTGCCTTCGAAGTGGCCTTCTTCAATCATCTTCTTGGCGTTGTCCCATGCTCCGCCGGAGTTGGACATGAAGACGGCGAGGGTGAAGCCGGCGGCTAAGCCACCAGTGAGCAGACCGAGGACGCCGGCTACGCCGAGCACCAAGCCCACTACGATGGGGATGACGATGGCGAGGAGCGACGGGACGATCATCTCACGCTGGGCGCTACGGGTGCTTATCTCCACACAACGTCCATAGTCGGGCGTTGCCTTGCCTTCAAGGATGCCCTTTATCTCGCGGAACTGACGGCGCACTTCCTGCACCATCGATTCGGCTGCACGTCCTACGGCGCCCATTGTCAATCCGCAGAAGAGGAAGGCTGACATCGCGCCGAGGAATGCTCCTACGAGCACCTTGGGATTGATGAGGTTCACCTGGAAGAAGTTGATGAAGTCAATGGTGGTGGCATTGGTCGGATCGAAGAGGTTGCCGGCAGCGTCAACGTATTGCTTGCCGTTCTCCATAGCCCGAATCATAGCTATCTTTATCTCCTCGATGTAGGAAGCGAGGAGGGCGAGAGCCGTGAGGGCTGCCGAACCGATGGCAAAGCCCTTGCCCGTGGCTGCGGTGGTATTGCCGAGAGCGTCAAGGGCGTCTGTGCGCTCACGCACTTCCTCGCCCAGTCCGCTCATCTCAGCATTGCCTCCAGCGTTGTCGGCGATTGGTCCGTAAGCGTCGGTGGCAAGTGTGATGCCGAGTGTGGAGAGCATGCCGACGGCTGCGATGCCGATGCCGTAAAGTCCGGTGCTGATCGACTTTGCCGAGAGCGACATGTCGAATCCGTTGGCGCAGAGATAACTGAGCATGATGGCTACGGAGATGGTCACCACAGGAATCATCGTGGAAATCATACCCGTGCCGATGCCCTTGATGATGACCGTGGCAGGTCCGGTCTGCGAAGCCTCGGCAATTTTCTGCGTAGGCTTATAGCTGTGTGAGGTGTAGTATTCGGTGGCTTGACCGATTACTACACCCGCAACGAGTCCGCTGATTACGGAAAACGAGAGTCCTAACCAGTTTTCGATGCCGAGCAGATATAATATAATAAATGTGGCTACGGCTATAAGACCTGCGCTGACGTTGGTGCCGAGACCGAGCGAGCTGAGGAGTTCCTTCATCGTGGCTCCTTCCTTGGTGCGCACGAGGAAGATGCCGATGAGCGAAAGGAAGATGCCGATGGCGGCTATCACCATCGGAGCGATGACGGCTCGAAGCTGCATGTCGCCGTTCATGGCAAAGGCAGTGGCACCGAGAGCAGCAGTTGAGAGGATTGATCCGCAATAGCTCTCATAGAGGTCGGCTCCCATACCAGCCACGTCGCCTACGTTGTCGCCCACGTTGTCGGCGATGGTGGCAGGATTTCGCGGGTCGTCCTCGGGGATGTTGGCCTCCACCTTGCCCACGAGGTCGGCTCCCACGTCGGCAGCCTTCGTATAGATGCCTCCGCCGACGCGGGCGAAGAGAGCCTGCGTGGAGGCTCCCATGCCGAAGGTCAGCATGGTGGTGGTGATGGTGACAAGGGCTGTGCTCTCGCCTTCATATACGGCGTTAAGAACAACAAACCAGATGGCGATGTCGAGCAGTCCGAGACCCACAACGACGAGTCCCATCACGGCGCCGCTTCGGAAAGCAATCTTCAGACCTTTGTCCAGACTCGTGCGTGCGCCGTTTGCGGTGCGTGCCGAGGCATATGTGGCGGTCTTCATGCCGAAGAAGCCAGCCAGTCCGGAGAAAAGACCTCCTGTAAGGAATGCGAAAGGCACCCACGGATTCTGCGCTTTCAGTACGTAAGCCATGAAAGCGAAGATAAGGGCGAGCACCACGAAAACGATGGTCACCACCTTGTATTGCTGCTTCAGATAAGCCATAGCGCCTTTCCTGACATGCTCCGCAATCTCTTTCATTCTGTCCGTACCTTCGTCTTCCTTCATCATCGCGCGGAAGAAGAACCATGCCATTCCCAATGCCACAACGCTGGCTATCGGGATCAGCCAAAATACTAATGGGATGTTGTTCATAACGATAGATTTTATAGGGTTTATAAATTATTCCGTCGTCGCCTTCGCCACAAAGTAACGATTCGTAACTAATCGATGCCTTACGTAACGAAAATGCAAATATATGAAATAAATTAATACGATGGGGGAAAGATGAAATATTTTTATTAAATAAACTTCAGTTTTGTATCATTCTTTAATGCTGATTGTTAATAGCAGTGAGACACTGCAAGCAAGTTTTTTTACTTTTCCTCGTGCTTATGGCAATAGGTAGGGATAATACCGCATAGGCATGCTGAAGTCAGAATCTTTGTTTCATAAATTTGGTTTTTGAATTTTAGAAAATAGACTCCTCTGTTTCGGATGTGAACAGCTCCAAGGCTTTCATACCCATAATAGAGTTGCCCTTTTTGTTGAGTCGTGGACTCCATACGGCTATAGAGTAGCGCGAGGGATAAAGGGCAACGATGCCACCACCTACGCCACTCTTGCCTGGCAAACCAACAAGGAAGGCAAAGTCGCCAGCTTCGTCGTAGAAGCCACAAGTTTGCATTATGGCATTAATACGTTTTACTCTCGATATGGTAAGGTTGACACCAGCATGCGAGAAAGGCTCATTGCTCTTGGCAAAAGCCATAAATGCGTGCGACAAATCCTCACAACTCATCTCTAATGAGCATATTGTGCAGTAGAACTGCAATACGTCATTAACATCATTGTGCAAGTTGCCATGATGCTTCAGTAGATATGCAATAGAAGCATTGAGATAGCAACTGTCCAGCTCCGACTGCATAACCTCTTCTGAGTAGTTGATGTCTTGATTGCCTGCTATGGTGCGTACAAATTCGAGAAAGAACTCCTTTGGGTTTTCAAGATGCGACAGCAGTACGTCGGCTGTTACCAATGCGCCTGCATTGATAAACGGATTGCGAGGTTTGCCATGCTCGTACTCCAACTGTACAAGAGAGTTGAAAGCCGACCCCGAAGGCTCCTTGCCTATGCGGGTCCATAACTCTTTGCCAAGTAGACTTAATGCTATTGCAAGCGAGAACACTTTGGCAATGCTCTGTATGGAGAACTTAACATTAGAATCGCCAAGTTGATAGGTTCTGCCGTCAAGCATACTGAGACATATTCCAAACTGGTCGGGGTTGACATTAGCCAATGCAGGAATGTAGTCGGCCTGCTTTCCTTCTTTGGCGTATATCTCTATCTCGCGTCTGATTTTTTCTAATAAAGGTTGATAATCCATTGTTTATTTTTGTTTAGTAGTTTATATTTGTATAAATATGTGTGCATAATATACAAAGATAGTGATTTGCTCAATAATACACACGATTGTTGCAAATCTTTAACATGTAATAACTGACTTATAAAGTAGGAATGATGTTACGATAAATGATAATTTACCGAAGCTTGACCGTTCATTAAGAGAGGCAATAGTTCGTCTCGCAGCTTAGTGAGGGCTTCGACTTCTTTTTGTCGCAAAAGTTGTTCGTCAAACATTGGTTTTGTTGCATCTACAAATTTCGTACATATCGTTTCATTAAAAGCAAAACGGAAATCAGCCAAATCCCCTAAGACAATATATGGTATAGAAGAACCATGTTTACCACCACTATATATAGGTTGAAATAAGTATCTCAATGTATAATAGAAGAAAGATATGTTATGTTCGTCTTCATCTAAAACACAAGCATACGTTCTTTGATATAAATCGAATTTACCTTTATAGAAGCCAACTCGCCCTGTATAACTTCCATTTCCTGAAACCAACACGGCATATCCATCATAAATATATTCATTTGAAGAAATCGGTTCTGGTGCGCAAGAAAAGAACTTATAATTCCCAGGTACAGCTTTAGACACATCTTTCTTGCCTGTAAAGATTCTCATAAAATCCTTGATTTTACAATCATTCCAACCTTGCGGTATCTCACGCTTCAGCTTCTCATTCCATACCATAACACCACCGCTTGATTTATATGGTTTGCCCTCCTCATTCGGAAAGTCAAACTGCACAAACCAATAGTCGTAGAGTTGCTTTGCCATCGCCTCTAAATTATCATTTATCGGTATCGTTTCTTTCTTCCCTTATATTATATAGAGACCAATACAAATTATATAATATGAAAGAAACAATTATACAAGCCGTTTTAGACGGTATGCGAACGGTCCTGACTGAAAATCAGTTGGAATTGTTGACAGATGTGACCCGAAAGGCACTATCTGAGTGTGAGATTACGCCAAAGTTGGCAGAGGAAGAACAGCGCAACAAGGAAAACGCTGAACTTCTTGGGGCTTTTATATCCTCAAAGAAAGTGGAGGGTTGTTCTGTCAAGACTATCCACTATTATGAATCTTCCATTGAGAAATTGATATCGACCGTCAATAAGAATGTTTGTGATATAGAGACCAAAGACATTCGTTGTTATCTCGCTGACCAACAGGAGCAAAGAGGACTTAGCAAGGTTACAATTGACAACTTGCGCCGTATCTATTCCAGCTTCTTTTCGTGGCTGGAAGACGAAGACTATATCACAAAAAGCCCAGTGCGCCGTATACATAAGGTGCGCACCGATGCTTTGGTTAAGGAGGTGCTGACGGACGAGAACATAGAAGTGTTGCGTGACAGTTGCCAAGAAATACGCGATGTGGCAATGGTTGATTTGCTGCTTAGTACGGGTATGCGTGTGGGTGAACTGGTGAAAATCAATCGTAAGGACATCGACTTTCACGAACGACAATGTGTAGTGTTCGGCAAGGGCAACAAAGAGCGTGAGGTATATTTCAATGCCCGTACTAAAATCCATCTCAAAAAGTATCTTGAGCAACGCACAGATGCTAATCCTGCATTGTTTGTTAGCCTCCGTGCGCCACATACCCGATTGACCATTAGCGGTGTGGAGGTTCGTTTGCGCCAACTTGGCAAGAAAGTAAACCTCAACAAGGTTCACCCTCACAAATTCCGTAGGACATTAGCAACAATGGCTATAGACAAGGGTATGCCAATAGAACAAGTGCAAAAAATGTTGGGACATGTGAAGATTGATACCACGCTGCATTATGCTATGGTGAATCAGGCTAATGTGAAGATGGCACATAGAAAATATATTAATTAAGGTTTAGAGATGCTGTATTCTGCTTGTTTTTGGGTACCTTTGCCATATAATCTATATGGATAAATGAACAAGCCGATAAATATTTTAGACAAGGACTACTTGCAATGGGTCAGTGAACTCAGTAAGCGTTATCGCCAGAGTCAAGTAAAGGCCGCTATAAAGGTAAACACAGAGATGCTCAAATTCTACTGGAGTTTGGGTAGGGACATTGTTGCCTTAAAAGCAGAAGTGCGTTGGGGTAGCAAGTTTCTTGCTAATTTGAGCCGAGACTTAAAGGAGCAGAATCCTGGTGCTACTTGTTTCTCGCCAAAGAATCTTCTCTATATGAAGAATTTCTATTGTATGTACTTGCCGTATTTTTCAATTAGTCAACAAGTTGCTGACCAATTAGAGAATAATTCTACTCTGCTACAAATTGAAGATAGAAACAACAATAATGAAATTGGTCAGCAACTTGCTGACCAATTAGAGAGGGATATATTTGCTACTCCTTGGGGACATCATATTTTGTTGATTGACAAATTCCTGAATGAACCACAAAAGGCTTTATTCTATGTCCCTCAAACCGTAGCAAATGGTTGGAGTAGGAGCGCGCTTCACAATTTCATTGATTCGTCCTTATATGAGCGACAGGGAAAGGCTCTTAGTAATTTTAAGGAAACATTGCCATGTGTAGATAGTGATTTGGCACAGGAACTGACCAAAGATCCATACAACTTTGCTTTCACTGGTATCACTAAGCCATACAACGAACATATTCTCAAAGATGCACTGCTCAACAACATAACACGTTTTTTGACTGAACTCGGCACTGGATTCGCCTACGTCGGCAAAGAGTATCGCTTGCAAATAGGAGAAGTGGAGAATTTCATCGATTTGCTGTTCTACAACCTAAACCTTTCGTGCTATGTAGTGATTGAAGTAAAAATAGGCAAGTTTACGTTTGCAGATGTGGGGCAACTTGGGGGATACGTGGTGGCTTGCAACCATACACTTCGCAAAGCTGGACGAGACAATCCAACAATCGGACTGCTCATCTGTAAAGAGAAAGACCGCATACAGGCTCAATACGCCTTGGAGTCAAGTAGCCAACCGATAGCCATATCGGAATATGAACTTGAGAAATTCTATCCTGAGAAAGTGGAGGGAACGATGCCTACGATTGAGGAGTTGGAGGCAAAACTTGGAGATAGTACAAATAAGTAAATTATGGAATTAAAGAAATACAAACTTGCCGACATCGCTAATATTGAGATTAGTGGTGTCGACAAGAAAACGATAGAGGGTGAAACACCAGTACGTCTGTGCAACTTTGTTGATGTCTATTATAACTGGGCAGTCACTAAGGAAAAGGCAAAGGCATTTATGAAAGCCTCTGCAAAACAGACGGAGATTGACAAATGTTCAATAGGTAAAGGCATGGTCGCTATCACAAAAGATAGTGAAACCAGAGATGATATCGGTATTGCAACTTACATTGCCGATGATTTCGAGGATGTTCTTCTCGGCTATCATTGTGCGTTGATTACTCCTAATCCTGCTGTTGTTGACGGAAAATATCTGAATGCCTTCATGCACACTCGATACATTCAGAAGTATTTCGAAAACAATGCTTCTGGTAGTGGTCAGCGATACACACTTTCCAATGATACGATTAGCAATATACCAGTATTGCTACCATCAATAGAGGTGCAACATATCATTGGAAAGTTGCTGGCTGATTTAGATCGTAAAATTGAACTCAATAAGCCTGTCTCTTATACACATCTCCGAGCCCACGAGACATGCGCAGATCTCG
>ERZ1027181.94-NODE-94-length-39313-cov-24.648199_pt1 | contig 39313 bp, 29 predicted proteins | sample MGYA00519247_ERZ1027181 | MGnify/ENA primary metagenome ERZ1027181 (study PRJEB26926, sample SAMN06164415) | human gut metagenome | biome: ENVO:00009003; feature: ENVO:2100002; material: ENVO:00002003 | host: Homo sapiens | place: USA | collected 2012 ...
ACTCCCAGCAACCTACATAGAAGAAGTTCTCGTCGTCGCGCTGTGCCTCGCCCTCGGGAGTCTGATACTCCTCGCGGAAGTGACCACCGCAAGACTCCTCACGTGAGAGGGCGTCGTGTGCGATAAGCTCACCCATAAGGATGAAGTCGCGGAGGTGGATAGCCTTGTCGAGCTCTACGTTCAGACCTTCCTTCGATCCAGGGATGAAGAGGTTGGTGTTGAATTCCTTGCGGAGCTTCTTGATAAGCTCGATGCCTTCCTTCAAGCCCTCTGCTGTACGACCCATACCTACGTGCTCCCACAGTACGTGGCCAAGCTCCTTGTGGATAGAGTCAACAGAACGCTTACCCTTGATGTTCATGAGGCGGTCGATCTCAGCCTGAACACCCTTCTCAGCCTCTGCAAACTCGGGCAGGTCGGTAGAGAGGTGCGGCCAGATAGCCTGGTCAGCGAGGTAGTTCTGGATGGTGTAAGGCAGTACGAAGTAGCCGTCTGCCAAGCCCTGCATAAGAGCAGATGCACCAAGACGGTTAGCACCGTGGTCAGAGAAGTTACACTCACCGATAGCGAACAGACCAGTGATAGAGGTCTGAAGCTCGTAGTCAACCCAGATACCACCCATTGTGTAGTGGATAGCCGGATAGATCATCATCGGGTTGTAATACTTCACGCCGTTAATCTCATTGGCGAGCTGGCCAGGATTAACGTCTGTGATCTCCTCGTACATGTCGAAGAGGTTGCCATAACGCTGACGGATAACGTCGATGCCGAGACGGTTGATTGACTCAGAGAAGTCGAGGAATACGGCGAGACCGGTGTTGTTAACGCCGAAGCCTTTGTCGCAACGCTCCTTGGCAGCACGTGAAGCAACGTCACGCGGAACGAGGTTGCCGAATGCCGGATAGCGGCGCTCCAAGTAGTAGTCGCGGTCTTCCTCAGGAATGTCGCTACCCTTCTTGGTGCCCGCCTGAAGTGCCTTAGCGTCCTCAATCTTCTTCGGTACCCAGATACGGCCGTCGTTACGAAGTGACTCAGACATAAGAGTAAGCTTAGACTGCTTGTCGCCGTGTACGGGGATACATGTCGGGTGGATCTGTACGTAGCAGGGGTTAGCGAAGTAAGCACCCTTACGGTAGCACTGGATGGCAGCTGTACAGTTACAGCCCATAGCGTTAGTAGAGAGGAAGTAAGCGTTGCCGTAACCACCAGTAGCGATTACAACGGCGTTTGCAGAGAAACGCTCGAGCTTACCTGAAATGAGGTTCTTGGCGATGATACCACGAGCGCGGCCGTCAACGATAACCACGTCTTCCATCTCGTAACGTGTATAGAGGAGCACGCGGCCTGCATTTACCTGCTTTGAAAGTGCTGAGTAAGCACCGAGGAGGAGCTGCTGGCCGGTCTGACCCTTAGCGTAGAATGTACGTGATACCTGAGCACCACCGAATGAACGGTTGGCGAGCATGCCGCCGTACTCACGTGCGAAAGGTACACCCTGAGCTACACACTGGTCGATGATGTCGTTTGATACCTCAGCGAGGCGGTATACGTTAGCCTCACGAGCACGGTAGTCACCACCCTTTACTGTATCGTAGAACAGACGGTATACTGAGTCGCCGTCGTTCTGATAGTTCTTGGCAGCGTTAATACCGCCCTGAGCTGCGATAGAGTGAGCGCGACGGGGAGAGTCCTGGATGCAGAAGTTAAGCACGCGGAAACCCATCTCGCCAAGGCTGGCTGCTGCAGAAGCACCTGCAAGACCTGTACCTACAACGATAATGTCGAGCTTGAGTTTGTTCTTGGGGTTCACCAGACGCTGGTGAGCTTTATAGTTGGTCCACTTCTCGGCCACTGGGCCTTCAGGGATTCTTGAATTAATTGTCTTAGCCATAATATGAATTATGTATATTTGATTTTTAGTTTTTAATTAGCAGCAGAGGCTCGGTGCGCAACCAAGTGCGAAAGCGATTACTACTACGAGGAAACCGAGGACGAGGAGGGTTGAATAAACCTGACCGATGACCTTCCAACGGTTAAACCATACCTTACCGTTCCAGCCGAATGTCTGCATTGCGCTCCAGAAACCGTGTGTGAGGTGGAACCAGAGAGCTACGAGCCATACGATGTAGAGAACTACGTAAACCGGGTTAGCGAAGGTCTGCTGAATCCAACCGAAACCGTCAGCAGGTGCACATACACCCTCGAAACCTGCGAGCTCGGCGAACATCATGTTGTACCAGAAGTTGAAGAGGTGGAGCAACAGACCGAGAACGATGATGATGCCAAGAACGAGCATGTTCTGAGATGCCCACTCTACGCCCTGAGGCTTAGCAGTTACCTCGTAACGAGAATTGCCACGAGCGGCACGGTTCTGCATCGTGAGCCAGAAGGCAAACACGAAGTGGAGTACGCAGAGGGCGCCCAAGCCGATTGTTGCAACTACGGCATACCAGTTGGCGCCGAGGAACTCACAGATCATGTTGTAAGCGTCTCCTGAGAAGAGCGCAGCAACATTCATTGACATGTGGAATGTCAGGAATAGAACAAGCGCGATGCCGGTCAAGGCCATCACCACCTTTCTACCGATGGATGAATTGATTAACCACATAAATGATTTAAAATTTAAATTATTAACTGTTAGAATTATAGAATTTCATATCCAATATTTATTCTTTAAGGTCACAGCTATAAGCCACAGCGACACTCCTTACTATATAATAGGTAAAGGGGCGCTCTAACAATCTGCAAAAATACTGAAAATAGATGATAAATCAAACTATTTCACTCCAAAAATCATTTTTTATTCTTAATTTTGCGAGGACAAACAATGCTGGTTAATTATAAATGTAGACAACCAGCGGAAATCACAAACAGATATATGAATTTCAAATACGACGTTATAGTCATTGGTGGTGGTCACGCCGGATGCGAAGCGGCATGCGCGGCTGCAAGAATGGGAGCGAAGACGTGCCTTGTGACGATGGACATGAACAAGATCGGACAGATGAGTTGCAACCCTGCTGTGGGCGGCATCGCCAAAGGACAGATAGTACGCGAGATTGACGCTCTTGGAGGCGAGATGGCTCTCGTCACCGACGCCACGTCCATACAGTTCCGTATGCTCAACCGCGGTAAAGGTCCGGCAGTATGGAGCCCGCGTGCACAATGCGACAGAGGAAAGTTTATATGGGAATGGCGCACCCGTCTCGACCGTGTGGACAATCTCGACATCTGGCAGGACGAAGCCTGCGAGCTGCTTGTCGAGAACGGTGAGGCGGTAGGCGTGGAGACAGTCTGGGGCGTTACGTTCCGTGCAAAGGCGGTAATCATCACAGCGGGCACGTTCCTTAACGGACTGATGCACGTTGGAAGAAAGAAGGTACCGGGAGGCAGATGCGCCGAACCTGCCGTCCTTAACTTCACGGAGAGCATCACGCGTCACGGCATAACGTCGGAGAGAATGAAGACGGGTACGCCGGTACGCATCGACCGTCGTAGCGTACACTTCGAGGATATGGAGTGTCAGCCGGGCGAAACCGACAACCACGGATTCTCATACATGACCGCTCCGCGTCATCTGGAGCAACTTCCATGCTGGACCACATACACTAATAAGGAGGTGCACGACACGCTTCGCGAAGCCATCGCTGACTCGCCTCTCTACAACGGACAGATTCAGTCTACGGGTCCACGTTACTGTCCTTCCATCGAAACAAAGCTGATGACTTTCCCTGACAAGGACCAGCACCCGCTCTTCCTGGAGCCAGAAGGCGAGGATACCAACGAGATGTATCTAAACGGCTTCTCCTCGTCGATGCCGATGGAGGTGCAGTTGAATGCTCTGAAGAAGATTCCTGCGTTCCGAGACATAAAGGTATACAGACCGGGATACGCCATCGAGTACGACTACTTCGACCCGACACAGCTGAAGCCGTCGTTGGAATCGAAACTCGTAAAGGGACTTTTCTTCGCCGGTCAGGTCAACGGAACGACGGGATATGAGGAAGCTGGCGGACAAGGCACGATGGCTGGCATCAACGCTGCCCTACTCTGCGGCGGCAGCGATCCTTATATAATGAAGCGTGACGAAGGATATATCGGCGTGTTGATTGATGACTTGACAACGAAGGGCGTGGACGAACCATACCGTATGTTCACGTCAAGAGCAGAATACAGAATACTTCTAAGGCAGGACAACGCCGACGCACGACTCACAGAGAAGTCGTACAATCTCGGACTTGCCACTCGCGAACGATACGACCGCTGGCTTACAAAGAAAGCAGAGATAGACCGCATCATCAGTTTCTGCAATTCCACGAACGTGAAACCACGCGACATCAACGCCGCTCTCGAATCGTTTGGCACAACACCCTTGCAGTTCGGATCGCCGATAGCCAGTCTTATTGCAAGACCGCAGCTCGGCATCAAGCAACTCGCTTCTGCCATCCCCACCCTACAAGCCGCCCTTGACATGGAGGACGAACGTAAGGACGAAATCGTGGAGGCAGCAGAGATACTTATCAAGTACGACGGATACATCAAACGCGAACGACAGATTGCAGACAAGATGCACCGACTGGAGGACATCCGAATCAAGGGACACTTCCGTTACGAGGAGCTTCACGAGATATCCACAGAAGGAAGACAAAAGCTCTCACGCATCAATCCAGAAACGCTCGGACAAGCATCCCGTATTCCAGGAGTGTCGCCCAGCGACATCAACGTCCTGCTCGTGCTGATGAAGAGATAGCTTGAGTTAGGAATTAGGAGTTAGGAGTTCCACGTGAAACAAATACAATAACAAACATACATTAAACATTTGAAAATGAACAACAAACTATTGCTTGACAATCTGCGTTGCATACCAGATTGGCCGAAGAAGGGAGTCAACTTCCGCGACGTCACCACCCTCTTCAAGAACAACGCGTGTCTGAAGGAGATTTGTGACGAGATGTACGAGCTCTACAAGGACAAGGGCATAACGAAGATTGTCGGCATCGAGTCGCGCGGCTTCGTAATGTCATCTGCCCTCGCCCTCCGTCTTGGAGCCGGCGTTGTGCTCTGCCGCAAGCCCGGTAAGCTTCCTTGCGACACCGTGCAGGAAAGCTACGCAAAGGAATACGGCAAGGACACCATCGAGATTCACAAGGACGCCATCGGCGAAGACGACGTAATTCTGCTCCACGACGACCTCCTCGCTACCGGTGGAACAATGAAGGCAGCTTGCAACCTCGTAAAGAAGTTCAACCCAAAGAAGGTCTACGCTAACTTCATCATCGAGCTTGTCAACGAAGGTCTTAACGGACGTGAGGGATTCGATGAGGACATCGAGATAACATCTCTCATCAAGATCTAACATAAAAGACCAGAAAGAGGAAAAGCTATAAAGGCGCGGCAAGCAACAACACTTGCCGCGCCTTTCAGTTCCACGTGAAACAAACCGTCCCAAACCACTTAGTTCCAAAACACTTACAGTCCACCATTATGACAAAAGAAGAAAACGCAAAGCGCATCGAGCGTCTTAAGAACATCGTGCTTAACATGCCGGACAAGCCCGGCAGCTACCAGTTTTACGACGCCGACCATACTATTATATATGTAGGCAAGGCGAAGCGTCTCAAGCAGCGCGTCTCAAGCTACTTCCATAAAGAGGTGGATAGATTTAAGACGAAGGTGCTGGTGTCCAAGATTGAGGACATAAGCTACACAGTGGTCAACACGGAAGAGGACGCATTGCTGCTTGAGAATAGCCTTATAAAGAAATACAATCCCCGCTATAACGTTCTTCTCAAGGACGGAAAGACCTACCCCAGCATCTGCGTAACGAACGAATATTTGCCTCGTGTATTCAAGACCCGCCAGATAAACAAACGCTTCGGCACCTTCTTCGGACCCTACTCGCATACGGGCAGCATGTTCGCAGTCCTTGAACTTATCCATAAACTATACAAGCTTCGGACATGCCGTATGATTATTACCAAGGAAGGCATCGAACAAGGCAAGTACAAGCCTTGCCTGGAATATCACATCCACAACTGCAAGGCACCTTGTTGCGGTAAGCAAAGCCTCGAGGATTATCAGGCTGCAATTGCTCAGGCACGCGAGATTCTGAAAGGAAATACGCGCGAACTAAGCAAGCATATCTACGAGGAAATGCAGAAAAAGGCGGCGGAACTGAAGTTTGAGGAGGCGGAAGAGCTAAAGCAGAAATACATTCTTATAGAGAATTTCTGCGCCAAAAGCGAGGTGGTCAGCCATACTATTACGGACGTTGACGTATTCTCCATCATCGATGACGAAGCGCAAAGAACGGCATTCATCAATTATATACATGTAAAGAACGGTAGCGTCAATCAGAGTTTCACATTCGAATATAAGCGAAAGCTGGACGAATCCGACCAGGAACTTCTCCTTACTGCCATCCCTGAGATTCGCGAACGCTTCCAAAGCCATGCAAAAGAGATAATCGTTCCATTCGAAATGGAATGGCAACTGAACGGTGCCACGTTCTTTGTACCGCAGCGTGGCGACAAGAAACATCTGCTTGAGCTTGGCGAAATGAACTGCCGGCAGTACAAGTTCGATAGGCTTAAGCAGGCTGAAAAGCTCAATCCAGAGCAGAAACAGACGCGTCTTATGAAGGAACTGCAGCAGAAACTCCACCTCGAAAAGCTGCCTTATCAGATAGAATGTTTCGATAACTCGAATATTTCGGGCACGGATGCCGTTGCAGGATGCATCGTCTTCAAGGGTATGAAGCCATCGAAGAAGGACTATCGCAAGTATAACATCAAGACGGTGGTCGGTCCCGACGATTACGCCTCGATGCAGGAGGTGGTCAGACGTCGTTATTCACGCATGGTGGAGGAAGGCTCTGCCCTGCCCGACCTTATCATTACGGACGGTGGATTGGGTCAGATGAGCGTGGTGCGCGAGGTTGTGGAGGGCGAATTAGGGCTGAATATCCCTATTGCAGGACTCGCAAAGGACGACCGTCACCGCACCAACGAACTGCTTTTCGGCAATCCTCCGCAGACCATTGCACTAAAGACAGACTCCGAACTCTTCCATATTCTGACGCAAATCCAGGACGAGGTGCACCGTTACGCCATACAATTCCATCGAGACAAGCGATCAAAACACGCCCTTCACAGTGCACTGGACGAGATTCCTGGCATCGGTCCTGCCACACGCGACAAGCTGCTCAAGACGTTCAAGAGCGTGAAACGCATCCGCGAAGCAACGCTCGAAGAGCTGGCAGAAGCAGTAGGCATGGCGAAGGCAAAAGCCATTACCGAACACTTCGGTCAGAAAAGCGGCTCCGAGAACACCCATTAAATGAAGAATTCTTGTAGGTATCGTTTTTTTATGATATCTTTGTAGAATACAGAAACATCACTAATAGACCATTAAAATGAGAACAGTCATACAGCGTGTGCAGCACGCATCAGTCACCATTGACGGCACAGTAAAGTCAAGCATCGGCAAGGGATTTCTTCTGCTTCTTGGCGTAGAGGAAACCGACACATCGGAAGATGTCGACTGGTTGGTAAAGAAAGTGGCAGCCTTGCGCGTTTTCGACGATGAGAACGGCGTAATGAACCGCTCAATTCTGGACGTAGAAGGCGAAGCTTTGGTCGTCAGCCAGTTCACGCTTTACGCATCTTACAAGAAGGGCAACCGTCCGTCGTGGTTCCGCGCAGCCCGCCACGAAATCTCCGTACCGCTCTACGAGGAGTTCTGCCGCAAGCTCTCTGACGCCCTCGGACGTCAGGTCGGCACCGGTGAATTCGGCGCAGACATGAAGGTGGAGCTGCTTAACGACGGTCCCGTGACCATCTGCATGGACACAAAGAACAAGGAATAAGAAACCAAAGAGGCAGTCCGTTAACGTCTAAAAACATCTAACAATGACAATAAAAGAAGCACAAGAGGCGGTAGACCGTTGGATAAAGGAGTACGGCGTGCGCTATTTCTCCGAACTGACCAACATGGCTTGCCTTACTGAAGAAGTGGGCGAACTCGCCCGCATTATGGCACGCCGCTACGGCGACCAGAGTTTTAAGGAAGGCGAAAGCCACGATCCCTCAGAAGAAATGGCGGATATCCTATGGGTTCTTATCTGCCTTGCCAACCAGACCGGCGTGGATCTTACAGAAGCCCTACAGAAAAGCTTTGAGAAGAAGACCAAGCGCGACAAGGACCGCCACAGAAACAACCCCAAGCTAAAAGCCTAAAAAGACTCAAAGAGGCTCAATAAGACTCAAAGAGGCTCAATAAAGCTCAAAGAGGCTCAATAAAGCTCAAAGAGGCTCAGTAAGTCTCAAAGAGGCCCAGTATGGCTCAGCCCTAAAGAAATCACCAACAAACAATAAAAACCAACAATTATGGGAATCATCAAAGACATTATCCTCAACGAAGAGGACAACCAGCAGGCTCAGCAGAAGCCTAACAAGTACGAGGACACCCTCAGAAAGTACAACACCAACCTTGACGACGCAGCCGTACGTGAGGCAGTACGTAAGATCATCGCCGAGAAAGTGCCCGAGAACGACACTATGGACGTTAAGAAGTTCCTCTTCGGCAGCATTGAACTCACCACACTCAAGACCACCGATTCTGACACAAGCGTTCTTGCCTTCACAGAGCGCGTAAACGACTTCGACAACGAGTATCCTGACCTTCCTCACGTAGCCACCATCTGCGTGTACCCCTGCTTCGCCAAGACCGTTTCCGAGTCATTGGAGGTAGACGGCGTAGAGATTGCTTGCGTTAGCGGATCATTCCCTTCTTCTCAGGCTCGCATCGAGGTAAAGGTTGCAGAGACCGCACTTGCCGTTGCCGACGGCGCCACAGAAATAGACATCGTATTGCCGGTAGGCAAGTTCCTTTCGGGCGATTACGAGGGCGTTTGCGACGATATCGCCGAGATGAAGGCAGCATGTGGAGAGTCTGTTCCCATGAAGGTAATCCTCGAGACCGGTGCTCTCAAGACCGCATCTAACATCAAGAAGGCTTCCATTCTCTCAATGTACGCCGGTGCAGACTACATCAAGACCTCTACCGGTAAGATGGAGCCTGCCGCAACTCCCGAAGCAGCCTACGTAATGTGCCAGGCCATTAAGGAATACTACGATGAAACGGGCATACAGATAGGTTTCAAGCCCGCTGGCGGCATCAATTCCGTAATGGACGCAATTATATACTACACGATAGTAAAAGAGGTTCTGGGCGAGAAATGGCTTACCAACAAGTGGCTCCGCCTCGGCACCTCACGCCTCGCCAACATGCTCCTCAGCGAGCTGAAAGGCGAGCAGATAAAGTTCTTCTAAAAAGAGAGACCGGGCAGACTGGGAAACTAAGCCTCACTGAGCTGACTGGGCAACTAAGCCTTACTGGGCCTTTCTGAGCCTATTTAAGCAATTGCTTAGAGAGGCTTAAAGAGGCCCAGTGAGGCTCAGCTACCCAGTCAGCCCAGTAAGGCTTAGCTGCCTAGAAAGGCCTAGCTCCCAGCCTCCTCCTTACAAACATCATCACTAACCACCAAAAAACCCAACTTATTATGCCAACCCCAAAACCTTTTCTTCCTCACGGAGGCACCTTCAAAAACCTCATAGTATATCAGAAAGCTGAATGTATATACGATATCACTTATTATTTTGCACATCATTTTCTCGAAAAGGGAGACCGTACTATCGACCAGATGGTGCAGGCTGCCCGATCTGGCAAGCAGAATATAGCGGAAGGGGCTTCGGCAGGAAACACCTCTAAAGAAACGGAAATAAAGCTTACGAATGTTGCTAAGGCAAGCCTTCAGGAGTTATTGGTGGATTATGAGGATTATCTTAGAGTAAGAGGATTGGAACAATGGCAACCTGACGATCTACGTCTGGCGCAAGCTAAACGTGCCTGCGCTGCTCATAATGACAGTGCTTACTATAGGAATGCTATACCAAAACGCTCTGCGGAAACAATAGCCAATATAGCTATTACGCTAATACACCAAACCGACTGGATGCTAAATAAACTGATAAAGAAACTGGAGGTAATGTTTGTTGAGGGAGGAGGAATGAGAGAACAAATGACTAAGGCAAGAAAGGAATTTAGGGGGTACTAGGCTACTAGGCAACTGAGCCTCACTGGGAGCTAGGCAACTGAGCCTCACTAAGCCTTTCTGAGCCTATTTAAGCAATTGCTTAGAGAGGCTTAAAGAGGCTCAGTGAGGCCCAATTTCTAGAAAGGCCAAGCAGCCTAAGTAGGCTCAGAAAGGCTCAGTGAGGCTCAGCTGCCTAGCTGCTCAGCTGCCTGGAAAGGGTCAGCTATTTCTCTTAATCACGAAATCCAGGTAAGCTTGCAGGGCTTCTTTTATTTCCTGCTGCCCTACCCTTTCGTCTAAGAATCTCTGCGCCTCGGCGTGAAACTCCCACATTCTCTTTTCGGCATACTCTATGCCACCCATTCTCTTCGTGTAATCCACGAGACTTGCTATCTCTTCAGCCGTAACCGAATGGTCTTTCACCTTTAGGGCGAGGCGCTTCATGTCCTCATCACCACCATTGTTCACAGCATGTATGACGGGGAGCGTCAACTTTCCTTCAGCCATATCATTGCCGGTGGGCTTGCCAATCTCCTTTGAGTCGTAATAATCGAAGATGTCATCGCGAATCTGGAAGATAATTCCGAGGTTCTGACCGAACTGCTTGGCAGCCATCACATCCTCCTCAGACGCTCCTGACGACAAGGCTCCGATGCCGGCGCACGCCTCGAAAAGCGCCGCTGTCTTCTGCTTTATCACGTCGTAATAGACGTCCTCTGAGATGTCCTTACGACCAATATTGGAGAGCTGTAGAATCTCTCCGTCGCTGAGCGTCCTACCGAGTTCAGCAAGATATGTGACAATCTGCTCGGAATGAGTTCTTGCCACACAAAGGAGAGCCGTGGAGAGAATATAGTCGCCCACGAGCACAGCCACCTTGTTATCGTACGTGGCGTTCACCGAAGCCTGTCCTCTACGCTCCTCACTCTCGTCCACCACGTCATCGTGTACGAGCGAAGCGGTATGAAGCAGCTCCAAACCTACGGCAGCGTTCTGCGTAACATCAGTTATCTGTCCGAAATTACGCGCCATAAGAAGTATCAGTATCGGGCGCATACGCTTGCCTGCACGCTTGCGAATATGTTCGAGCGCACTACCCAGCAACCCGTCCTCGTGTGAGAGCGACTGGTTGAAAAGACTAACAAAATCGGCGAGCTCCGCCTCTATCGGGTGCTTAATGATTGACAGATAATCCATTGTGTTATAATATTTCGTACAAAGTTAGTTATTTTGCCGTTATTAGTGACATTTTTTTTGTAATTTTACACCTAATAAATATAAATAAAGCTGGCTGGTATACGAGTGTATGTGTCTACCAGCCAACTTGTCAACTAATTGAACAAAATGGACAAATTATTCCTTCTCGACGCTTACGCGCTCATCTATCGCGCTTATTATGCGTTCATAAAGAACCCGCGAATCAACTCCAAGGGTATGAACACCTCTGCCGTCATGGGCTTCGTGAACACTCTAAACGAGATTCTCACCAAGGAGCATCCCACGCATATCGGCGTGGCGTTCGACCATGGCAAGACATTCCGCGACGAGGCGTTCCCTGCCTATAAGGCGCAACGCGAGGAGACGCCTGAGGACATCCGCGCCTCCGTACCCGTCATCAAGGATATCATTACTGCCATGAACATTCCCGTGCTGCAGGCGGACGGCTTCGAGGCGGACGACGTTATCGGCACGCTCGCCACCAAGGCTGGAGCCGCCGGCATCGAGACTTATATGCTCACACCTGACAAGGACTACGGTCAGCTGGTACGCGACAACGTCTTCATCTTCCGTCCGCGTCACGGAGGAGGATATGAGACGATGGGACCGAAGGAGGTGAACGAGAAGTACGGTCTCTCCTCTCCCGAGCAGGTCATCGACCTCCTTGCGCTCATGGGCGACTCGGCTGACAACTTCCCCGGCTGTCCCGGCGTAGGTCCGAAGACTGCCGCCAAGCTCATCAGCGAGTTTGGCAGCATCGACGCCATGCTTGCCAATTCGTCAAAGATAAAGGGCAAGCTGCGCGAGAAGGTGGAGGGAGCCGTTGAGGACATCCGCATGTCGAAGTTCCTCGCAACCATCCGAACCGACGTTCCCGTGGAGCTCAACCTTGATGCGCTCAAGCTGAAGGAGCCGGACATGAAGCGACTCACCGAAATCTTCACGGAATTGGAGTTTAAGAGTCTGCTTGACAAATTTGTAAAGAAGCCTCAACAACCGCAAAAAACTGTTAACGCTCAACTCGATTTATTTGCAGAAAATCCGACCAACCATTCAGTTGACGCGGAATTTTCGAAGTATGAGAGCCTAAAAACCACCCCGCACGACTATCAACTCATTGAAACAGAAGAGGATGCACGTAAATTATTTGATTTATTTGTTACAAAACAAATTCTCAGTTTAGACACGGAGACCACTTCTGTCAACCCGATTGACGCCGAACTCGTGGGTTTGAGCTTCGCAGCGGAGGAAGGAAAGGCATTTTACGTGGCAATTCCGGCTGAACGTGAAAAAGCGGAAAGAATTGTTAATATATTCAAACCACTGTACGAAAGTACCGAAATTCTGAAAATAGGACAAAACATCAAGTACGACATGGAGGTGCTCATGAATTACGGCGTTCGCCTCTCAGCGCCCATGTTCGACACGATGATTGCCCATTACGTGCTCCAGCCCGAGCAGAAGCACAACATGGACATCCTTGCCGAAACTCTGCTCAATTATCAGACTGTCCACATCGACGAGCTTATCGGACCTAAGGGAAAAGGTCAGAAGAGCATGCGCGACCTCTCCCCTGCCTCCGTCTGCGACTATGCCGCTGAGGATGCCGATGTCACGCTGCGCCTCTACAACGTGCTGAAGCCGCGTCTTAAGGAAGCTGGTGTGGAGCAGTTGTTCTACGATATAGAGATGCCGCTGGTGCCGGTGCTTGCCGACATGGAGACCACGGGCGTCCGTCTGGACACCGAAGCCCTTGCCGAAACGTCCAAGGTGCTCACCGAACGCATGAAGCAGATAGAGCGAAACATCTACGAACTCGCCGGACATGAGTTTAACATCGCCTCGCCAAAGCAGGTGGGAGAGGTGCTTTTCGGCGAGATGAAGATTGTGGAGAAGCCCAAGAAGACCAAGACCGGACAGTACGTCACGTCTGAGGAGGTGCTTCAGCAGCTCCGCTCCAAGGCTCCCATCGTGGCTGACATCCTCGAACATCGTGGTCTAAAGAAACTCCTCGGCACCTACGTCGACGCTCTTCCGAAGCTTATCAATCCGCGTACTGGCCATATCCATACGTCTTTCAATCAGGCAGTTACGGCTACGGGTCGCCTTTCTTCGTCCGACCCCAACCTTCAGAACATCCCCGTCCGTGGTGAGGACGGCAAGGAGATTCGCAAGTGCTTCATCCCCGAACCGGGCGAGCTGTTCTTCTCTGCCGACTACTCCCAGATAGAGCTGCGCGTAATGGCTCATCTCTCTGGCGACAAGAACATGATAGAGGCGTTCCGCGAGGGCTATGACATCCATGCCGCCACCGCCGCACGCATCTATAAGGAGAAGATAGAGGACGTCAGCCGCGACCAGCGCACGAAGGCAAAGCGAGCCAATTTCGGCATCATCTACGGCATCACGGTCTTCGGTCTGGCCGAACGACTGGAGATTAGTCGAGACGAGGCCAAGCAGCTCATCGACGGCTACTTCGAGACATTCCCCGAGGTGCACGCCTACATGGAGAAGGCCAAGGAGCTTGCCCGCGAGCACGGTTACGCCGAGACGTTCTTCCATCGCCGCCGCTATCTGCCGGACATCACCTCGCACAACGCCACCGTGCGCAACTTTGCCGAGCGCAACGCCATCAACGCGCCCATACAAGGCTCAGCCGCTGACATCATTAAGATTGCAATGGTGAAGATTTACGATCGTTTCCGCAAGGAAGGAATAAGGTCGAAGATGATTCTCCAGGTGCACGACGAACTCAACTTCTCCGTCGTACCTGAAGAAAAGGAGAAGGTGGAGAGAATTGTGTTGGAGGAAATGCAGAACGCCTATCCCCTCCAGGTGCCACTCGTGGCAGACTCAGGATGGGGTAAGAATTGGTTGGAAGCGCATTAGGCTGACAGCGGCAAAATAGTAGCGGAGGTCTCCGGCCTCCGCAGCACAAGCCTTATAATCAGATAATTATAGATTAAACCCAAATCGGTCATTAGAAAAGTCTTCTTGTCAAAAATCATGTCTTTCATGCCTTGATGTCTGCTAATGCAAATATTGTCAAAAGAGTAAAAACATGTTACAAAATAAAAATTGATTCTAGAGTTCAGGTTCGCTGTTTTTACGGTGTTTTGCTGTGCAAACAGCACCCATGCTTAACAATAGCGCCACTTTTACACTCCAATAGTGCCACTATTAGACAGTAAAAGTGGCACTATTGCATGATAAAAGTGCCACTATTGGAGTGTAAAAGTGGCGCTATTGCAGCAAAAAACGGCTCGTTTGTGAGTCTGATTTCATAGCGCTTCGCCAGAAAACCGCATAACACACTGTGTTTAAGTACATTATCTCTAAGCGCTCAAAACTCAAGAATTTCGCACCAAAGATTTTGTTGTGCGCCGAACTCATAGTATTGAGCAATAGAAATGCAAATATTGTCGTCGGCAGAATCACCGAAGAGTGCGAGAGTAACACAAAAGATAGAGTATACCCTCGTGCAACGGAGGCCGGAGACCTCCGCCACTAAATTAGATTCTCCACAAAATACAAAGAAAATGAATCATTTGTAAGATTACGTGGATTGTTATAGATATACTTCAGAATATTCAGGTAATGCTGTTCGTCCCTAATAATTCTGTCAAAACTTTCCTTCTGCCATACTTGGCCAACACGACCTAACAAACGATTAATACATAAAGCAGAATAATGCTTTATTGACTTAATTATATCCTGTACCATCCATTCGCCATAAGGCATCAACACAACATGTACATGATTTGGCATTATTACATAAGAGACAATCTTATATCGTACATTGTCAAAATGCAATAAAGCCTGAGCTACTATATTACGACATTCAGAATCAATTAAAAGACATTCACCATTTCCTTTGTCAAGATATTTCTCTATTCTATTATATTTCTCCCATTTCAACAATTCTATCTCTTTCTTGTCATATATACATCTATTTAAAGAAAGCTTCTGCTCATACTCAAGGAGAATATTATCAATAACCTTTTTAGGAATAGAATCATAAAGACGGAATGTCACAAATGTTAATTTTCCAGTTTGATGCCAATGTGGAAGACTACCTTTTGTTACATACACCAGCCCCCATTTGTCAAAGAAATGTTCATTCATATTAAAGTAGTCTAATGATAATAAGTAGCGGAGATCTCCGGCCTCCGCAGCACGAAGCCATTAAATTACATAGATATAGCTTGTAACGGAGGCCGGAGACCTCCGCCACTTTCCTCTACAACCACTTCATCAGTATATCCCACACAGCAATGATGTGGCAGACGGAGCCGGCGAGGACGAAGAAATGGAAGACGGTGTGCATGAAGCGGCGCTTGCGGAGACAGTAAAACAAGGCACCGGTGATGTAGCAGACACCCTCCGCTATTATCCATATCACGGCGGACGGACCGACGCTATGGAGAAGCGGACCGAAAGCAACGAGCACGCTCAGTCCCATCACCACGTAGCAGATTGTCTCCACGTAGCTATGGCTCTTCAGACCCATGAAGCTCTTCACGGTTCCGGCTATTGCCGACACCCAGATGAAGATGAAGAGCGCCCAGCCCCAATAGCTATACTCGCGCAACGCCACAAGCGTGATGGGCGAATACGATCCGGCTATGTGCCAATATATGGCGGCGTGGTCCCACTTGCGCAGCCTCTCCTTCCATGGCGACCATGCAGAAAGGGCGTGATAGACAGTTGAAGCGATGTAGCTCGACAGCATTCCGAAGAGATAAAGGATGATGCCTGCCGTCGCCCAGCCGTTGCGTGCCCAACCGCACCATACGAGGAACGCCGTGCCGACAACGAGTCCGAGGATTATGCCCGCGCCGTGCGACCATGAGTTCCATAGCTCTTCTTTATGATTAAAGTAGATTTTCATACACTCTAAGTTTTATGTTTCTGACTGTAAATACTTTATATTTTCGTCTACAAAGTTACGTATTATTATCCACTCATATATTCTTATTTAAATAAAATTAAGTACCTTTGCACGCGCAACGGTTCGCCTACCTCTATCAGGAAGAGACGATTAAAAGGGAATGGGGTGAGAGTCCCCGACTGTCCCGCAGCTGTGAGCCGCCCTTATCATCGGGTGCGAACAACGATGCCACTTGCTTTTAACGATGGAATGAAGAAGGCTGGGAAGGCGTTCGCATCTGGGTGGCGAGTCAGAAGACCTGCCGAAACGTGTATTGCCCATGGTTGTTCAGGTGCGCCTCGAGGATTGGGTGCGAACGACGAAACCATTACAACGACCCGAAGGTAGGATTTGGCTGACAGCCATAATTGTGCCCAGTTGTGATTATATGTATTCTGTAGTGATTACACAACTATAATAATATATATGAAGAAAAACTTTACTTCCATTATGTTTGCTCTGTGCATCAGCCTTTCTGCTGCCGCACAGACCACCACAATCCGTGTGCAGGGCGCACCCCGAAAGGTGTCGCAGACCGTTGCCACACGCATCCAGAAGGCTGCCGACGCAGTAACATCCACTTGCATCGATTTCTCTAAGATAGAGCGTTGGGCAGGCGAAGGCGAATGCCGTGCCGCTCTTGCCCTGAAATGGGCTGACGGACAGAACGAGGGCAAGACTCTCGTATGGGGATATCGCTGGAAATCAACGGAGAACCCAACCGGAGAGGATCTCATCCGTGCCATCGCCAAGGCTGACCCAGCTCTTTATCTCATGGGCTCCACCGGACCTTATGGAGTCACCATCGGCGGCATCGGCTATGACGCTGACAACGACCGCCTCGTGAGCGTCACCACCATGACCAGCGAGGTTTATCCGCGCTGCGGCTTCGTCACTCAGTCCTCTGACGAGTACGAATCGTCGGCTGCTACCGACTGGGGCGACGGCGACGCATGGAACAGCGGATGGTATTCGGGCTTCTGGAGCTATTACGTTGCTGACAAGGCGGACGACGAGCTGCAGATGTCAATGACCGGCGCCACCGGACGTACGCTTACCGACGGATGCGTTGACGCTTACGTCTTCAGCTATTTCGCTTCCGACGCAGAGCCTAACGTATATGACGGCAACCTCGAATATCTGCCTGCAACAACCGACTACTCTACGGGCACTTTCGTCCTCAACGAGGGATGGTTCGGCACGGAGAACGCTTCCGTCAACCATCTTTCAGAGAACGGCGAGTGGACATACCGCTGCGCTGACAACATCGGAGCCACCGGTTGCTACGCCACACCATGGGCAAACCGCTACTACATCATGGCCAAGCAGCCTAAGGACAAGGGCGCTGAGGTAAGCGGAGGACGCATCACCGTATGCGACGCCAACTCAATGCGCGTTCTGAAGCAGATTGAGAACATTGGTGGTGCCAACGAGGACGGACGTTCGTTCTGCGGCATCGACGAGCATCGCGCTTACGTAAGCACCACGGAGGGCATCTATGAGCTCGACCTTGACAACTTAGAGATAACCAAGAAGGTGCTGTCTACGGAGAACTATAACACGCAGTTCGGCAATATGGTCCGCTTCGGCGACTATGTCCTTGCCACCGAATACGGCAAGAATCTCTTCGTCATCAACTGCGCTGACAACACCGTCGTAAAGACGCTTCCCTGCACAGCCGCATCAGTAGTAATGGCTAAGGACGGATCGTTGTGGGTGAGCACTACGGAGGGCATCTCACGCTTCAACGCCGAAACACTCGACCTTGAGCCCCTAACACTCGGCGAGGGCATCGGACTGCCCGTCCTGACAAGCGGCGCATGGAATCCTGACTGCTTCTGCGCAAGCCTTCAGAGCAACGTCATCTATTGGGCTTCATCGACAGAGTGGACCATCAATAAGGTGTTTAAGTATGACATCGACAAGCAGGAAGCTTCGCTCTTCATCGACTATACCACCGATGCTAACGGTCGCGCACTCTACGGTGCAGCGCTCCGCGTTGACCCGAAGACAGACTGCATCTACACCAGCCTCGTGAAGGGATGGACTTTCAACGACAACGTCGTTCGCAAGTATAGCGCCGACGGCACACAGCTGGCAGAATACACCATGGAGGCCAACTACTGGTTCCCCGAGATGTTCGTATTCCCCGACACCGAGGACCCCGTACTTGCTGACTTTAAGGCTATTAACCTTGGCGTAGGCGAGCAGGCTGAAGCAGACGTGGACGTTACTGACGCCGACAACAACCGTCACGCCATCGTCATCAGCGTGGAGAACATCGAGGACAACAGCGTGGCTGAGGTCAGCGTGAAGAACGGCAAGCTGGTCGTTAACGCACTCAAGGAAGGCAGCACCACTGTCACCGTCAAGGCTTGCTCTAACGGCATCAGCACACAGAAGACGCTCAGCATCAAAGTCAGTGCTCCTACCTCTATTGACGCTGCCACAACAACCGCAGAGGCTCATGAGGTGGCACGTTACACCATCGACGGCAAGCGCATCAGCAAGCCGCAGACCGGCGTCAATGTCATTCGCTTCTCTGACGGTACAGTCAAGAAGGTAGTAGTGAAATAGATATCATTATTTTTTTAACAGGTTTGTAATTATTTGGGGCGGTTGTACGCGTGATGCGCGCAGCCGTCTTTTTTTTTTTACACGTAATACCAATAAAAAGCGTAACTTTGTACGCCCAAATCATTAGTTTGAGTAAATGTGGACATTCAGTAAACTACATATTTGCGTGGCTCTCGCCTCCATAACCGCCACCGCCGGTGCGCAGACGTCGCGTCTCGACTCGGTGCAGACTCTGGGCGACGTAAGCGTGGTGGGCGTCAAGCCTCACTATCTCACTCCCTCGCAGACCCTGCGCGGCGACATGCTGCGCAGTCTCTCCGCCACGTCCGTGGCTGACGCGCTGAAGTATTTCTCCGGCGTACAGATAAAGGACTACGGCGGACTGGGCGGACTGAAGACCGTGAACGTGCGTTCACTCGGATCGCAGCACGTGGGAGTTTATCTGGACGGCATACGCATCACCAACGCACAGAACGGTCAGATTGACCTTGGACGCTATTCGCTCTCCAACATGGAGTCGGTGTCGCTCTATAATGCCAACCGCAACGAACGTCTGCAGTCAGCATCTGAGTATGCCTCGGCAGCCACCGTCTACATGCAGACAAAGCGTCCGACGCAGACCACGTACACGATGGAATATGGTTGCGGGTCGTTCGGCCTCAACAAGCTGAAGGGATACTTCGCGCTGAAGAACCTGCTCTTCGTGGACGCCGAATACCAGCACAGCGACGGCAACTACGCTTTCCGCTTCCGTTCGGAGCAGGAAGACACCGTGGGCACGCGCCACAACTCGGACATTACGTTTTATCGTCTTGAGGCAGCCGGATTCTATAAGGGACTCTCCACGCACGTCTATTACTATAATTCGGAGCGCGGACTGCCCGGACCGGTCATCAGACGACTCTCTGACCAGTGGGATTCCACCGACCGCCAGTGGGACGAAAACTTCTTCATACAGTCATCTTACAAGCATTCGTGGGAGCATTTCGGACTGAAGACCAACCTGAAATACTCTTACGACTACCTGCATTACCTGCAGGATCCGCGCACCAATGCCGCCACGATGTACTGCAACAATCACTATACGCAGCAGGATCTTTACGGTTCAGTAGCCGCAGCTTGGAACACGCGCTACGTGTCGCTTACGGCAAGCACCGACCTTCGTTGGAGCGACCTCAATGCAGACGTCTATAAGTTCGCTTACGTTTATCGCATCGACTCGAAGTCGTTGCTCTCCGCCATAGCCTCATACCGCGGTTTTGAGGCAAACATAGCCCTGCTTTACACCCACATCTCCGACCATACACGTGGCGCGGCGTCGCCCCTGAGCCGCCTCACCCCGATGTATCTCGCCTCATGGCACGGAGGTCCGCTGACCGTACGAGCCTTCCATAAGCGTATCTTCCGCGCCCCGACGCTCAACGACCTCTATTATACACTCGTGGGCAACGCGCAGCTCCGACCCGAATACACCTCGCAATGGGACCTTGGCGTCGACTATAAAGACCGCCACCTGCATCTCGCCGTCGACCTCTACACAAGCCGGATAGAAGACAAGATAGTAGCCATACCGATGAAATGCCAGTTCCGCTGGTCGATGGTGAACTTCGGACTGGTCAGGTCGTTAGGCATAAGCACCACCGCCGGCTACGACCGCACGTGGGGCAAGCTGGCGCTGTCCGCTAACGCCAACTACACCTGCCAGCGTGACCGCGACTTCTCGTCGCCCTCCGACCCCGAATATAAGAACACCATCCCCTACTCTCCACTCCATTCCGCCTCCTTCATAGTCAGCCTCGGCTATGACGGATGGTCAGCCTGCACATCATGGCTCTACACCGGCGACCGCTTCGCACTTATCTCAAACAACAAGGAGGACATGCTCGGCGCCTGGCAGACCGTTGACCTCAAGCTAAGCAAGACCTTCACCGTCAGCCGCCATAGCCTCCAGACCACCATAGAATGCAACAATCTCACCGACTCCAGACACGAAGTGGTGAAGCGCTATCCTATGCCGGGCCGCAACTGGAAGCTGACCCTGCAGTGGAGGATGTAAAAGCGAAAATACATCGCATTATCAAAATGTGATAATCATTTTATGATAATCGCTAAATAAAAGAAACCAACCCTAACATGTCGTACAAGAACATATACGCCCCTCTGCTGTGGCTCCTTACTGTATCGCTCCTTACAGCGTGCTCACTGCAACCAGCCGACTACCCCACTCCGTCTGAGCCGAAAGCCGACTCGGACCGCCTCATCGTGCTCTGCGAGGGACTGTGGGGCATGGACAATTCGTCGCTGTCGCTCATCGACAACGGCGTGCTGACCAACCGATGGTTTCAGCAGCAGAATCCAGGACGCCATCTTGGCGATACAGGCAACGACATTCTGCAGGTGAACGACACGCTGATAGCCATAAGCGTCAACTGGTCGAACATCGTGCAATACATCCGCCCTGACGGAACGGCAATAGCCGCAACGGAGAACATTCCCAACAACCGCCGGCTTGCAACTGACCACAACGGCTTCCTTTACGTTACGTCGTATGCCGACAACGGCTACGTGGCGAAGGTGGACTTACGGACAAAGCAGGTGGTGGACACGTGCCACGTGGGACGCGAACCGGAGGGCATAGCCTATTACGACGGACGGCTCTACGTAGCCAACACGGGCGGATACGCCACGCAGACCAAGGACCACGACTATGAACAGACCGTCTCCGTGGTGGACGCGCAGACCATGCGCGAGCTGAGACGCATCGATTCGGGACACAAGAATCTCTATGGCAAGCCGGCGCAATGGGGACAATATCTGTGCATAAACGCCGCAGGCGACTACTATAACCAGCCGCCGCAATGCATCGTCCTGAATATGGCTAACGACGAGTTTCGCACGTTCGACTTCCCTGCCACGTACTGCTGCGCCTATCAGGGACGATTCTATATCCTCGGTTCAGCCTATTCATACATCACCGAAGCCTACGCTTTCTCCGCCCACACCGTCTCCTTGCCCTCTATGGAGGCGGAGGAAGGACTGGCAGCGTACGACGCTGCCACAGCGACGATCCTACAGATGCAGTCGCCCTACGGCATCTATATCTCGCCCTACACCGGACACCTCTACGCCAGCGATGCCCGAGCCTACGCCACCAACGGCTACGTCTACGAGTTCGGACGCGACGGCAAGCAGCTAAACAGATACCTGCTAAGAGGAGTGAATCCCTCGGGATTTCTGGCGTGGCAGCAGAATTAAAAACAAACCATTTAGATATGAAACCAACAACAATACTCTTTGCCGCACTCTTACAGCTCACAGTGTCGGCAAACGCACAATCACAGCAAACAGTTAAGGTGCTGGAATACTGCCCTGCACCAGGACAATTCATCAACACGTTTCCCGCCATTGACGCCGCGATGTCGGCGGAGGAGCGTCTGAAAGCTTGCGAAGAGCAGATGGAGGACGGCAATCTGGTGTGCCTTGGCGCTGCCGGAGGCTACATCACGTTCGGATTTGACGAGCCTATAAAGAATCTGCGCGGATCTGATCTGCGCATTCTCGGCAATGCTTTCTATTCACAGAACGACCCCGTTTACGGCGCTTCCACAATCGGAGGAAGCGTCGAACCGGGCATTGTATATGCCGGTGTGGGCACGTCTCCCGAAACGGCTACGTGGTATGAGCTGGCTGGTTCGGAATATTACACCACCGAACGCCATAACTTCAGCATCACTTACCACAAGCCAACGGCGGAGAAAGGCGACCACGAGAAGTCGTATTCCGCCTTCGACAACTACATCCGCTTCACCGCTACGTGGGACGATGCTGACGGCACGAAGCGCGATACGACGGGTTATCTGATGAAGAACGTGTTTCATCCTCAGACTTACTGGCCCGTTTGGGAGGACAAGGAGGAGATGACGTTCAGCGGAGCACGACTGCCAAACAACGCCATTAACTACGGTGGCGACGAGTATGACACGGAGAATGCGCAGCTATGGGTGACTTATCGCTATGCTGCCGACTCGTACGGTTACGTCGATGCTGCACCCAACGACGACCAGCGCTACACCACTTTCGACCTTGATTGGGCAGTTGACAAGAACGGCAATCCCGTAAAGCTCACCCATGCCGACTTCATCCGCATCCAGACGGGTGTGCTGCAGCATTGCGGATGGACGGGCGAAACGTCCACAGAGGTCAGCTCTGTCATCAATCTGCATCTTGTGGAAGGCTACGACGCCGACCCAATCATAATCACGCCGCGTCCACGACCCACTGCCATAGACGCCATAAATGCGTCAGCAGCTAAGGAAACGGCACGCTATAACATCAGCGGACAGCGCATCAACAAGCCTCAGCACGGCGTGAATATAGTGAAGTATGAGGACGGTAGCGTAAGGAAAATCATTATAAAATAAGTTGAAAGTTGAGAGTTGGGAATTGAGAGTTCTTGCTAAGGCAAGCGGCAAAGCCGAGCGATGATATGTTGTTTTAGATAATATATGCAACATAATGCGATTATCAAAGGATATCATGACTCTCAATTCCCAACTCTCAACTTTCAACTTAAAGAAATCTTTCTTTTTATCGTGTAAAGCGATAGAAATCAACGGTTCCCTTCACCTCTGACACACGCTCCTTGGTGGTCATAACGTGCTGGAATCGGTATTCGGGATGGCGCTTTTCCAACTCTTCAAAGTCAGCCGTAGGAACTATCAGCACGCCCTTTTCTGGCAGAACTGTCTTCTCTTCGATGCTGCCATCGGGACGTTCCTTGTATACGGGCTTCTCAAACTGGTCCATCTTATCGCCGAGATAGAAGTCGGCACCGAAGAAATGGAGCATCGGAGTGCTAATATATTGATAGATATTCTCGCCGTGGAACTTCTCCTCTATGGTCTGCGCCATAGGACGAAGCGACTTGGCATTGAGAACGACAGGCTGATAAAGGCCGTCGAGAGCAGTCATAAGCAGGATGACGGGGGCTAACAAGGCGTAGCGGAAACGTCGACCATCGTTGCGTGTTCGCTTGCGCAATACCATCTGCATGGCGTCCACGGCAGCTGCAGCAGGGAGGAAACAAAGAAGAAATTCCAGTATTCCTATCGGCATATCGCGCAGGGCATGCAGCATGGCAATGTTGGCTTCAGCATGCTTGCCGTGGAAGATGGTGTCGGGCACCAGTCCCATTCTTACGCAAGCAAAGACCGCCGTGAGCGTCAATACCAATACACCGATAAGACATACATAAGCTCTCATAGCGCCTCTTCTGCCCGTACGCCACAACCAATCGACGTATTCGGCTATGATCATAGCCATGAAAGGATAGCAAGGAAGCAGGTAAACGCTGCGCTTGCTTGACGGGAAGCAATAGAAGAGGAGCACAAGCAGGAAGCCCAACCACGTGAAGAACATCACCGGCGGCACCTGCATAAGGCGTATCTGCCATCTCATCAGCTTGCCTTTCAGACCGCCAGGAAGGGAAGATTTCGCCGAAGAAGCCGACTTCGCGGAGGAAGCAGTGGAGGCTTCAGACGCAGAAGCGGCCTCAGCAGAGGCAGCTGATCTTCTCCAAGGCTTTGAGAAGAGCGAGAATATCAAGAGCAGCGTCCACGGTGCCCATCCCGTTGAAAGCGTAAAGAAGTTGTAAGGGAACGAATGGGTGTGCGACTCGTAGCTCATCGATCCGGTCATACGTCCGATGTTCTCCTCATAGATAAGGTCAAGGAAGTGCTGTCCGCCCTCATGCCAGGCTGCCACATACCACATAAGCGGCAGTATGAGCGACAGCAATGCGAAGCCGCCGTACGTCAGCGAGGTGCGCCAGAAGCGTCCGCCACGTATCAGCGTGAACACCCACATCACAAAGCAGGGCAGAACGAAGCCCACCGGACCCTTGGTCAGCACTGCCCCACTCATGCAGAGCACCGCCAACAACGGAAATCCCTTGCTGCCACGCTCCCACCAACGATAGAAAAGGAGCATTGCGCCAACCACGCAAGCCGTCAGTACCATGTCCACACGGCAGTTGACACCGGCTCTGTGCACCTCGAAGGACGTCAGCAGAAGCAAGGCTCCCATCAACGCCTGCTGAGCGTTTCGGCGACGCTTATAGAAGACGAAGCAACCCACGGTCATGGCTATAAGAGCCAAAGCGGACGGCAGACGCGACGTATATTCGTCCACACTGCCCGTCAATAGCGACACGAGAGCTATGCAGTAATGGAAGAATGGTGGCTTGTAAGGAATGTCCATGCCGTTGTTGACGGGCAGAATCCAGTCGCCGCTGTTCAGCATTGACAGCGCCACGACAGCCTCACGCGGCTCACCTTTCGTGTTGAAGTCGGTAAGCCCGAGGAAGGGCAGGAGCATCACACACGAGATTACGATAACCGCTATGAGCGGCATGTTTTTCTCTTTTATCTTCATTTTATTTTCGTTTGGTTCGGAATTTCTTTTCGTTGGTTCACAAAATGTTTCGCGTGCAAAGGTAGCAATAAAAACCAAAGGAATTCTGAGGTTTCGTTATTTTATGACCGAACCGATTGGCAAAGAAAATATTTTTGCTACTTTTGTCTTTCAAAACACTCCCTGAATATGCATCCAAACCTTACTTACACATACTATAATGTCTGACTCACAGCAACAAAAGCGGCGCTTCCTGCGTTATCTGAAGCTGGAACGCGGCTATTCGCCCAACACCATAGAGGCTTACACGCACGACATCGACTATCTTCTGAAGTTTCTCCATGACGAACACCTCGCCTTGGAGAACGTGCGTCTGCCCCACTTGGAGCAGTTCGCTGCACGCATCTACGAGTTCGGCGTGTCGTCAAGGAGCCAGGCACGCATCATCAGCGGCGTGCGCAGCTTCTTCCGCTATCTTGTCCTTGACGGCGAAATAGAGGACGATCCGTCCGAACTGCTCGAGTCGCCGTCACGCGGCGTGCATCTTCCTGAGGTGCTCAGCGTGGAGGAAGTGGACCGTATGGAGGCTGCCATCGACCTCTCCAAATGGGAAGGACAGCGTAATCGCGCCATCATAGAGACGCTCTTCTCCTGCGGTCTGCGCGTCAGCGAACTCGTTACGCTGCGCTTCGCCGACATCTTCGAGAAGAAACATTGTCTGCGCATCGTCGGTAAAGGTGGCAAGGAACGCCTCGTCCCCATCTCTGACAACGCCCTAAAGGAAATAAAAAACTGGCTTTACGACCGTAACGTGATGAACATCAAGCCCGGTGAAGAGGAGTATGTGTTCCTCAACCGCCGCGGAGCACACCTCACGCGCACCATGATACTGATAATGATAAAGAACACGGCACGCGACGCTGGCATCGAGAAGACGGTATCGCCACACACCCTGCGCCATTCTTTCGCCACCGCCCTGCTGAAGGGAGGAGCCAGTCTGCGAGCCATTCAGGAGATGCTCGGTCACGAAGACATATCCACTACGCAGATTTATACGCACGTAGACATGACCACATTGCGCGAAGAGATAATGTGTCATCACCCGCGAAACATGAAGAAAAAACTTTCTGACGAGTAACAACCAAAAGGGGACCGACTTCGCAGCCGATCCCCCTTGCTCTTTATACAATAACATTATGAATTTTAATAGTGGCTTATTTGTTTGATTACGCTTGCAAAGTTACTCTATATTAATGTCTTGCGCAATACCCAATAGTTGGTAAAATGCGCCTTGGCGCACAATTCAAAACTAAAAACTCCTAATTCATAAATATTTATTGTACCTTTGTATTTATGCAAAAGAACAACCGTTTTCTTCTCTCTGCGGCGTGGATATTGAGCCTTCATGCTCTCACGCTCGCCTTTCTGTCGCTGTTCCGACTGACGGAATACGTGGCGCTGCACGGCATGGTGGAAAGCACGTCCGCCAATCCGCTCACGGCTTTCGTGCGCGGCGTGTGGTTCGACAACGTCATTACGTGCTACATAACCGTCGTGCCGCTCGCCTTAACGCTGCTCCCGGCAGCCTTCTCGCTGACGCGTCGCTGGATGCGTCGTGCCACTGTTTGGTGGTACGGCATACTCGGAAGCATTGCTTTTATGGCTTCGGCAGCCAACATTCCCTACTTCGCTTACTTCTTCAAGAACATCAATTCGTCCATATTCGAGTGGTTCGGCTATGCCGGCACCACGGCTGGAATGGTGACGGGAGAGAAGTCGTACTTCCTCTATATTGCCATGTTCTTCGTCTGCACAGCCGCTTACGTCTATCTCATGGTGCGTCTGCGCCGCGTGTTCGACCGACTCATCGGCAAGAAAGACAACAACCCGATAGGCTTTGCGCATATAATCGGAGGAGACAACGGGCTTAGGAAAGCCGCAGCGTCTCTTGGCAGGCTCTGCATTGCCGCCGCCATAATCGCTCTCTGCGTCTTCGGCATCAGAGGAAGGACGGGATATAACCCCATAAAGGTGTCGGAGGCATATTATTGTGACGACGCTTTCCTCAATCAGCTCGGCATCAATCCCGCATTCAATCTGCTCACTTCTGCCCTCGACGACATGCGAAAGGAGAACCGTGAGCTACATCTTATGCCTTATCCCGAAGCCATAAGCGAGGCACGACAGAGCCTTGGCATAACCGGCAAGTGCGACTCAACGCACGTCCTGCGTCGCTACGTGGACAACAGCTATAGCGCCGTGGCAGGGAAAGAGAAGCCCAACGTGGTGGTTATCCTTATGGAGTCGATGTCGGCAAGCTTCATGCAGACCTTCGGACAGAAGGAAAGACTCACTCCTACGCTCGACTCGCTCTACAACAACTCAATGGCTTTCGACCATTATTACAGCGCCGGCATCCATACCAATCACGGCATGACAGCCTCGCTCTATTCGTTCCCTGCCCTGATGTTCCGCAATCTCATGAAGGGTACGGTTACGCCTCACCGCGACGGCATACCCACCGTGCTCCACAAGGAAGGCTATCACAACATGTTCTTCATGACGCATGAGGCGCAATACGACAATATGAAGGCGTTCTTCACCACCAACGGTTATGACGACATCTATTCGCAGGAGTCGTATCCGAAGGAAGAAGTGGTCAATTCGTTCGGCGTTTCAGACCATTTCCTCTTCTCGTACGCCCTCGACCGCATCAACGAAACGAGCAAGAAATACGCCGGAAAGAAGCCGTTTATGGCCACGCTCCTTACCATCAGCAATCATCCTCCCTACATCATTCCGTCGTGGTTTAAGCCCAAAACTAAGGAACCGGAGACGCAGATTGTGGAGTATGCAGACTGGTGTGTGGGCGACTTCCTGCGCCGCGCCAGCCGTTGCCCGTGGTATAAGAACACCGTCTTCATCATCATGGCGGACCACGGCAAGATAGTAGGCAAGGTGGACAGCGAGCTGCCGCAGTCGTATAATCACATTCCGCTCATCGTCTTCGGTCCCGGCGTGAAGAACGGAAGGGTGGAGAAACTCGCAATGCAGGTGGACGTGATGCCAACGCTGCTCTCTCTGCTCGGCATCAGCTATGAGTATAACGGCTTCGGAGTGGACCTCACACGCGACGAACGTCCCCTCGTGTTCTATTCTGCCGACAATCAGATAGTGGCACGTTCGCACAATCTCTGCTACATTTACGAGCCGAAGACGGGCAATGCGTTCTGCTACGTCTCCACACCTGACGGTCGTCTGAAGGAGACAAAGCCCTCGGCAGCATTCATTCCGCTGCGCCGTTACGTATTCAGCATGATACAGACGGCACAGTATATGCTTAAAAGACAAATGTAAGTGAAATGCTTGTGTATGACTCAAGAAATGTGTAAATTTGTGCCTTGAAGCACTATTCACTTAATACAAAAACACTATAAAAACATCACAATATACAGAACTATGGAACAAGCTCTCTGGATATACAACACCCTGACACGAAGAAAGGAAGTGTTCAAGCCGCTGCATGCGCCTAACGTGGGCATGTACGTCTGCGGACCTACCGTTTACGGCGACCCACACCTCGGACATGCACGTCCCGCCATCACTTTCGACATTCTCTTCCGTTATCTCAAGCACCTCGGATATAAGGTGCGCTACGTTCGCAACATCACCGATGTGGGCCACCTCGAGCACGACGCTGACGAGGGTGACGACAAGATAGAGAAGAAGGCACGCCTCGAACAGCTCGAGCCGATGGAGATAGCACAGTACTATACCAACCGCTATCACGCTGCCATGGAGGCGCTCAACGTGCTCCCGCCAAGCATCGAGCCGCACGCCACGGGCCACATCATCGAGCAGGAGGAACTGGTGAAGCAGATTTTAGACAACGGATTCGCTTACGAGAGCAACGGCTCGGTATACTTCGACGTAAAGAAATACAACGAGAAATATCATTACGGCATCCTCTCAGGTCGCAACCTTGACGACGTAAAGGACGCTTCACGCGCTCTTGACGGCGTGGGCGAGAAGCGCAATCAGGCTGACTTCGCCCTCTGGAAGAAGGCTTCTCCTGAGCACATCATGCGCTGGCCGAGTCCCTGGAGCGACGGATTCCCCGGCTGGCATTGCGAGTGTACAGCCATGGGACGCAAGTATCTCGGCGCTCACTTCGACATCCACGGAGGAGGAATGGACCTCGTATTCCCGCATCACGAGTGCGAGATTGCGCAGGCTGTGGCTTCGCAGGGCGACCAGATGGTACACTACTGGATGCACAACAACATGATAACCATCAACGGACAGAAGATGGGCAAGTCACTCGGCAACTTCATCACGCTCGAGGAGTTCTTCACCGGCAACAACAAGAACCTCGAACAGCCCTACTCACCGATGACCATCCGCTTCTTCATCCTCTCCGCTCACTACCGCGGCACAGTCGACTTCTCTAACGAAGCACTCCAGGCATCGCAGAAGGGACTGGAGAAACTCATGAACGGCATCAGCGACCTGGACCGCATCGCAGCTTCGGCTGAGAGCGACGCAGAGACAAAGAAGATGGTAAGCGAGCTTCGCGAGAAGTGCTACGACGCCATGAACGACGACTTCGCCACTCCGCTCGTCATCGCTCACCTCTTCGAGGCATGCTCCGTTGTCAACAAGCTCGTTGACCATAAGGCCACCATCTCAGAGGCTGACCTCAAGGAACTCTCTGAGACAATGCGCCTCTTCGCCTTCGATCTCCTCGGTCTGCGTCCCGACAACGCCGACTCGTCATCTCATCGTGAGGAAGCTTTCGGCAAGGTAGTGGACATGGTGCTCGACCTCCGCTCTAAGGCAAAGGCTGCCAAGGACTGGGCAACAAGCGACCGCATCCGCGACGAACTCGCCGAACTCGGCTTTGAAGTAAAGGACACCAAGGACGGTGCCACATGGAAACTGAAGTAAACGAGTTTTGAATTTTGAATTTTGAGTTTTGAATTAGCATTAGCAAAGGCTTAAGAAGGCCTAAGAAGGCTTAGAAAGGCTTAAACGCAGCCCAAGAGCGGCTTAAAGCTCCCATAAATAATCAAAAGCAATGAAGAAAATATCTATAATCGCCGCAGCAATTGCTCTATGCAGTTGCTCGGCTACAAAGACAACAGACGCAGCCGTTGACCTCAACGGCGAGTGGGACATCGTAACCGTAGACGGCAACGCTGTAGACACCACAAAGACAGAGTTCCGCCCTACCCTCGGCTTCGAAACCGCAAAGGACAACGTGTTCGGATGCGCCGGATGCAACTCTATCAACGGTAAGGCAAAGGTGGATGCTGCAAAGCAGACCATCAGCTTCTCGGAGATAGGCACCACACTGATGCTCTGCGCCAACATGGAGTATGAGCAGCAGATTCTAAAGGCTCTCGAAAGCGTGAAGGGATACAAGGCTGCTGGCAAAGGCTGCGTTGAACTCACAAACGGCAGCGGAAAGGCTGTGCTGCAGCTGAAGAAGCAGTAATAAAAGTAGCTTAGGTGAAAGCCTCCGCCACACCAAGTAGAATAGTAATATTTGCTTGCTGCGGAGGCCAGAGACCTCCGCTACGGAATAACCCCTAAAACAGAAATCGTATGAAACACATCGTATTTCTGACCGGCGCCGGCATGTCCGTAGAGTCCGGTTTCAAGACATTCCGTGGTAACGACGGACTGTGGGAGAACTATCCCGTGGACCAGGTGGCATCGCATGAGGGTTGGCTTAAAGACCCGACGCTCGTCACCAACTTCTACAATATGCTGCGCCACAAGCTTTATGCGGCACAGCCCAATGAGGGTCATCGCCTCATCCACGACCTGGAGAAGGACTATAAGGTGACCGTCATCACGCAGAACGTGGACAACCTGCACGAGAAAGCAGGATCAACGGACGTCATCCATCTGCACGGCGAGCTAACCAAGGTGTGCTCATCGCGCGACGTTGACGACCCGCGTTACCAGCGTGAGCTTACCGAAGACGATTGTGAGGTGAAGCCCGGAACACTCGCCGGAGACGGTTCGCTGGAACGTCCGTTCATCGTGTTCTTCGGCGAAGCGGTGCCGATGATAAGCGTGGCCGCGGAAGCAGCCGAGCAAGCCGACATCTTCGTCATCATAGGCACGTCGCTGAACGTATACCCCGCCGCCGGACTTATCCACTACGTGCGCCCCGCCGTACCCGTCTATCTCATCGATCCGGAGCCGTCGCTCGGCGTAGGCAGGCAGAACTTCACGCACCTGCAATGCGGAGCAAGCGAAGGAATGAAGAAGCTTTGCGAAATATTGAATGATTGAACTTGCGAAAGTTCAGTTATATGACAAATAACATAAAAAAGGCTGCAAGCAACGACGTGCTTGCAGCCTTTTTTTATGTTATTGATGTCCTTATTCTGTCATTAGAACTTGTAGTTAACACCGAACTGGATGTTTGTTCCGTCAAGGTTAACACCGAATGCCTTAACCTTAGCAGCACCCTCGTTCTCCTGCTGGTAACCGAAGAAACCAACCTTTGTGATGAAAGCCACGTGGTCAGAGAGGTTAACCTTCAGACCCGGCTTGATGCCGAACTCGAATCCATCGTAATCTCTGCCGTTGCCACCGAAGTGCTTGTAACCTACAGTACCCTCGAGGAAGAGGTCTACGAGCTTTGTGTTGCAGAATGTATAGCGTGCGTACGGAGCGAGCTCGAATGTGTTGTAGCCGTCCTCTACACCCTCGTAACCGATGGTAAGACCAGCCTCCCAGTTCTTGTTGAACTCATAACCAATCTCAGGAACGAGTGCGTAATGCATCTTTGAGTCTGCCTTGCCATACTTAACGCTTGAAAGACCTGCACAACCACCGATGTAAACCTGTGCGCTTGCGCTTGCAGCAATTACCATAGCTGCCATAGTCATAAAAATCTTCTTCATAACTTTTCCTTTTAAATATTAATGATTTTTGTGTTTCAAATCAATGTTGCAAAGATATTATCTATTTTTAAATCCGCAAAATAAATCTTACTTTTACGTTAATCATAGAGAATTATAGAACAATAAAAATACAATTAGTAGATTTATATCAATAAATAGTGGTATATTTCGCCATACGATTGTGATGTTCGCCCCACACTACAGCCAATAAAACAACCCGCAAGGATGAGTTTGTCCATAATCTTTACTAACTTTGCACCTACATTTCACATATAAGAACACATATAAAAGAAACCATACAATGCGTAAACTCCGTACTATAGAAATGCAGCGTCTCACGGTGGACGAGTTTCATGAGGCTAAGAAGCTCCCCCTCATCGTCGTTCTTGACGACGTGCGCTCGCTCCACAACGTAGGCTCCGTATTCCGCTCATCAGACGCTTTCCGCGTGGAAGCGGTGTATCTCTGCGGCATCACAGCCACCCCACCCCACCCCGAAATCCACAAGACAGCGCTCGGCGGCGAAGATTCGGTAGACTGGCGCTACTTCCCCACAGCCACCGAAGCCGTGGCAGAGCTTCAGAAAGAGGGCGTCTTCGTCTATTCCATCGAGCAGGTGGAGGGTTCCACAAAGCTGCAGAACCTCTCTCTCGACACCGACCGACGTTACGCCGTGGTGTTCGGCAACGAGGTGAAGGGCGTCCATCAGGAGGTGGTCGACCTCGCTGACGGTTGCCTCGAGATACCGCAGTTCGGCACCAAGCACTCCCTTAACGTCAGCGTAACAGCCGGCATCGTCATCTGGGAAGTGGCAAAGCAGTTCATTGCAAGCAAATATCGTACAAAGAGTAAAAACTTGTTACAAAATAAAAATTGATTCTAGAGATTTAGATTGCTGTTTTTACGGTATTTTGCTGTGCAAACAGCACCCAAGCCATACGATAGCGCCACTTTTACACTCCAATAGTGCCACTATTAGACAGTAAAAGTGGCACTATTGCATGATAAAAGTGCCACTATTGGAGTGTAAAAGTGGCGCTATTGCAGCAAAAAACAGCTCGTTTGTGAGTCAGATTTCATAGCACTTCGCCATAAAACCGCATAACACACTGTGTTTAAGCACATTATCTCTAAACGCTCAAAACTCAAGAATTTCGCACCAAAGATTTTGTTGTGCGCTCAGCTGGCAGTATTGAGCGTTAGAAATGCAAATATTGTGTCGGACGGTCCGCCGTCCGCTCCTTGTCCTATTCTTTTTATAATATGTTCCAAAAAGAACACTCTAATTTTTTTTCACACTTATTATTTGTACCCTCCGCAAAATTAGCATAACTTTGCATTTTAACTGTGTATAAAGATATGATACACATACAAATAAGAATGACAATGACAAGACCATATATCATCATCACACTTGCCGCACTTCCACTCATGTTCAGCTCCTGCATCAAGGACGAACCGCTCGGAATGGAATGCGACATCGAAGAGGCTTTCATACATGCCGACGACCCACAGGCAATGTTCTTCCAACCGTCCGACTCGCTGACACGCGTGATTGCAACGCAGACCACCATCAACTTCAGTCCGCTCCGACCGGGAGCTGACCTGACACAGATGGCACCGCAGTTCCGCATCACACCGGGAGCCACAATATCGCCTGCAAGCGGTTCGGTGCACGACTTCTCACAAGGTGCGGTGGTCTACACCGTGACGTCGGAGGACGGACAGTGGCACCGCACGTACAACGTGAACATCACTGCCATGGAACCGGAGATACCGGAGGCAAAGACGGACACGATGAGATACGACTTCGAGAACTTCTTCCTTGAGGAGAAGGCGCAGAAATACTATGTATGGAGCGACATCCTCGACAACGGCAACCGTGCGGACAACTGGGCGACGGGCAACGCCGGATTTGCCATCGCAAAGAAGAAAGCCGCTCCTGAGGAATATCCCACCACACCGCTGACCGAGGGTTACGACGGCAACGGCGTGAAGCTGACGACATGCTCCACGGGATCGTTCGGCGTAATGATGAACATGCGCATCGCGGCAGGCAATCTCTTCACAGGCGTGTTCGAGTCGACCATCGCCACGAAGACTCCGCTGCTTGCCACCCACTTCGGCGACGGAGCTGCCAACAAGCTCAACGTCAAGCCCGTAAGCTTCAGCGGATATTACCAGTATGCGCCGGGCGACGAGTTTATGGACAAGAGCGGCAAGGCAGTGGAGGGACGCATTGACGAGGGCGACATCTACGCCGTGGTGTTCAAGAACACGGACGACCAGGGCAACGCCTTCTACCTGACCGGCGACAACGTGAAGACCAGCCCGCAGATTATCGGCAAGGCGCTCAGCGGACGCATCACACGCACAGAGAACGGATGGCAGTTCTTCGACATCCCCTTCGAATACACCACGGAGCCCGACCCGCAGGTGCTCGCCAACTACGGATACAGCATAGCCATCGTCTTCACCTCCAGCTGCGAGGGAGCACACTTTGAGGGAGCCATCGGCAGTACGCTATTAATAGATAAGGTGAAGGTGGCATACGAGAAGCCCGCCGCACAGCAGAAATAACATTCAACCGCATCAATATGAAGAAAACAATAATCACACTGCTCCTCGTGGCCTTCGTGGGCTTGCAGGAAGCGCTCGCCATCGACATCTTCGGCGACCTCAGATACATGGTACGCTTAGGCTACAGCCTCGGAGGAACAGCTCCAGTGGGCATGCCAGCCACCATCCGATCGCTCGACAAGTATACGCCCACCAACAACACGCTCCTCGGACTGGACGCATACAAGCCCCTGACTGAGAAGTGGGGACTGCAGGCAGGTTTCCATTACCAGAACAAGGGCATGAAGACCGACGCTAAGGTGAAGGGATACAGCATGGAGATGAGACGCGGAGACGAGACGCTCAGCGGACTCTTCACCGGTAACGTCGTGACGGAGGTGGACGAATGGATGGTGACGCTGCCGCTGCAGGTGGCATACAACGTGTCGCCGAACCTGCGTCTGAAGTTCGGTCCTTACTTCTCTTACGTGCTTAGCAACAACTTCAGCGGATATGCCTACGACGGATATCTGCGCGTCGGCGACCCGACGGGAGACAAGGTGGAGCTGGGACACGTCGAAGGAGAACGCGGCGACTATGACTTCACCGAAGACCTGCGCCACTGGCAGTTCGGACTCGACCTCGGTGCAGACTGGTTCTTCTCCAACCACTTCGGTGCATACGCCGGACTGTCATGGGGTCTGACCAAGATTTTCCGCAAGGACTTCCACGTCATCGAGCAGTCGCTCTACCCCATCTACGGCAGCATCGGACTGACGTACAAGCTCAAGTAAGAAATATTAATAACGAAAAACAATTGTCTATGAAGAAAATCTTTACACTACTTGCAGTGGTCATGGCATCGCTCACAGCCATGGCACAAACCACCTTCTATGGTACATGGAAGAACAACTCTAACTCGTTCCCGAGCTTCGACAACTATGTGGAGGTAACCGTAAACGACAACGGCACAAGCACCATCGTACTGAAAGACCTCGCATTCGGCAACGACGTTCTCGGAACCATTACGCTTAACAATGTCTCCACCGAGCAGAACGGAACAGGATATAGCTTCTCTATGGGCAGCCAGACCACTTTCGACATCACCGAAGGCAATATGGGCGGTGTGACAAAAGGCGCGTTCGAGGGTTGGGGAACTATGGACGGAGAGAACCTCCAGCTCACAGCCAACTACTTCGACTACGGCACTAAATCATTGCGCTACGTGAAGTTTAACGGCACAAAGGTGCAGACCAAGCCCGACGGACCCACCATCGTCGAGACAGAGACATTCTCGTCAGACCTGCTCACATCTACAGCAGCCGGCGACACCAAGACCACAAAGAACGCCAATGCTATCCTCAGCAAGTATTCTGACAACACTTACTCGCTGACACTCAAGCCAGTGGAGACTGCTGACGCTTCTTACGGAGCCATCACATTCAGCGGACTCGGATATGAGGAAGAGGACGGCGAGACATACATCTCAGGCTACGTGGACGCCACTACCGAGGAGACTTCACCGCTCTACGGAAAGAACATCAAGGGCGACCTCTCTGCCATAATCGACGTGGACGGCAACCTCGTGGTATCCGTCATGCTCGTGGACATGGACGACGAGAACTTCAACGTGGAGATGCAGTTCGGCAAGGAGGAAGAAGAGCCGTTCGAGCCGGTCTCAATGGCAGGTACACTCTCAAGCTTCTCGCGTACTGACGACGGCGACGTGGCAGACCAGAAGCCTTCCGTACTGACCATCACTGACGAGGGCGAAGGCAAGTGCACACTCACTATGACCGAGGGCACACTCCCCGGAACAACTCTCTCACTCGGCACCATCACCATCCCTTCAGTGGCTTACGAGGCTGACGAGGCCACTGCCACAATGAATCTTTCTTCAGGCAAGGTGGAGGCAACGACAGAATGCGCACATCCTTTCTATCAGACCATCACCGTGAAGAGTCTCTCTGGCACCATCTCAGTGAAGGATGACGAGAACAGTGATGCTGACCTGGCAAACGCCAACATCACATTCAGCGTGGACAACAACGGCACAGAGACTGTGGAATACACATTCTCAACCAACGGATACGTAACTGGCGTAGACACAGTGAAGAAGGCTGACGGCACAGTGAAGCACATCTACACCATCTCTGGCATCGCCACCACACAGATGCAGCGCGGCGTCAACATCGTACGCCATGCTGACGGCACTGTGACTAAGGTGGTTAAGAGATAAACGAACAGAAAACACTCACACAAATAAAAACAACAAAAGAATGAAAAAGTCATTATTCACAATGGCAATGGCTGCGATAGCCTTAACTGCCAACGCTACCGACTACCAGGGTAACTACAGCAGCAACGCTGGAGGACAGAAAAGCACCGTGGACGGTAAGGTGAGCATCGAGGAAGGTGCGGACGGAACAAGCACCGTCACCATCCACAACTACGCTTATGAGGTGTATGGCACAAAGCACTATGTGGGCAATATCGTCCTCAACGGCGTGAAGACATCCAAGGTGGGCAACGTAACTCTCTTCGAGAGCGCCCAGAGCGTGGACATCACAGAGGGCGACCTTGACACTTACACATGGGAAGGTCCCGGCTATTCGGCTCTCTGCAATGGCGGTGTGCCCGTAATCTTCAAGGCTGAGCTGCGCGGCGACAAGCTCACTGCAGCCTTCAACCTCGACACATTCCAGGCCATCAAGCGCCGCATCAAAGCCACATTCGGCGAGAACCGCTACACCATCGGACAGATTCTCGGTTCGAACTTCGATGCTTGGCACACAGCCAAATACACTGGAGGTGTACCCAAGAAAGACTACACCAGCGACGAGCCTGACGGATGGCACTCATTCATGAGCGCTTCAGGCACTCTCACGGGCTTCGTAAGCAAGAACACACACACATACAAGTCTGACGACGTGCGTCCCGGCGGCAAGGGCACAAGCCTCAAGCTCGTTTCAGGCATCGTAAACGTAGGTATCAAGCAGCCTGCCAACGGAACCATCACCACCGGTCGTCTCCAGGCAAGCGGCTTCACACCGAAGGACACCGGCAACAACTCTACGTCTGATCCTTCTTCAAGCGACGTAGACGGAAACAACGATCCGTTCTTCTCAGCGCTCAGTTCACGTCCTGACTCTATCGCCGTATGGGTGAAGTATAATCAGGGCACGCTCTCTGAGTCTGACAAGAAGAATTATCCTTACGCCACCATCTCTGCCATCATCAACGACGGCACAAAGATTCAGGACCCGGCTGACAAGGAGTATAAGACCATCGTGGCTACTGCCCAGAACAAGGAGATAGCCGAGACCGGCAACGAGTGGAAGCGCATCAGCGTTCCCTTCAATTACACTTCGTACGACATCGACCCGAAAGCCATCCTCGTTACCATCTCTACCAACGCAGAGCCGGGTGTGGCTTCGAGCGACGAAAACAATCCTGACGTGCTCTACATCGACGACCTCGAGCTTATCTACAACGCACAGCTCAGCAGCGTGAAGATAAAGGGCGTGGACTTCACATTCGAGCCGAACAAGTATTACTACGAAGACCTGACATTCGACGGCGAGCTTACTGACGCTGACGTAGAGGTGGAGAAGACGGGCAAAGGCTCATACATCAGCCAGACCATCACACGCAGCCCGGCTGAGAAGGGTTATGCCACTGTTACCGTAACCGTAACATCAGCTGACCTCAAGACCGTGAACGCCTACACATTCAAGGTGAAGGAGGCTGCTGCCGAGCCTACTAAGGAATATAAGGGCAACCTCGCCATCACACTGAGCGGTGAGCCGCAGGATCCGGAAGAGGCAAGCATCTCTACCATACAGCACGAGGACGGCACATACGACATCCGCCTCAACCAGTTCTCGTTCGGTCCGTTCCTCATCGGCGACGTTACCATCAAGAACGTACCCGCTACAGAGGTGGACGGATGGACTGTCTACACAGCTGAGCAGGACGCTGAAATCACAAACGGCGCTGAAATAGCAGAGGCTCTCGGCGGCAAGGTGCACGTTAAGCTCGCTGCACAGAGCAAGGACGACGACCTCTACGCAGAGATCACGCTCCCCGTTGAGCTTGGCGAGGACGTGATTGACGTATTCGCAGTATTCGGCAACAAGCCCGCTACCGGCATCAACGGCATCGAGGACAACGCCAATACCACCGTTACCGGCATCTACAACGCTTCAGGTATGAAGCTCCAGAAGCTGCAGCGCGGCATCAACATCGTCCGCACCGCTGACGGCAAGACCGTAAAGATTATGAAGTAAACAGCACGATTGAGGTAATGAACCATACATAACCTTATCAAATACTTAAACGAAAAAACTCCAGCCATTGCAGGAATGCAGCGGCTGGAGTTTTTTTTGTTGAGTAACATGTAAATTGCAGTTTGTCAGTGAGATTATAAATGAGCAAACAGTGCAAACCTAGGAGGCTATGGCGTCCCGCCGTAGCCTCGCACCCACGAACAACCAGTAGATTGAGTATGAGCTGCGGGTTCCTGGTACAATGTTACATATTACAGTTCCGCGGAGCGGGACCTATATCATGAAACCCACTGCAAGCTGCGAAGCAGCG
>ERZ1027181.98-NODE-98-length-38495-cov-23.379032_pt1 | contig 38495 bp, 34 predicted proteins | sample MGYA00519247_ERZ1027181 | MGnify/ENA primary metagenome ERZ1027181 (study PRJEB26926, sample SAMN06164415) | human gut metagenome | biome: ENVO:00009003; feature: ENVO:2100002; material: ENVO:00002003 | host: Homo sapiens | place: USA | collected 2012 ...
TCTTTTCAGACTTACAAAGCTATATGCTTAATCCCCCTGGTTTATCGGGTGAGCCAAAGTTACACTGTAAAATACAGAGTGCAAGGTATCGGAAGCTGCACAAATGGAAGTGCAACTATCATGCTCTATTCAGACAATGAGAGTGAAGCAATAGCAGCTCTTAAATCTCGTGGCACAATAGGACGAGACAAAGATGTTGTTATCTTGTCAATAAGAAAAAATTAGTTGTACCATTAAACAATACAGACTATGAGCCAAGTAAAATGTCCCGACTGCGGTGGATTATATTCTGAAAATATGCAGTCATGCCCGAATTGTGGTTGTCCTAACGATAATTGGAAACCAAAGCAAGAGGAGCAAGTACATGAGACTACCCCAACAGACTATGAAGAAGATTTCAACGAGAATGGTCAGTATTCTCCTATCTCACCATCTTCATGGTTATTCACTGACCCTTGGCCTTTGAGAAACTATCCTCGCAAGGCTTTCGAGAAAGAACATCCTTTCTTGGGATGGCTGTTTGGTCCATGGTATCTCACCTGCAAGAATGAAAGCGAGAAGGAAGAGTATGCTGTAATCAACAATATATTCTATTTCTTCAACTTGATATTCAAAACATTTCTATACGCAGCTATATGGGCTTTCTTCAAGGGTATTGTTGTATTTTTTGTGTATCTAATGTTTGCCCTAATATTCGCCTTTAGGGGATTGGAAATGGCAAATAATAACAGTACAGACGGATTAATCTTGCTTGGTGTTTTTTCAGCAATAATGTTCTATGTTGTAATCATTTACTTTATTGTTCTTGACTGTTGCGGAATGGGCAAAGCTCTACACCGCTATTGGCCGAGTCTGCACAGAACATGGAGGAGACTCAACAAACGTTACTGGAATGCAATGAAATAATAAGAAGATAACTCTACAAATAAAGTTATGAACAAGAACTTAGCACTAACACTTACTGCAGCTACACTGTTTATCGTTATCGGAATAATGGCGGCTTGGTGGTTTAATGGAGGAAATATTGATTCGGTTAAACCATACGTAGATCCTTACAATAATTACACAGAAGCAGAGCTGACAGCAATGCAGGACAAAGGAGACATTGAAGCTACAGCCGAACTCGGCTGGAGGAGCTTCAACAAAGGTGATTTCGAAAAAGCTTATGCTTTATATAAGAAGGCAGCAGACAAGAACAACGCAAAAGGTCTGACTGGACTGGGACTATATTATGCACATATTGGCAAGTACGAAGAATGTTTTAAGTACTTTGAAGCAGCGGCACAACAAGATTACACTGTAGCAATATTTAATTTAGGCGTGGCCTATGCGAATGGAGATGGATGCAAACAAGATTCACAAAAAGCCTTTACTTTATTAAAAAAAGCTGCCGAGAAAGGCTATTCACCTGCGCAACGAGTAGTTGGAGTATATTATCTTGATGGTGTGGGAACTGTTGTGGATAAAAAGAAAGGCTTCATGTGGTTCAAAAAAGCTGCAGAACAAAATGATGCACGCGCTTTTTGGAATTTAGGAAAATGCTACTTAGATGGCGAAGGAACACAAAAAGATGAAGCAAAAGCTATTGAGTATTATCAGAAATCAGCCTCAGCTGGAGATATGTATGGACAGGCAGAATTAGCATTGGCATACCAATTTGGACAAGGCGGTCTGAAAGAAGACCCAAAAAAGGCTTTTGAATTATATCAGCTGTCAGCCAAACAAGGTTTAGCATCAGCTCAAGATCTACTTGCGTATTGTTATGAAAATGGAGTAGGAACCAAAAAAGATGAGAAGAAAGCTTTTGAATATTACATGCTATCTGCAAAACAAGGTTATGATCCAGCCCAATACAGTATGGCATTATGCTATTGGAATGGTACGGGAACAGAGAGAAATCTCGACAAATTACGCTATTGGGCAGGATTAGCTGCAAAACAAGGCAATAAAGAGGCAAAGAATATGCTTGCTAATTTGTCACAATGGATATATGAAGAAGAGCAACAAAAAAGAGAATATGAAAGAAAGTATGGACATATAGGAACATTTGAATTTACTGACAAAGTTGATAATGTGTGGGTTCTTGTTGTTAATACAAATGAAACAGCCACAATTGGAATAAAAGGTAGAGACAGTAAGGCTTATGCTTCATGGTACAAATATGACGATATGAATTATGCTAAATTCATATGCTCGGGTTCAGCACCAACTATATTCTTTCCAAGTAGCGAACTAATGCTGAACGACTATGGATATCCAACAACAGATGCTTGTGGTTATTTCTGTATTGACGGTAAATACATATATTACAATTCGTCTGCTGCGGATGCAAAGAATCCCGACATGCGTCTACCTCTAAAGAAAATAAAATAAGATAAGATATGGCACTAATAAAATGTAAGAATTGTGGCCGCATGATGAGCGATAGAGCAGACTTCTGTCCTCACTGTGGTTGCCCAAAAGAGTTTTCTGCAAAAGAGGAAACTTCTATAAAAGAAGAGAATCCCATAATAGAAGAAGATTTTGTAAAAGAAGAGAATTCTGTTACAAAGGCTCAAACTGTTTCAACGACTGAAGACCTCAACAGCAATGATAATGACGATGAAGCAACTGCCACACAAGAAACAGAAGAAGTTGTAGAAGAAGAAGATAATGCCAATAAAGGATTAGTAGCTTTGGTTATTGTACTTGCAGTTATCGCAATTGGTTTTGGTGGTTACATATGTTATAATAGATTTTCTAACAATGTTGACCCAAGTAACAATATAGTAGAAGTAACACCAGTGGACACAACTGAATATCAAACAATGGAGCCTGACACTGAGGTTGTAACAACAGACGCCAAGGAAGAAGCAGTTGTAGACACAGCCATGACATATAACAATTCCAATAACAGTCAAGAACAACATCAAGTAAAAGAAGGCTTCAACACGAATTCGGATGTCAAGAACTTTGTCATTGGCAACAGCTATTATTATAATGGCGTAACTCTTAAAATTACCGAGAACGGTGTGTATGCGAACGACAACAAGATATCATCGTCAAGCCCGGTATTCAAAAGAGTTTCGCAATTTGTTGGTAAAGTAACGGCTCGTCCGTCTATTTCCATTTCAATAAAATGGGAAGGAAACAAGCTCGTTGACAACAACAGCGGCGATGTATATTATGAGAATTAATTAAATCTACAGATTATGAGATTTTTTATTATAATTGTATCTCTTCTATTCTCCTCACTCAGCCATGCACAGTCCATAGCCGACCTCGCAAGAAAAGCTGAGGAGGAGAAGAATCCGCTGCACATTTATGCGGATGTGTCTTCATTCCAAAATGGTTTGGCAATAGCAAGCAAGTATACAGAAGATGGCGAATATAAATATGGTGTGGTAGACGAGGAGGGTGTGGTTTACATACCAGTAAACTATGACGGAATCAGCCTTTTCCAAGAGGGCAACAACTATCGTGATAATGTCTACAAATGTCAGAGAAACGGCAAGTTGGGTCTGATAAGCGCACAAGACATAACTCTACTGCAATGCGAATATAGCAGCATAAAGCACGCTGGCGAGTACGTGTATCTCGTAAAGAATGGGAAAAACGGATATGCTGAATTGAAAGGTACAGACGAAGTAAAATCACTCATCCCATGTATCTACGACAAGTTGGAGAGCTACTCAAAAAATGCTCCGATGCGTGCTACCTATAATGGAAAGGAAGGTATGATAGACGGCAATAACAAGATTATCATTCCTTTCGAATATTCCAACATAGGCAAATTCTATAATGTCGGCGCTTACAATATGGCTTGGGTAGAACAGGACGGCAAGTACGGAATATACAACATTGACGGTACTGTCATCCAGCCTTGGGACATAGAAAAGGCTTACGTCATGAACGAAAACAGCGGCACGAGTTATCTTACATTCGACGATTTTCCAGATCCATCCACTCCTTACATACACATCGTGGTGAACGGAATGACAGGCGTACTTAGCGGAAAGACATACAAGACTGTCATTCCTTGCAAGTACGGATACATCTCGCCCGTCATTAACGAAAGGGCTTTCTATAAAGCCAACAACAAATGGGGCATTATGGACATACAGAATAATAGTATTCAGGAAGCCATCTACGACAAAATCAAGATAAACAACAACATGCTGTCTGAAGCCTTCACTCCTGATGGCACATTCCATGACAACATGTATGTTTTTATCGGCGACAAGCAGGGAATGATCGATAAGAACGGCAAAGCATTCATTCCCGTAAAATACGATTCGCTTGGAGTGTTTTCCGAGAATATGATTGTTGCAAAGTGCGGCAACCTATACGGATATATAAACTCAAATGGAGAGGAATGCATTCCTCTTACGTACAGTCATGCCGATAACTTCTCTGAAGGCCTTGCTGCTGTAAAGAACGAAAAAGGAAAGTATCTGTTTATTGACGCCTCCGGAGTCATGGTAATAAAGCCCCACGAGTACGACAGAGTTGGACATTTCCAGAACGGCACATGCAAGGTATATCGCAAAGACAAAGTTTGGGAGATTGACCGAGAAGGCAAAAAGGTAAAGGATAGTACTAAAAAGTTAGAGGCTGACGATACTCATGTAGGCTGTGGTAATGATGATATGTATGTTTCCAAAGGCAATATCGTATCACCACATGAAGCTGACACAGAATCAGAACACCCAATCAGAAAAAAGAAAAAATCAATATTAAATATTCTATTCGGTGTAGAAGACGAGCCAAATGCCCCACAATCAGTCAATAGAACTTATCAGAATCGTAAGGTAATGAGAAATCGGGGTGAAGTCCTAAGATATAGGCAAAATACATTCGGAAATAAGCAAGAACGAAATTGGCGTGAAGCACCAAAACACAAGAGAAAAATATTCGGGAACAGGCAAAGTCCAAGCCGAAGACGATTTTGAGAATTTTATACAATTCAATGACAAGTATCAGTTCAAGCAATAAGCAAAAAATTACAATCAATGGTACGATAACATTTACTTTAGACGAGTAACGTAACAGATTAAATTGAGGCTGCTTCTGGCAGCCTCTTTTCATTTTACGATGCCCCACATGGAATCATTTGCGTAAGCACAAATGTAATTTAGTAAAAATCCAAACAATTCTTGATTAACCATTCTTAGCACAGAATTTTCGTTTTTCTCAAAATAAGTCAATACCTTTGCAGTAACTTTCCAAAATGGAGAGTAGTTCTTTTACTTTTTGAATAAGTATCAAGAGACAGCTTAAGTGCTGAACCAACCGAGCAGACATAGCCACGGTGGTAAAAACGATACGAGTTTAAGGATTTAGTAATAATCATTAAATTAAAAAGTTATGTCACAAGAAACAGAAACTTTTGAAATTATCTTAGGTCGTGTGGAGCACATCAACGCTTCGCACTTTAATTGTTTGTCATTCGCCAAGGCTTCAGACATGGCGAATGGCATTAACGTGCGTCTCAGCAACATGGCAGGTGGCTATCCATTTTCATTCGGAGGTGTAACTTGGCGTGATAGTGAGACGCTTTATCTATGTGGTGAGTTTTCGGACTCATCAGAAAAGCATCTGTTGGTACAAGAGGATATGCAACGTCAGACAAGTGGCTTTGCAGCTAAACGTTTTATCAAGAAAAGAAACAGTAACCTCATCCGCCAAGATTTTGCCGATTTCCGCATACAATGGATGCTCTACGTTGTATGGCAGAAGTGTATGGGTAATGCCGACTTTGCAAATTTACTCTTAAAGCTACCACATGACGCTATCATCATAGAGGACACTACCAAGCAACATGGTGACACCAAAGAAGTTTGGGGATGTACCAATACAGAGTTGGCTATAAGAAGAGCTGAGCTTAAAAAGAAAGTTACAAGACAGGCTAAGTCGGACAATCCAAAGATTAGCAAGGCAGCTTTGAAACGCTTAGTCAACATGGAGATTTGCAAAGTGAATAGCTTCGGTGTGTTTGTTGGTCAGAATAACCTTGGCAAGATTCTCATGATTTGCCGTGATTGTCTTATACAAGGCGTAGAACCACCAATAGACTACAACCTCTTGGAGACGAAAGATATTCACATTTTAGGCAAACGTATTTCATTCATACATTAAATAGATTAGAACATGACACATAGTAACACAGAACAACCAAAGAACAGCATCACATTAATGAATGGTGCTGTACTTGAGTGTATCCCAAAAGAATCACATCAAGGCGACTTTGTACCCGATAAAATGAAATTGGATGCAACAGGTACATATCTGAGAATTGGCAACAAGCCATGTAAGCCCCTACCAAGAACAACAGAAGACGTGGAGCAACAGAAGAAACTCTTCACGGATAACGCTTTCTACCTATTGGCACATAGTGAGCGCATCATGCGTGACAGCCGAATGTTTCTTGCTCCTGTTGCCGTTCAAAATGTACTCGCTTATACAGGAACATCAGGTTTTCATACACCAACCTTGGGCATATACTTGGAGTGGTGGAATGAATGTTCTATGGCTTTACAAGTAAATAAAGAGAACCGAAGAAGCCTTGTATTTCACTTAGCAGGCAGTCCGCTAAGCGGAACTAATCACTGTGCCGAGGTTTACGAGGATGGCAGGACAGAATCGGTACAAGTTTCTTCATTTATAAGCCATTGGCGACCATTCGCTGCTATCAATACACGCTATGACGAAGCAAAGCACATGTATCAAGCCTACACACTTGAACAGGTACTTGACATCCTGCACGCTGAGGATGATGAAAGTTGGGACTATTCATCTGAAATTAAGGAACGCTTTATGCAGGCTGAGATAAACGAATTGAAAAAGAAAGTAGAGCGACTAACCAAAGAATCCGATAAATGGTACTCTATGTATGCAGATACCTATATGAAGTACAAGGATGCTGAGATTAGTGAGGCTTTTTCAACTTTTCAATCCTTCAGAGAGGAGTGTGAGGCTCAAATCAACTCTATCAAGATGCGTAAGCGAGCATTGAAGGCAGAACTGAAAAGCGGTCGCATGGATAACATCACTTATCAGCGCACATTAACGCCGCTGAATAAGCAAACAAGAGAGTTGGAGTTTAGGATAAGCACCCAAAAGTATGAGTTAGTTAACAAATACCTCTCAGAGGGTATAAGTTACGATACGATAGAAAGTTACATGAATAAAAAGAATAACATTTAAAAGTAAGAACAATGATTGAAAAAGTAAATCCAAGCCATCCGGATAAGGTGGCAGACCGTATCGCAGGAGCTATTGTAGACCTTGCGTACAAGAAAGAAGAGAATCCGAAAATAGCAGTTGAAGTACTGCTCGGACATGGTTTTGTTAATCTCATTATTGAGAGTAGTGTGAACATTTCAGACGCTGAGGCTGAGGCTATTGTTAGCCGTATTACTAAGCGTACAGACTTGAAAGTATCTCTCGTAATGGTATCACAAGACCCAATACTTGCAAGCAACCAAGACAAGGAAGTTCGTTGTGGTGATAATGGTATCTTTAAGGGAGTTCCACTTACTGAGGAGGAGCGTAACCTCAGTAAAATCGCACATGACATTTATATGAAATACCCTACTGATGGAAAATATGTGTTGGGAGACAATAAGCTAATTATCTGTCAGAGTTGTGCAAAGACTGAGGAGTTAAGAGTTTCTTACCCTACAGCAGTAATTAATCCTTTGGGGTATTGGACAGGCGGCATTGATGTCGATTCGGGTGCAACAAACAGAAAGTTGGGCAGTGATATGGCGCAATCTGTTTCGGGTGGCGGTCTAATGGGAAAGGACCTTTCCAAGGCAGATGTTTCCGTCAATATCTACGCCTTCTTGAAAGCTCAAAGAACAGGCAAGCCTGTGGAGTTGTTTTGTGCCATCGGTGACACAGAGATAGATGGTAAGCCTTATCGTGAAATAGTGGAAATCGCTCGTAACTACATCACGAGAATTGGCGGATTCGAGAAATTTGCCGAGTGGGGATTGTTCTAATAAGCAAGTGACATGTACAAATTTGATATAGACATAACTCCATCCCTCAACGGAAAAGAAATTCATTTGGAAGGCATTTGTGAAATGTATACCATTATGCAGCTGACAGGTCATACCAACGAACGCACGTTCTACAAATATGTAAAGGCAACCCCCGAACAGATTGCCAAGTTATTGGATTTCAACTCCATCGGATAACCAATGCTATCGGGGATAAGCAGGGACGAAATCGGGGACGGTTTTGGATAAAATGTACAAGAAAGGGGATTTGTTGACAATCAAGCTATTACGTCAACGAATCCCCTAACTTATTGAGTTTAAATTAATTCATCTTTATTTGAGTGGCTGTTTATCGGTATTCCGACTATTCCCACTCAATTATACTCTATATTTGATATTCAGAGTGTTAGCTATTGTCGGGGATATTTATCGGGGACAGCACAAGCATCGGACACCTCCGTGACAATCAGCTACTTACAAGATTTATTCGACTTAAAATCAATTGATTTCAAGCCTCAACAAGACAATCAACATCAGCCCTTATATATATAATAAGGTGTAGATGTACGTAGTTTTAAAGACCTAACAAGGCAAACGTGGTTGCCCACTATATATAATAAGGTATAACATTCAGTCGCATTTAAAGCAGTCCAAGCAACCCAAAAGCCCTGAATATACGGGAGTTAAGGGGGAGGGCTTCCACCGTATTCTCCCTTTGTCCATCCCCTATAGGGAGCGAGGCATAGTCTATAACCGTTTTCCTTGCGTCTTTTGAAAATTTTCCGGAATATTTTCAGAAAGCTTACTAAACTTGATATTTTTAACATTCTTACCTATATTTATTTAAACTCAAGTAGTATATTTGGAGCGATGAATAAGATTTTGAATATAAACACGATGAAACGTACAAACAGGACATTGAAAGAAGAAACACGACAGAAAATTTCAAAAGCGTTAAAAGGAAAGCCAAAGACTGAGCAACACAAAAAGGCTTTGGCAGAAGCACTGAAAAAGTATTGGAACACAGTTCCTTCAGTTACTAATAATAATAACGAATAAGATATGGACAAGAACGAATCAACATTTGTAAGACTTTACAAAGAAATGGTTGTACTACAGCCTGTGGAAAGAATCGTATTTGCTACGATGTGGAATGGTTATGAATATTGCAAGAACAATGGCAAGACCTATTTCAAGTCAATAAAAGACTTGGTAAAAGAGTGCAATGTGTCAGAAAGCACAATCAAGAGAACTTTGAAAAATCTAAGGTCGATGGGATTGCTAATATGCACTAAGGTGAACAAGGGAGCGAATTCAAAATTAGCAAATGAGTATGAACTTGATTATTCTTTGCTGAACAACATCTACAAGAATTATTGTTCAAATTTTGAGGAACACCAAGAAACAGAATTAACAGGTAAGGTACCAGAACGAACTATGCCAAATGTTCAGAATGAAACTTCCGTAAGTTCCAAATTGAACCAACATAATATTGAAGAGAAAAGAATAAATAAAACAATTGATTCAAATTGCATTGATGGTTCAATAAGAAACATAACAAACAATAGAGGATATGAAGAGAAAGACTTAACAGACCTCAGTATTGAAAATTCAAATTCATTTTTACCATCAAAGACAAAAGCTTTGGATAAAGTAAATGTTTCACCTCAATCACAAACTGAAGAGCCTCAACAAAACAGTTGGAAATTTGCAGAAACTCATACCCTATTTGACAGATTGAAAAACACAAACGACATTGTAGGTGTATTTCAGATAAAGAATGAAATTCAAAAACAAATTGCTTTGTGTCCTTATTCAGACCAAAAGCAAAGGATAACAGAGCAATTGGAGAAATTCATGAATGGCAAAAGAAAATACATTAGTAGACAACTAACAGACAAGCCACAAAATCCAATAGCCTTGATGTATGACCTTTATAATAAATGGGGTATTCATTTCAAAGGAGAATTGCCTCAAAGTATGAAGCCTACTTCACAAGCACATCAACCAAGCAACACTCAGAATGAAGACGATAAATTCTTCAACGCCTTATTTGAACCAAACGAGCATGAACAGAGGTTGTATGATATGGCAGAGAGAGAAAAGAAAGCAAGAGAAGCAAGGCAAACAAACCAAACTAGACAAGTCGAAGATGTGTATCAATTTTAGAACTTTTGTATCAGAATCCCAATTGTATCAAAATAATCTTTGTTTGGGTTCTGATACATTTGTTTTATTGTATCAATCAAATCTAAAAGGCTATTTTGATACGGAAGCAAAACAAAATACGGACATAAAGTAGAAAAAATCTAAATACAGATAGCAAACAGCAAATTCATCAAGAGAAATTCTTTAGTCTCGTGGAAATTGACTATCTTTGCCATATCATATTGCCAAAATGGGCTTTGTGATAGACATATTATTAGAAAGCGTACTTCGCTTTATTCCGTCGATGTAAATTGGACACTTACAAAGTAGAATCGGAATATTGGGAACGGACGCTCTCTTGGTGTGTATTCGTATCTCACGAAATACCTCCAAGCAGGGTTGTTCATTCTCCTTATCCATTCTACGGGAAGTCCAACCCTACATCGAGGATAAAGGAGTATGGTAGCCCTGCTTTCTATTTTATGCCTATAACTATCCAAGATGTTAAACTCGCAATATTAGGGCATATTGCTTATACTTAAGTTCAATATGAGGAAGCATTTGATTGTACTGATGGTTATCTTATCTTTTGGAATTCAAGCACAGTCGCAGACTGTAAAAATCACACAAGAGTTTATTGAAAGAATTCAGAAATACACGGAATTAGACATATTCCATGATGGTATGGCTGCTGTATGTCGAGACGATTCGCTTTGGGGATATATTGATACTGAGGGTAATGAGGTTATACCTTGTATGTATAATCGCCATGTCGGATGCTTTTCGGAAGGATTAGCTTGTGTTCCTTCTGATGATGAAAATGGAGTAAAATTCATCAATAAAAACAATGAAGTTGTTTTGGATAAAGGATTCAAGTTTGGCTCTAGAGCTGAATGCTTTGTAGAAGATGGCTATCTTTCTGGGGACAATGTGTATATGACACCATACGGACGTATTGGGAGCAGTGACGGACTGGTACGAGACGTTTGGAACTGTTTTAGGTTGCCTTGTTTCATTAATGGGTTTTGTACATTAATATATCCAGGTTCATCAACAAATCATTTATTTGATCCGTCAGCAAGCGAATGTGACTTTATTTGTATAGATAAAGAAGGAAACATTTCAAATACCCCCTATCAATACACCTTGAAATTTGCTACAAATGAATACAAATATTTATGTTTTGAAAGGGTGCCAAGTAATAATCAGAATCTATCATGGCTTATCGCATGTAATCCCATTGACGAACCGAACAAATACATTCCATATTCGAAAGAAATAAAATACGATAAAGACTACGACTATTCAGAGCATGTAATTGGATTAAAAAACAAAAAGGGGGAAATCGTAGTACCTGCCATCTACACACTGATAACAGGCTTTCATGACGGAGTTGCACTTGTAGGCATTTGGCGTGGAAGTCAAATGGATTTGCCTTCAGAGGAAACTTATTGGAAATTTGGATATGTAGACGAATATGGTAATTCTACATTTACGGCAAAAGATATGCAAGAATTAACTAAGTGTGAACAAAAGATCAAAGCTGATATTAAGTGCAAATGAAAATGATAAAATGTAAAGAATGTGGGGAGCAGATACTGTCAAATGTCGCGTTTTGTCCTAATTGTGGTTACCCGATAAAGACCAAAAGAAAATTCAAGAATGCAGCTATTTGCATAGGTACAGTTCTTTTATTGTGCATTGCTGCTATTTTATTATTCTATTTTGGAAGGAATACAAAAAACAACAATCAATTTGCAAACGACAGTATATCTAAAGACAGCGTAACGCAACTGTCTGATACGGAGCATACAAAAGTAACCGTAGACCCTTCTTTAGTCAGAACAGGAGACATGGGGTATTCGTTTTGTGAAGAAGAAAACGGAAGAGAGGTTAGAGGAGGTATAAATATGATGTACAATGTTGACAGTACACAGACCTACCAAGGTTCAATGCGTTATTATCCCACCAAAGGCGATTATGAGAATTATCTTGATATAACAATGATAGGAGAAGTCGCTGATGATGGTGGTTTGATATTTAAAGGAAGTCTTGATAATGTCGCTTATACTCTTCATATTTTGAATACTCATGGAACATTGAATGACGATACTTACTTGAATTCTTATGAAGCTGTATTTACAAGAGGAAACAAGTCAAGAAAAATATTTATAGGATTCGAGCATTGGGGAGATTGGGGTGATTAATCATTAATACTATTCAAATATGGCACTAATACAATGTACGGAGTGTGGGGCAATGATTTCAGACAAAGCGAAGTCGTGCCCTAAGTGTGGTTGTCCTGTTGAACATGACGACCAAGTAGAAGAATCGTCAAATCGTCCAAGACGAATCGGGAAGTGGATATTGGTTGCAGTAATCGCTATTCTTGCAATCGGTAGCGGTGTGTCATATTTCACCATGAGTAAGGAGAATATTATCAAGGAAGCCTTGCATAAAGAACCAATGGTGAAGCTAACTCCCGAGTTCTGTAAGGCTGTTAGAAAGTATAACTGCCTTTGCGACTTTGAGAATGGATTTGCATCTGTACGAAATGGAGAGAAGTGGGGAGTCATCAATACAGAAGGAAAAGAAGTTGTTCCTTGTATCTATGATATGGTAAATTCATTTCATGACGACTTGGCTGCCGTATGTAAAAACGACAAATGGGGATATGTAAATACTAAAGGCGAGTTAGTCATACCTTGCATCTACGATAATGCCAACGATTTCTCTGAAGGTCTTGCTTCTGTAAGAAAGAATGGCAAAGAAGGATTTATCAATAAGAAAGGAGAGATTGCTATTCCATTCAAATTTGAAGAGTGTGGAAACTTCAGCGAAGGTCTTGCCTATGCAGGCGATAAGACAGGGCATTATTTTATTGATACAGACGGAAATATAAAAATTCATCTACCAAAAGGCTTTTATATCAACACAGGCTCAAGTAACGAAGGGAATCCATATCCTGAGTTTTATAATGGAACCTGTAATATATTAGTAGGTGATGATTACGACTATTATATTAACTCCAAGGGAGAAAAGGTCGCCCCACCCAAGCCACAAGCGTCTACATCAACAACTACATCTGAGTATGAGATATACAGAAATGACGATGGATTAGTCGGTGTCAAAAACGTAAAGACCAAGAAGATAGTTGTTCCTGCTAAATATGAATCAATCGGTGAAAGTAGTCGTGGTAATGATATTGTTGAGTTGCACGATGGTGTTGTTGTCGCAACTCTTGCATACAAGAGATTGGAAATGACAAGCTGTTCCTTTGAAGATAGTTCAGATATGTCGCAAAACACATATACAGAATACATATATGGGTATATCGACTTAAAAGGTAATGAAACCTTTACAAGTGAAGATTACAAGCTTGTAGAAGAGAAGAACAATGATTACAAACAGGACGAATTTAAATGGCAACAAGAATATAAAAAGCGTACTCAACCGATAGAGGGATTGTTGGGAGCATGGTATTCCCAACAGAATAATTCTCGTCTTTATATGTACTTTGACAACAATACTATATATACATATGTGAGTGACAGATATAGCATTGAGAATGCATACACTTACGAAGACGGAATCATACACTTTGGCAATAACGGAACATTATACTATGATGCTGAGAATGGAACCCTCCAAGGAGCTAATGGCAAATCATTCTATAAAGATGAAAGCATTACTTCCTTGGAAGAAATGAAAGAAGCAGCACGAAACTATAATCAAGGCTATTCGTCAAGTTCTTCGTACAGCTATGGTTCTTCCGATAGAGATCCTTATGCACGTGACATGAGGAGCCTTACAGAACATACATCTGAATATCGTTCGGGATCATGGCGTGGCGACCCTGCAAGACTGATGTTTTTGCAGCAAGCTATTATCAGCGATTACGACAATCTTATCAGTACGGCAAGTTCCTTGGGGGATGAAAGAAGATACAATGGCTTTAAGCAAGCAAGAGAAGTGCAAATCTATCAGTTCAGAAATAGATAAGCAGATAAAGCATTTCATATTTATTGCAAGGCTATTACGCCAATACGAGATTAGCAAATTATGTCAAACTTAAAAATATCATTCAAATGAAAAAGTATTTATTTCTTTTCATTGCCATGTTGATGTCTGTAAGTGCATTCACATTGGTAGGTTGTTCATCTGACGATGATGATGAACAGGGCGGTAGCGGTAACAACAACGGCAAAGTGTCCGTAAAGTATGAAGGAGCTGTAACAGACAACTATTCTGTACAGCAAGCTACATTTGCTTTATTCTCTCAAGGCGTAGTAGGGACAACCCACTATGACTTTGATAGTGGTGCTACCTTCGACGTGACTTTCACTGACGACGACAACTATTACACTTATTGGCAGTTCCAAAGCCGTGAGAACATTAAGGCAGGACAAAAGCTTGCCGTGAGTGGTATCTTCTTTGGTGATGATAGTGTGCGCTACACTGATGAATGTAGCGGAAATGCCACAGTCAAATCCATCAACGGAAACAAAATTACCATTGAGTTTAAGGATTTTAGCTTTGAGCGTTATACAAGCGTTAGCTCAAACAACAAGCAAAAAATCACCATCAATGGTACGATAACATTTACTTTAGACGAGTAACGTAACAGATTAAATTGAGGCTGCTTCTGGCAGCCTCTTTTCATTTTACGATGCCCCACATGGAATCATTTGCGTAAGCACAAATGTAATTTAGTCAAAATCCAAACAATTCTTGATTAACTATTCTTAGCACAGAATTTTCGATTTTCTCAAAATAAGTCAATACCTTTGCAACTACTTTCCAAAATGGAGAGTTGTTCTTTTACTTTATGAATAAGTATCAAGAGACAGCTTAAGTGCTGAACCAACCGAGCAGACATAGCCACGGTGGTAAAAATGATACGAGTTTAAGGATTTAGTATTAATCATTAAATTAAAAGTTATGTCACAGAAAGCAGACACTTTTGAAATTATCTTAGGTCGTGTGGAGCATATTGATGCCTCACACTTTAATTGTTTGTCATTTTCCAAGGTCTCGGACGTGGTAAATGGCATAGATTTGCGCCTTACTAATATGGCAGGTGGCTATCCTTTCTATTTTGAGGGAACGACTTGGCATGATAGCGAAACACTTTATTTATGCGGTGAATTTTCCAACGATTCTATTCAACACAAAGCCATTCAAGAGGATATGTTTGGCAAGCAGAATGGCTATGCAGCCAAGCGTTTCATAAATAACAAATACAAAAGCCTTATACGTCAAGACTTTTCTACATTCAGAATTCAGTGGATGCTGTTTATTGTTTGGCAAAAGTGCAAAGGCAATGCCGAATTTGCTCGTCTGCTGTCTCAGATTCCACAAGATGCCGTTATCATTGAAAATACGACTAAGCAACGCTGTACGACCAAAGAAGTTTGGGGATGTTCAAACCAAGAGCTGACAACCTATCGTGACATGGTGGAAGCCAAAGTAATGGAGCAAGCAAAAGCGAGCAATACAAAGATTACAAAGAAGGCATTGGATAACCTTGTTGCAATTGAAACAAGTAAAATAAACAACATCGGAGTGTTTATTGGTGAGAACAATCTTGGCAAGATTTTAATGATTTGCCGTAATTGTCTTATACAAGGAATTGAACCACCTATAGATTACAACCTATTGAATTCCAAGAATATTCACATCTTAGGCACACGACTTTCATTTCCAACCAACAACACACCAACGTATAAATAAATGTATAGAAGTATGAAAGATTTAAAAACTATCAATTTGCAGAATGGCAATGAGTTAAGGCTTCATGGCGGACCAAGACACAGAAATTTGAATAGCATGAGATATTTTTGCGACCATGCGGATTACTTTTATGAGAATCGGGATTTCATCTTTACTCACAGTCGTCTGTTCTTGGCTCCTGTCTATCAAAATGGAGATTTCATTTATACCTTGGGAGGACTGATGGAATGGTGGGAGAGTATGCCCCAACACGCATCCATCAATGATGAGGGAGTGATTCGCTTTATCGTTGCCGTTTCACTATCCGACAATAGCTTTATCACCATCACTACATCGTGCGAAGTCAAAGAGATACCTTTCTCAAACGACTATGCCGAGAGAGTGAATGGCTTAAAGAATTATTGCGGTAGGTATAAAGAAGTGGCACGTGACTACGAGCATCTATCACTCAAGAATGCGTGTGACACGATTGCTTCATTAACCAAGAAAAGGGAACGTGAATTGATGGAAGAAAGAATATGGGGACTATACCAAAACAATATTGAGTTGCTGTATGAGCACCGAGAAGAAATCCTTGCTCGCAAAGATTGGGGAATGGTAACGATACCACTTACAGTATATATGATGTGGCAACCTGTACACATTGGTACAATGCTAAAGCTTTGGGAAAGTGGCAATCCACTATTTACTCATCATTGCGAATGTGGGCATGACGCTTTCATCTATAGCTTTGCAGGCAGCCCATTAAGTGGCAGTACATCTATTTCGTATAGATGCGTACACTGCCATAAGAGTGGCAATGGTCAAACGGATCGGTTTCTCGGTCGTGTGCATGCCCTTACCGATGCTCAAAAACAGTTATATTTTGGAGAATGTACAAAGTGTATTCCTCTTACAGAACTAATAAACAACATTAAATAACATATTAAAGTAATTCATTATGATTGAAAAAGTAAATGCGAGCCACCCCGACAAGGTGGCAGACCGTATAGCAGGAGCTATTGTAGACCTTGCTTACACAAAGGTAAAAGACCCAAAAATTGCCGTTGAAGTGCTTATTGGACACGGTGTTGCTAACCTCATTATCGAGAGCAGCGTGATCATTACACAGGCAGAGGTTGAGGCTATTGTTAGTCGCATAACCAAACGTAATGATCTAAAAGTGCAACTCGTCATGGTAGCACAAGACCCAATTCTTGCAAGTAACCAAGACAAAAAGGTACGTTGCGGAGATAATGGCATCTTTAAAGGTGTGCCGTTGACTGAGGAAGAAAAGCTGCTCAGTAAGATTGCTCACGACATTTACAAACGCTATCCTACGGATGGCAAATATATCCTTGGAGATGGTAAGCTAATCATCTGCCAAAGCAATGCTCCAACTGAGGAATTGAAGAAACTTTACCCCGATGCCACAATCAATCCTCTTGGCGATTGGATAGGTGGAACAGATGTTGACGCAGGAGCAACGAACCGCAAATTGGGCAGCGATATGGCACAATCTGTTTCGGGCGGTGGACTGATGGGCAAGGACCTTAGCAAGGCAGACGTTTCCGTGAATATCTACGCTTTCTTGAAAGCCCAACAGACAGGAAAGAAGGTCGAGCTATTTTGCGCCATTGGCGATACCGAGATAGACGGCAAGCCTTACTCTGAAATAGTCGAAATTACTCGCCAATACATCCAAGAAGTTGGCGGCTTTGAGAAATTCGCTGAATGGGGCTTATTCTAAATAGCTATCAATATGTACCGATTCGACATAGACATAACTCCAATAATCCAAGATAGAGAAGTTCATTTGGAGGGTGTTTGCGAAATTCTTTCACTTGACACTTTCAAAGTCACAATGACTGCTCCTTATAAAGGTTTGTCTGTAACCAAACATTTCAGAGATATAGGAGAAATGGATATGGATGCAACCTTTGCAAGTGTCGAACAAGACTTGATAATGTTGTATGAACATGAAACGAAGCGCATAGAATCAATGTAATAGCAGATTCTATGCAGATGGAAAACCACCAAGTGTTGAGTACAAAATCATCAATATTTGGTGGTTCTTTTTACTTAAAATTCCAAGTTTTCTTTGGAGCATATATCTTTTACATTACTTATTAAATCATCCAAATTGTCAGCAATGTAAGTAACACCATTATACACTATAATGGAATGCAAAGACGTTGTATGCGAGGTTGAAAACAAGACAGATATATTTACACCCAAATTGCTTGCTATTGCCTCCAATGTAGAAAGTTGGGGGTTGCCATTTAAGGCTCGGGACAAACTTTCGGGGGCAATCCTCATTTTGATTGCTAATTCTTTCATTGTTATGCCTTGGTTGTGGCATAGTTCCTTAACCTTTGCGCTTAAATTCTCTTTCATTCTCGTCTTTTTGATGCAAAGGTAATGAATTAACCCTAAATATCAATTAGTATTTATTCTTTTAACTTTAGATATCATAAATAATTTGGCATTGATTGATATTTTGTGTACTTTAGCGGATGAATAAATAACATATAATATCAATAAGAGCATGAAAGTTGTAATATACGCAAGAGTTTCCACTGCCATCCAAGAATATGACAGACAGATAGATGAATTGAAGGACTATGCAAACCGAATGAACTACGTTGTCGTAAAAGAGTTTTCTGAAAAGATTAGTGGCGCAAAGAAAGTCGCTGAACGTGAACAACTGTCGGAGTTGTTGAATTACGTTGAGGCTCACCATATAGATAAGGTATTGATTTACGAATGCTCTCGTTTGAGCAGACGAATTGTAGATTTTCTGCAAGTTATAGAACAATTAACCGAAAAAGGCATATCACTATTCATTCTTCAAAATGGATTGGAGACATTGCAAGCAGATGGAAAGCCGAACCCTATCGCCCAACTTGTTTTGGGTATGATAGCACAGTTCAACAGTATGGAAAGAGGACTTATCAGAAGTCGCATGGAAAGTGGTTATAACCATTTCCGTGATAAAGGAGGTAAAGTTGGAAGAAAGCGAGGTTACAAGAAATCTACTGAGGATATGAAAGAGGAATATGCCGAGGAAATTCGACTATTGAAAAAGGGAATTTCGCTAAGGAATGTCTCCAAAATAACCAACACAAGTGTCAACACACTACGAAAAGTGCGTGATTTAACAATTTTTGCATGACGATTTTGTCAATGTCAGCAGCCAAGTAGTACGTTTGAAGCGATAATCAGATTGTTTAACTTAATTTTTAATGAAATGACAAAGATTAATTTTAGTTCAATTTTACAGTACCCTAAAAAGGAAGAGAGTTTGATATTACTTACAGTTCGCTGCAATGGCAATGTTGCAAAGGTTTCGACACGACAAACAGCAAAAACAAAGATGTGGAACAGAAAACTGCATCGTTGCTTCACATCAGATGAATTGTTTTCAAAGGAAGAGAATCGTGAGGCAAAGAAAGTCAACAAGTATTTGGATAAATTTGAAACATTTGTAATAGACCGTCTTAGCGGATGGGGTGAACAGAGCAGATATCTTACAGACCCAAAAGAATTTAAAGACATTGTTGCACATTATGCCAATATGTTCTTCAAGGGCATATATGAAGAGGGAAAAAAGCAGAATCAGAAAGCAACAGAATGGATGCTTGCCAACAGCAACCGCATAGACAGCCATTCGGGACGCTTTGTAGCAGATAGGACAAAGGCTGCTCAAACAACAGTCATACATAGACTACAAACTTTCTTGAGTGATTGTCATTTAGAGGATTCTTTCAGAACTTTCGCTGAGGCTGATTTTGGCAATAAGTATATGACATGGGGCTATCAGAAGAAAGGTTACAAGGAGAATACTATTTATGCAACATACGAGATTCTGAAAGCACAGTTGAACGCAGCAAAGCGAAGTGGATTTGAGATTGACGATACCTATTATAAGCAACTACGAGGCAAGGGAAAGGATGTAGACAATATCTATCTTACAGAAAAGGAGATAAAGGCTATTTACAATTTGGATATTCCACACCTCAAGGAGCAAGGCGAAATAGACGAAAAGAGTACGATGGAACAGACAAGAGACTTATTCATCATTGGCTGCTATACAGGATTGCGTAGAAGTGACTTGAACAGGTTGAACGATGGTCTTTGGAATTTGAGTGAGAATAAGAATACCGTTTCAATAGTAGCGGAAAAGACTAAAAAGCGTGTGATAATTCCTCTTCACCCATACGTTAGAGCCATCTATAACAAATACAATGGTAAATTGCCGAAACTTGGTGACAAGTACAACACAAATGTACACCTAAAGAATTTAGGTCGTTTGGCAGGCGTGAATGAAATCACCACAAAGACTGAAAACAGAGGAGGAAAAGTTACAACACTCAAATATAAGAAGTACGATTTGATAGGTTTCCACACTGCAAGAAGAAGTTTCGCTACAAATATGTTTCTGCAAGGTAAGCCGACATACGCTATCATGCAATTGACAGGACACACTAACGAGCGAACCTTCTATAAATACGTGAAGGCTACACCCGAACAAATAGCCAAAATGTTGGATTTCAACTCTGTGAGATGAATAATCAATCGGGGATATACGGGGACAGATTCGGGGACTGTTTTGAGAAAAATGACAAGAAAGGGGATTTGTTGACAATCAGCGATTTACGTCAACAAATCCCCTAACTTATTGAGTTTAAATTAATTCATCTTTATTTGAGTGGCTGTTTATCGGTATTCCGATTATTCCCACTCAATTGTTGATGGTGGCTTAGACGAGATGTCGTAGCAGACGCGGTTTACGCCCTTCACCTTGTTGATGATCTCGTTAGACACCTTTGCCATGAAGTCGTAAGGGAGGTGTGCCCAGTCGGCGGTCATGGCGTCAGTAGAGGTAACGGCACGGAGAGCAACGGGATGCTCGTATGTGCGCTCGTCGCCCATTACGCCTACAGAGCGTACTGTCGAGAGGAGCACGGTGCCAGCCTGCCAGATCTGATCGTAGAGCGAAACCTCAATCTCACCGTTCTGCATGTCGGCGGGAACGCCGGCTGCAAGTACGCGGCGTGCGTCCTCACCAGAGAGGCGAACCTTATAGTCGCGCAAGCCACGGATGTAGATGTCGTCAGCGTCCTGAAGGATGCGTACCTTCTCGGGAGTAATATCGCCAAGGATACGTACGGCAAGACCCGGTCCGGGGAAAGGATGACGTGTGATGAGGTGCTCGGGCATGCCCATTGAGCGTCCCACACGACGAACCTCGTCCTTGAAGAGCCACTTAAGCGGCTCACAGAGCTTGAGGTTCATCTCCTTAGGCAGACCACCCACGTTGTGGTGGCTCTTGATTACCTTACCGGTGATGTTCAGACTCTCGATGCGGTCCGGATAGATGGTGCCCTGTGCAAGCCACTTGGCGCCGGTCTGCTTCTTAGCCTCAGCATTGAACACCTCCACGAAGTCGCGGCCGATGATCTTACGCTTCTGCTCGGGATCGGTTACGCCTGCAAGGTCTGAGAAGAACTTCTCGCTGGCGTCAACACCGATTACGTTAAGACCGAGGCACTTATAGTCCTCCATAACGTCACGGAACTCGTTCTTGCGGAGCATACCGTGGTCGACGAAGATACATGTGAGGTTCTTGCCGATGGCCTTGTTGAGGAGCACGGCTGCAACGCTTGAGTCGACACCGCCTGAAAGACCAAGGATGACCTTGTCATCGCCAAGCTGAGCCTTCAGCTCTGCAACGGTGGTCTCAACGAACGAGTCAGCGCTCCAGTCCTGACGGCTTCCGCAGATGTCCACTACGAAGTTCTTGAGGAGCTGTGTGCCCTGGAGAGAGTGGAACACCTCAGGATGGAACTGTACTGCCCAAACGGGCTGCTTGGTGGATGCGTATGCCGCAAACTTTACGTTGGCGGTAGAGGCTATGCACTTGTAGTCCTCGGGGATGGCTGTGATGGTGTCGCCATGGCTCATCCATACCTGCGAGTTCTCCTCGAATCCCTTGAAGAGGGGATTGGAAGCGTCAAAATGCTCAAGGTTTGCACGACCGTACTCGCGTGAGTCAGCCGACTCCACCTTTCCACCGTTGGCGTAAGAGATGAACTGTGCGCCGTAGCAGATGCCAAGCACCGGAATCTTACCAACGAACTGGCTGAGGTCCACCTTGAAAGCTTCCTTATCATGCACCGAGTAAGGGCTTCCGCTGAGGATTACGCCAATAACGCTGGGATCGTCCTTGGGAAACTTGTTGTAGGGCATAATCTCGCAGAAGGTGTCGAGCTCGCGCACACGGCGGCCGATGAGCTGCGTGGTCTGCGAACCGAAATCAAGAATAATTATCTTCTGTTGCATTACTTTGGTTGTTTTATTGTTTGTGTTTGTTGTTTTTTTATTGGGGGGATGGGCCTTACTAAGCCTATCCGGACCTATTTAGACCTCTTTAAGACCTATCTGAGCATCTTAAGAAAATCTTCGGCTTGTGCGAGGGTGTCGAGCTTGCCGATGTCCATCAGTTTCAGGTCGTCCTTCACATAGCCTACGATGTTATGCGTGGCGCAGGACTTCAGATAGAAGTCGATGATGCCGAACTTGTCGGGCCAATCGTGCATGGCTGTCAGCAGTCGTGGCGACAGCACGTGTATGCCGGCGAAGGCGTACATGCGGCATGACTTAGGATCGAGATCGGGGTACGGGCTGCGTACCTCGCCCGTCTCAATGTTGGTCCAACCCACAAGGCGCATGTCATCGTCGAAGAGCAGGTAACGCTTGGTCTTTCGGCTGCTTACGAGCAGCACGGCGTCTACGTGACTTGCCGAGGCAAGGTCGTAGAAGCTGCGCAGGTCCACATTACTGAGAATGTCGACGTTATGAATGAGTATTGGGGAGTTGGCATCGAAGAGCGACTCGGCATGACGTATGCCTCCGCCTGTATCGAGAAGGCGCTCGCTTTCGTCGGAAATGCGGATGTCCAGTCCGAAGTTACGGTTCTGCTTCAGATAGTCTGTTATCTGTGAGGCAAAGTGATGTACGTTGACTACAATACGGTCAACGCCTGCCCCGGCAAGGTTCTCTACGACACGGCGCAACAACGGCTCACCCCCTACTCTCACCAACGCCTTTGGCATGGTGTCGGTAAGTGGTTTAAGGCGTGTGCCCATTCCTGCCGCAAAAATCATGGCTTGCATCATAGATGTATATATATGATTATACTATGCAAAGTTACGGAAAAATAATGGTATTCACCCCATTATGATTCCACTTTTTCGTTATTTATTACTTTCTTGCCTCCAAGGTCTGCTCTATGCCCTGCTCGCGATGGCAGATATCCACCTCTATGCCGAACTTCTCATGGATGTGTTCGGCGAGATGCTGGGCTGAATAAACGCTGCGGTGCTGGCCTCCTGTGCATCCGAAGGAGAACATCAGGTCGGTGAATCCGCGGTCGATATATCGCTGAACGTGCGCGTCGGCAAGCTTGTATACGCTGTCGAGGAAGGTGAGTATCTCTCCGTCATCCTCAAGGAAGCGGATGACAGGCTCGTCCAGTCCGGTGAGCTTCTTATAAGGCTCGTAACGTCCGGGATTGTGAGTGGAACGACAGTCGAAGACGTAGCCACCGCCATTGCCGGACGTATCCTCAGGAATGCCCTTGCGGAAAGAGAAGCTGAACACTCTCACACGCAGCGGACCCTTACCGTCATACTTGGAGAAGGTGGCTGGTCCGTCCTGCGGATGTGACGGATAGACCTTGCTGTCCGTGGTCTTATATCCGTCGGCACGTGTGATGGCAGGCTCCTCTATGTGGGCGTAACGCGGCATGGCAGTCAAGCGACGCAGCATGTCCATCATGTAGGGATAAGGGAATACGTCGTCGCCAAGCTTGAGAAGCTCGCGGAGGTTGTCCATAGCGGGAGGAATGGAGTCGAGGAAGTGCTTCTTTCGCTCGAAATAGCCACGGAAGCCGTATGCTCCAAGCACCTGAAGTGTGCGGAAAAGCACAAACAGGCTGAGTCGTCCCACGAAGTGGCGCACGCTCGGCACCTCCGTATATTGCTTCAGGGCATCGTAATATTCTGCCACAAGGTCGCGGCGAAGCTTGTTACTGTAACGTGCCGATGCCTGCCAGAGGAACGATGCGAGGTCATAATAGTAAGGTCCCTTGCGTCCTCCCTGGAAATCTATGAAGTAAGGATTGTTATTGGGGTCGAGCATTATGTTGCGTGCCTGGAAGTCACGATAGAGGAAAGAGTCGGTCTTCTCCGACGTGAGATCCTTGGCAAACAGGCGGAAGTTGGCTTCAAGCTTCAGCTCATGGAAGTCGAGCTCGGACGGCTTGAGGAAGCAATACTTGAAGTAATTGAGGTCGAAGAGCACGCTGTCCTCGTCAAACTCGGGCTGAGGATAACAGTTCTGCCAGTCCAGTCCGCGTGCGCCGCGTATCTGAATGTTCGGCAACTGGCGTATGGTGCGCACAAGCAGCTCTTTCTCATGCTGATTGTATCTGCCTCCGGCATTGCGTCCACCGGCAACGGCGTCGAAGAGCGACGTCGAACCAAGGTCGCCTTGCAGATAACGCAGTCCGTCCTCGCTGACGGCAAGGATGTTCGGAACCGGCAACTGACGCTCGGCAAAATGCTTGGCAAGATAAACAAAGGCATGGTTCTCGTCACGGCTGGTGCCCACAACACCGATGACAGAGAAGCCGTCCTCCCCTATCAGACGATAATACTCGCGGTTGCTTCCCGCTCCGGCTATGCGTTCCGTGGAAGCGGGCACTTCGCCGCACCACGACTTATACAGTTCGATGAGTTTTTCCATTTATTCCTGTTCCTCCTCGGATTTGTTTTTCTCGAATTTCTGAAGGTATTGTTTCTCCTTCTTGTCCAACCATGTGGTGTAGACGTTATCAATCACTACAGCCAGTATCGCCACTCCCGCAGTTATAGCAAAGGAAAAGGTGATGAAGTACGTGCCCACACATATTATGGTCAAGAAAATCAGTACCTTGACATCCATTAATCTTTTCATACTGCGAAATTATATATTTTTTTTCAGATTCTCCGACTTATCACAATCTAAATTGCAATACATTATTATATATACTCTTTTATTACTGCATAATGGCAGAACATCAGCATCAGGAAAATAGTATACAAAAGGATGTTTTATTAAAGTATTTGATGTAACTTGTACACTTATTACAAGAGTTTTAATAACAAATTGTAAGTTACAAAAAGTATTAAATAACTTGTTTTATCACACCATTTACGCCCAAAAACAAGCATTTGGACACATAAAAACACGCAAACCGTACAATTATTCAAAAACATGATGATTTAAAAATCAAAAAAACGTGAAAATATTTTGTGGCTAAAAATATTATTATTACTTTTGCTTCCAGATAAAGAAAAACGCTAAAAGTAGCGAAGATTTTTTGATTTGTTTTAGTAGATTAGTTTTTAAGTAGTTTGTTTTTGAAAATCGGATGTCGAGAGACAGCCGATTTTTTTGTTTATACAAGTGACTGTATCATAGCGCAAAAGTAAAACCAACGCAATCAGCAGACAACACAAAAAAAAGGGACGACAGCAAGGCTATTAACCTGCTGTCGTCCCTTATATATTAATTCAATACGTTATTGTGTTCGGCTGATTACATCATGCCACCCATACCCGGCTGGCCCATCGGCATTGCGGGAGCCTTCTCCTCGGGCTTGTCGCAGATGAGACACTCTGTGGTGAGGAACATACCTGCGATAGAGGCAGCATTCTCGAGAGCTACGCGCTCCACCTTGGCAGGATCGATGACACCTGCTGCACGCAGATCCTCATAGATGTCCTTACGTGCGTTGTAGCCGAAGTCGCCCTCGCCCTCACGTACCTTCTGAACAACTACGGCACCCTCGCCACCAGCGTTCTTAACAATCTGGCGAAGCGGCTCCTCAATGGCACGACGAACGATGTTGATACCGGTCTGCTCGTCAGCATTATCACCCTTGAGGTTCTCAAGAGTCTGCTGAGCGCGGATGTATGTGGTGCCGCCACCAACGACAACACCTTCCTCCATGGCTGCACGTGTAGCGCAGAGAGCGTCGTCAACGCGGTCCTTCTTCTCCTTCATCTCCACCTCGCTGTTTGCACCGACGTAGAGCACAGCCACACCACCGGCGAGCTTGGCAAGACGCTCCTGAAGCTTCTCCTTGTCGTAAGAGCTCTTGGTGTTGGCAATCTCGTTCTTAATCTGAGCCACGCGGTCAGCGATAAGCTCCTTCTTGCCTGCTCCACCAACGATTGTGGTGTTGTCCTTGCTGACAGTGGCTTTCTCACAGGTACCGCAGAGGTCGAGTGTGGCCTTGTCGAGGCTAAGACCCTTCTCCTCGCTGATGACAACGCCACCGGTAAGTGTAGCTATATCCTCGAGCATTGCCTTGCGACGGTCGCCGAAGCCAGGAGCCTTAACAGCGCAAATCTTAAGACCAGCACGCAGACGGTTGACAACGAGAGTTGTCAGAGCCTCTGAGTCTACATCCTCAGCGATGATGAGCATCGGGCGTCCGCTCTCAGCTGCCGGCTGAAGGATAGGCAGAAGATCCTTGAGGTTGCTGATCTTCTTGTCGTAGATAAGGATGTAAGGATTGTCCATTACACACTCCATCTTGTCAGCGTCAGTTACGAAGTAGCCACTCAGGTAGCCACGGTCGAACTGCATACCCTCTGTAACACCGATGCTGGTGTCGCGGCTCTTGCTCTCCTCGATGGTGATAACACCGTCCTTGCTTACCTTACGCATAGCGTCAGCGAGGAGCTTGCCAATCTCAGGATCGTTGTTGGCTGAAACAGTAGCCACCTGCTCAATCTTGTCATAGTTGTCGCCTACAACCTCAGCTGTAGCCTTGATGTGCTCCACAACAGCAGCGACTGCCTTGTCGATACCACGCTTGAGGTCCATAGGGTTGGCACCTGCTGTGACGTTCTTCAGACCCTCAGTAACGATAGCCTGTGTGAGGATGGTAGCTGTAGTAGTACCGTCACCTGCATCGTCACCAGTCTTGCTTGCAACGCTCTTTACGAGCTGTGCGCCAGTGTTCTCGAACTTGTCGTCAAGCTCCACTTCCTTAGCTACGGTAACACCGTCCTTAGTAATCTGGGGAGCACCGAACTTCTTCTCGATAACCACGTTGCGACCTTTCGGGCCAAGTGTAACCTTTACGGCGTTAGCCAACTTGTCGACACCGTTCTTAAGCAGATCGCGTGCATCTATATTGTATTTAATCTCTTTAGCCATTTTCGTTAATTATTAATTATCTGTTATTAATTATTAATTGGTTGGATACGTTTGCTCGTTGTTATTTGTTGACAACAGCGAGAACATCGCTCTGACGCATGATGAGGTACTTTGTGCCATCGAACTCAAGCTCTGTACCAGAATACTTGCCATAGAGGATTTCGTCACCCTCTTTAAGGACCATCTCCTCATCCTTAGTGCCGTTACCAGTGGCAACCACCTTGCCGTGCTGAGGTTTCTCTTTTGCTGTATCCGGTATGATGATTCCACCAACCTTTTCTTCTGCCTGTGCAGGGAGCACAAGCACTCTGTCTGCTAATGGTTTTACGTTCATGATTGTTATGTTTTTATTTTTTAAGTTTACGTTTTATTGTCCGATAAGGCTTCGTGCCTTTCATCGTCGCCAAACATATAGCTAAAAGTGTGCCAAACAATATGGTTTAACATTTTCTGCCTGTGACAACAAGACATAAACAATGACACAATGTCACATTCGGTATTGAATCTGACAAAAATGACAATGGTGTGTAAAGAAAAAGCTAATGTGGCTTTCCTTTACACACCATTGTAATATTTTTTTTAGTTCTCGTCGAAATCCGAGAGGGCAACAAACTTGCCACGTGCCTTGCGGTCAGCAATGGCTTTCTGCAGGCGGCGACGGCGATTCGGGGCAATCCACTGGCGTGCGAACACGTTGGGGATGGCAACGCCGATGGCAATACACATAATGGTAATGGCAGAACCCATACCGAACTTCACGGCATTGGTAAGCTCACCGATTACGCCCTGCATCTCGATAATAGCCACAAGAGCACGATACATCAACACTCCGGGAACCATCGGGATGACACTCGGGATGGAGATGACATGATGAGGAACATGGAACCAGTGAACAGCCTTGACGCAGACAAGACTGATGAGCGTACTGCCGGCAAGCGAACCGATGGCAAGTCCCATATCCAGTCCGATATTATCGTTGGACGGACCCAGATTGACGAAGTTACGCGTACAAACGGCAATGATTCCGCCTATTGCCACAACCCAGAGCAGACGACGCGGGATGTTGAAAATCATGGAGAATCCCATAGCCGAAATGGCTGCTGCCGCAGCATAACTAATATAGTTATTGTGTGGTATCATCGGTATCGTCTGGAACTGACTCAGGTCGAAATTGCTGACCTTTAGGAAGAAGGCAATACCGAACGACATGGCTACAATCATCAAAAAGGTGTTAATGGCTCGCGTCAGTCCCACCTGTATGTAGTTGTCGAGCATATCGTCCACGAAGTTTATCAAAGGCACGCCCGGTACGATAAACAGCGCACAGGCAAGCAGCGGATGGAGCGGTGTGCTCGTCCATGTAGCAGGAAGCCATGTGGTAAGGAAAGCAAGGAGCGTGCTGACAAAAGCAGCGACCGCGATGCCGATATAGTTATTGAAACCACGACGAAGCAGCCATCCACGCAGATACATACCGACGGCGGCAGCAAACGACGCATAGAAGAAAGCAGTCCAGTCGCAACCGAACTGAATGCAGAAGCCACCGCACGCAAAACCAGTGCCTATAGCCACCTGCAGATGTGTGTAATTACGGGGACGCTTGCGGATTTGTTCAAGTTCTTCCCCATAGCGGTCAATGGAGTAATCTTCATCTATAGCCTTCCATGAAAGCTTAGAGATGCGTGAGATGGTCTCCATGTTAATGCCATGCTTGGTGCAGCGCTGGAATTTGGTGAACGAATGCTCACCGTCGCTCAGGTTCACCATAAGCATGTTGAACTGAACGTAAACATGAAGATGCTCCTCTGGAAGACCGAGGAAAGCGGCAACACGATCCATGTCGCGGATGATGCGGTTGGTGTCTGCCGCACTTTCAACAAGCATCTGACCTGTCTTCAAAAGCAAATCAAGCTTGCGACGCAACAATTTCTCGCGTTCGATTTTTTGAATCTGATCCATAGTTTGACTCTGTAAAAATATTTAAATATATCCTAAAACGTCTGCAAAGGTACTGCTTTTTTATGAGATGCTAAAATATACACATCTATTTATGGTAAGATATCGGCGAAATGTATTAACTTTGCATCAATAGTATAAATAATCAAACCGTTTTACTCATGAAAGATTTCTTTAAATACACCGCCGCCACCGTTGCTGGCATCATCATATTCACCATAGTGTGCGTGGCACTTTCAGTAATGAGCATCGTAGGTATGGTGGCATCTGCAAGCGCCACACAATCCGTGGAGAAAAACTCCGTGCTCGTGCTCAAGCTAAACGGCTCCATAGACGAGCAGGGAACGGACAACACCATCGGAAAACTGACGGGCAACTATATACCGTCCACAGGACTGAACGACATACTCTCCGCCATCAAGAAGGCAAAGGATGAGGAAAACATAAAAGGTATTTACATCGATGCTGGAGTACTGTCAACTGACTATGCCACACTGCAGGAGATACGCTCTGCGCTTGAGGATTTTCGCAAGTCGGGCAAGAAAATCATTGCCTACGCCGACACTTACTCGCAGGGGTCGTACTATCTGGCGTCTGTAGCTGACAAGATTTACCTCAACCCCATCGGAATGGTGGACTGGCACGGCATCGGCGCACAGCCCGTATTTTATAAGGATATGTTGGCAAAGTTCGGTGTCAAGTTCCAGGTGGTGAAAGTGGGCACATTCAAGAGCGCCACCGAAACATACACTGAGGAGCACATGAGCGATGCCAACCGTCTGCAGACCAAGATGTTCCTGGACGGAACGTGGAAGCAGGTTTGCAACGCCGTATCAAAAAGCCGTGGCATCAGCGTCGACTCGCTTAACAGATATGCAGACGAACTGCTGATGTTCCAGTCGGCGGAAATCCTCTTGAAGCGTAAGGTGGTGGACGGACTGGCTTATGCTTCGGACATGAAGGACATTGCAAAGGCACAGTTCGGCATCGGAAAGGATGACGACCTCACACGCCTTTCTGTCAGCGACATGGCAAACGTAAAAGAAAAGCAGACCAGTGGCGAGGAGATTGCCATCTACTATGCCTACGGCGACATCGTGCAGAGCGAAAAGGTAAGCTTGCTCGGCGGAGGCTCGCATTGCATCGTGTCAAGCACGGTATGCAGCGACCTGAAGGATCTCATGGACGACGATGACGTCAAGGCGGTGGTGATAAGAGTGAACTCTGGTGGCGGTGACGCGTTCGCATCCGAACAGATATGGCATCAGGTGATGGAACTCAAGAAAAAGAAGCCCGTAGTGGTATCAATGGGAGGTTATGCCGCATCGGGTGCTTACTATATGTCAGCACCGGCATCATGGATTGTTGCACAGCCCACCACGCTGACAGGTAGCATCGGCATATTCGCCGTATTCCCTGACATGAGCGGACTTGTCACACAGAAGCTTGGCGTAAAATTTGATGAGGTAAAGACGAACCGTAACTCCACATTCGGCAATCTTATGGCAAGACCATTCAACGAAGAAGAGACTGCCGTCATGCAGCAGTACGTCAACAGAGGCTACCAGCTTTTCAGAAAGCGCGTGGCTGACGGACGCCGCCTGCCGGTGGAGAGCGTGGAGAAAATAGCACAGGGACGTGTCTGGCTTGGAGCTGACGCCATCGGACTGAAGCTTGTCGACCAACTCGGAGGACTGAATGACGCTGTGGCAAAGGCTGCAAAACTGGCTAAACTCGGCGAATATTATACGGTGGACTATCCTGCACCAAGCTCATGGATTGACCAGTTACTTGCAGGAGCATCGGATGCAGGATCGGTGGACGCACGTCTCCGACTGACACTCGGCGACCTCTACGAACCAGTATCGCTGATGCGCAACCTCGACAAACACGAGGCTCTGCAGGCACGCATACCGTTCGCCATAAATATGAAATAAAGAAAGCACTATGAGAACAGAAGGCGACTTTATAAAAATCAACGAATGGCTCCTGCCGTTAAGCTGGCTCTACGGCATCGGGGTACGTGTGCGCAACTGGATGTTCGACATCGGAGTGCTGAAAAGCCAAAGTTACGACATACCCGTAATTTCCGTCGGAAACATCACCGTGGGAGGATCGGGAAAGACACCACACGTGGAATATCTTATCAATCTCCTGCACGAAAAGCTGAAAGTGGGCGTACTGTCGCGCGGATACAAAAGGAAGAGTCGCGGATATCTGCTTGCCGACAAGGACACGGAGATGAGAGAAATAGGCGACGAGCCTTTCCAAATGAAGCATAAATATCCGGACATCTACATGGCAGTGGACCGGAACCGCAGAAACGGCATCAATCGCCTCACACATGACGAGCAGACAAAGGACGTGGACGTCATCCTTCTGGACGATGCCTATCAGCATAGGTATGTGAAGCCGGGCATAAACATCTTGCTTGTAGACTATCATCGACTTATCATCTACGACAAGCTGCTGCCAGCAGGACGAATGCGTGAGCCGCAGGAAGGAAAGTCAAGAGCCGACATCGTCATCGTAACGAAGTGCCCGAAGGACCTGAAGCCGATGGAGTTCAGAGTGCTCAAGAGAGCAATGAACCTCTATCCGTATCAGGAACTCTACTTCACAACTCTGCAATATGAGAGCCTTAAGGCAGTCTTCCATGACGAACGAAAACCGCTCTCATCGTTACCCAAAGGCGTGAACATCCTGCTGCTTACGGGTATTGCCTCACCGCAACAGATGGTTATGGACCTGAAGCCCGTCTCGGAGAACATCACACCAATGGCATTCGGCGACCATCACCAGTTCACGGAGGACGATGCGGAACGCATCAACTCCACCTTCGCCACCATGCCGAAGCCGAAGGTGATAGTCACGACAGAGAAGGACGCCACAAGACTCAACTGTCTCGGCACTCTCTCAGAAGCAACAAAGAACAGCATTTATGCTCTCCCGATAAGGATAAGATTCATGCTTGAGGGAGAAGAAGAATTCAATAACAAAATAACAAGCTATGTACGAAAAAATTCAAGAAACAGCATCCTGGCTAAAAGAAAGGATGACCACAAGTCCTGAAACAGCGATAATACTTGGTACGGGCCTCGGACAGCTCGCCACAGAAATAACAGACAGCTACGAGTTCTCATATAAGGACATACCCAACTTCCCCATCTCTACAGTGGAAGGACACGCCGGAAAGCTTATCTTCGGAAAGCTCGGAGGCAAGGACATCATGGCTATGGAGGGCAGATTCCATTACTATGAGGGCTACTCAATGAAGGAGGTGACATTCCCCATTCGCGTGATGTACGAACTTGGTATCAAGACTCTCTTCGTGAGCAATGCGTCAGGTGGCATGAATCCCGACTTCAAGATCGGCGACCTTATGATCATCACAGACCACATCAACTTCTTCCCGGAGCATCCGCTGCGCGGCAAGAACTTTCCAACAGGACCGCGCTTCCCGGACATGCATGAGACTTACGACCTGAAACTCATCGCAGAGGCAGACAAGATTGCCGAGGAGAAGGGCATACGCGTTATGCACGGTGTTTACGTGGGCGTGCAGGGACCGACATTCGAGACTCCTGCCGAATATAAGATGTATCATCGTCTGGGTGGCGACGCTGTAGGCATGAGCACCGTGCCTGAGGTAATCGTGGCACACCACTGCGGCATCCGCACATTCGGTATATCCATCATCACCGACCTTGGTCTGGAGGACACACCGGTGGAGGTTTCGCACGAGGAAGTGCAGGTGGCTGCCAACAAGGCGCAGCCTCTGATGACAGAGATTATGCGTGAGATGATTCGCAGAGCTTAATCAGCTTTCACAATAATAATATATAATGACAGAAATATCAAAGCTCGGTGAGTTCGGCCTCATACACCGACTCACCGATAACATCAAGATAAAAAACGAGTCAACCATTAAAGGTGTAGGCGACGATTGCGCCGTACTACATTATCCCGACTCAGAGGTTCTGGTAACCACCGATATGCTCATGGAGGGCGTACATTTCGACCTCACATACATCGACCTACAGCACCTCGGTTATAAGTCGGCAATGGTGAACATCAGCGATATCTTCGCCATGAACGGCACACCGCGACAGCTGACAGTAAGCATTGCGCTCAGCAAGCGCTTCAAGGTGGAGGACATGGACGACTTCTACAGCGGACTGAAGCTGGCTTGCGACAAGTGGGGGGTTGACATCGTAGGTGGTGACACCACATCGTCTTACACAGGACTTGCCATCAGCATCACCTGCATCGGCGAGGCTCGAAAGGACGACATCGTCTATCGTAGCGGAGCCAAGGACACTGACCTTATCTGCGTATCGGGCGACCTCGGTGCTGCCTATATGGGACTGCAGCTTCTTGAACGAGAGAAGAGCGTCTACTATCAGCAGATGGACGAGGCTCGCAAGAAGAACGACAAGCGCGCCCTGGAAGAGCTTCGCAACTTCCAGCCAGACTTCGCAGGAAAGGAATACCTCCTTCAGCGACAGCTCCAGACCGAAGCTCGTGGCGACATCATAGCACAGTTCCGTGAGTTGGGCATCAGACCCACAGCAATGATGGATATCAGCGACGGACTGTCAAGCGAACTGATGCACATCTGCAAGGAGTCGGGATGTGGATGCAGAATCTACGAGAAGAACATCCCCATTGACTATCAGACAGCAGTAATGGCTGAAGAGATGAACATGAACGTCACCACGTGCGCCCTCAATGGCGGGGAGGACTACGAACTGCTCTTCACAGTACCTATCGGCGACAACGAGAAGATTCAGCAGATGGATAACGTGAAACTCATCGGACACATCACTCGTCCCGAACTCGGACAAATGCTCGTCACAAGAGACAATCAGGAGTTTGAGCTGAAGGCGCAGGGATGGAACCCGCTGAGCAAAGAAGAATAAGCCTCTTAGTTGAGAGTTGAGAATTTAGAGTTGAGAGTTATGATTACCTTATATATTTAATGTAAAGCTTTAGCTGTTTTAAAAAACTAAAGATGCATATCATAACTCTCAACTCTGAAATTTCAACTCTCAACTAATCTAAATTCTCAACTCTCTCAATCTCCCAATTGACAACCTATTGTTTCAAAACGGTTAAAATAATAGTTATTAATTTATTTTATTTAAGGTTTTATAACGCCATGTTATTTTAATTGTTTAAATTTGCAAAAAGAATTGAAATAACAACGAATTTATGGATTCCACTCCTTAAAAGGGGATGCAAATATTTTTTTCAATAACCAATTATCGATTTTATGAGAAAGAGACTTTACATGCTTTCTGTCTTGCTGATCGCCCTTGTTCAGGCAGTATTGGCGCAGGTTACTACATCTGCATTGACAGGTAAAGTGACGTTGGGTAACACCAACGAGAGTGTCATTGGAGCAACCATCCAAGTGGTGCACGTGCCTTCAGGCACACGTTATGCCACAGTTACCAATGCAGACGGCCGCTACACCATTCAGGGTATGCGTGTCGGCGGACCTTACACCATCAAGGTAAGCTACATTGGCTACCAGCCCACGGAGATAAGTAACGTTACTCTCCAGCTCGGCGAAACCTACAACCAGAACTTCAAGATGGCTGAGGACGCAAGCATTCTGGGTGAGGTTGTAATTAGCGGAAAGGGCTCTAAGTTTACTGCTGAGAAGACCGGTGCTTCCACCAACATCAACAACACGCAGATCATGAACATGCCTACCATCAATCGTAGCATCACAGACATAGCTCGTCTCTCGCCCTACTCTAACGGCATGAGCTTTGCAGGCGGCGACGGAAGAAGCTCTAACTTCACCCTCGACGGCGCAAACCTCAACAACAACTTCGGTCTTTCAGACAAGCTCCCTGGCGGAGGCAGCCCTATCTCTATGGATGCCATTGACGAGGTACAGGTGACAATTGCTCCCTATGACGTTCGTCAGAGCAACTTCATCGGCGGCGGTGTAAACGCCATCACAAAGTCGGGTACAAACAAGTTCAAGGGTTCTGCATACATTTATTATAATAACGAGAATATGCACGGCAACCGCGTAAACAACGAGGACCTCGGCGAGCGCGGCAAGAACGGCACCACAACATACGGATTCACATTAGGCGGTCCGATCGTAAAGGACAAGCTCTTCTTCTTCGCCAACGCAGAATACAGCAAGAGCCCTAACATCGTAAACAGATGGCAGGCTTCTGAGGACGGCAAGGCAGACGCCACCAACTACATCTCACGCGTACCAAAGTCTGACCTTGAGCGCGTAAAGCAGTTCCTTATTACAAAGTATGGCTTCAATCCAGGTTCATACACTGACTTCCCTGCTGAAGACAACAACCTTAAGCTTCTCGGTCGCGTAGACTGGAACATCAATAACGACCACCACCTTGCTGTGCGTTACAACTACACACGCAACAAGACTTGGAACGCCGTTAACAACTCTTCTTCTGACGCATACACACGCTTTACAGCCAGTCGTATGTCACAGTATGGTATGTCTTATTCTGGCTCTATGTATGCGATGAACAATTCTGTTATGTCTGTATCTGCAGACCTCAACAGCCGCTTCGGTGCAAACATGTCCAACCAGTTGCTCTTCACATACAGCTACATCGACGACAAGCGCGATCCTAACTGCTCTAACTTCCCCTTCGTTGACATCATGGCAGGATACGAGGCTGACGCTACCGGTAAGGTAACATCACAGACACTCGAGCCGTATATCAGCTTCGGCACAGAGCTCTTCTCGTACAACAACCGTGTGCAGAACAAGATTTTTACACTTACAGACAACTTTACATACTATCTTGGCGCACACAAAATCACTGCCGGCTTCAACTTCGAACACCAGCTTGCAAACAACTCATACATGCGCGGTGGTACAGGCTACTATCGTTATCGTTCACTCGACGACTTCTTCAACGGAGCCGCTCCTGAGACCGTAACCCTTGCTTACGGTTACAACGGCGAGAAGAATCCTACAGCAGAGGTTAAATTCGCTCAATACGGCATTTATCTCCAGGATGAGTGGAATGTGCTCGACAACCTCAAGCTTACTGGTGGTATCCGCTTAGACAACATCGTATTTAACAACAACGACCTTATGGAGAATAAGGCCATCACAGCACTCGACTACGGTGGTCGTCACGTAGAGACCGGAGCATGGCCTAAGAGCAACCTCCAAGTGTCTCCGCGTATCGGATTCACATGGGACGTATTTGGTGACCGTTCACTGAAGGTACGCGGTGGTACCGGTCTCTTCGCAGGTCGTCTGCCTCTCGTATTCTTCACCAACATGCCTACAAACTCTGGTATGGCCATGGGTTCTGGCATAGCCAGCACAAAATACGGCAAGGACGGATCTATTACTCCTGACGCAGAACTTGATAAGTTCAAGGGAGGTCTCGTTACCAACGTCGACAAGATTCGTGAACTCCTCGGTGCTCCTGCAACCATCACTCCAGAAGAGGGTACTGTACCTAAGAGCATATCCGGCGTTGACCGCGACTTCAAGATGCCGCAGGTGTGGAAGTCTTCAATCGCTATTGACGGACAGATTCCCGTATCGTTCCCGCTCTCATTCACAGCAGAGTTTACATACACAAAGAAGATCCATGACGTGATGCTCGACAACTACAACATCAAGGACAACTCTTCTTGGGAAACTCTGACTGGCACAGGCGACAACCGCCACATCTATCCGAAGGACTATAAGTACAGCAAGACCGACGCTTATGTGCTTACAAACACGAGCAAGGGTTATGGCTGGACATTCAACTTCACTGTTAACGCAGAGCCCATCAAGAACCTCAACCTTATGGCTGCTTATACACACACAGTGATGAAGGAGCTTACCGGTATGCCGGGTAGCAACGCATACTCTACATGGTCTAACATGTACGCCGTAGAAGGTCCGAACTTCCTCGACCTCGGCAACTCACGTTACGTAATTCCTGACCGCATCATCGCTTCAGCCAACTATACATACGGCAAGGATCACTTCAGCCTCTTCTATCAGGGTTACTCACCCTCTGGATACAGCTACTACTACGACGGCGATATCAACGGCGACGGCAACCGCTATGACCTTATGTATATACCGAAGGACCGCAACGACATCCACTTTACAAAGGAAAGCGATGCTGACCTCTTCTGGAACTTCGTTGAGCAGGACAGCTACCTCAAGAACCACAAGGGCGAATATGCCGAGCCTTACAGCGCACGCGCTCCGTTCGTTCACCGCTTCGACTTCCGTTGGGCACACGACTTTGACGTTAAGATCGGCAGCACAAACAACAAGCTTGTCCTCAGCCTTGACATCATGAACGTAGGCAACCTCTTCAACTCTAAGTGGGGCGTTATGAAGAACATGAACGGATGTAACAACGGTAAGATTCTGAAGGTTGACAAGGTGAAGGACGGCGTTCCTTACTTCTCAATGTTCAAGGATAAGACCACTGGCACAGCTCCTACATCTACATGGAGTTTCAACCGCAACTATGACCAGTGCTGGAAGATGCAGATTGGCGTGAAGTATGTCTTCAACTAATTAGAAATATAAAATGCTGAGACAGTAAACTCAGTACAAAATTGAGGAGGGTGTGTTGATAATAACCAACACACCCTCCTCTAATTTTATACTTGTCTATAGACCATAAACTATTACATAGCGGGCAAAAAAACGATAGAATATTTGGATAAATCGAAACATTTTCGTACCTTTGCACACGCTAAAGAAAAACAGTTGGTGCCATAGCTCAGTTGGTAGAGCAAAGGACTGAAAATCCTTGTGTCCCCGGTTCGATTCCTGGTGGCACCACAAAAAAGAGAGTTACTCAATAGAGTGACTCTTTTTTTTATTTATATGCACATAGACTGACAATTGCACTTGTGACGCTACCATAACTATTAGCTTAACAAAAATATGTACAACAAGTCAAAGAACGCTTGCTACTGATCAGACCAAACCAACCAAAAGCGGTTGCAAAGGTACAATCTGGCGCAAGCGTTGTCAAGAGTTACGTATGAGAATTAGATTGTGAAATATTCAGTTTTGAATTACAGCAGCCAAAGCAAACCTAGGAGGCTATGGCGTCTCGCCGTAGCCACGCAGCCTCCCATTGCTGAACACTAACCTATCAGCATATTCCCGATTAACTGTGGACAAATTTAGATACAAACTGTGTTCGTGGATGCAGGGCGATTAATTGTATTCGTGGGTGCGTGGCTAAGGCGAGACGCCATAGCCTCCTAAGTTTGTCTTGCATCCTAAAAACATGTCTTCATGTCTTCCTGTCAAAAAGATCATGTCTTCTTGTCTAAAGATAATGTCTTCACGTCAGGGCACAAAAAAAGGTCTCCAAAGTCGTTTGACTCTGAAGACCTCAAGTAAAAGAAGGCAGCCACCTACTCTCC
>ERZ1027181.99-NODE-99-length-38370-cov-8.721441_pt1 | contig 38370 bp, 32 predicted proteins | sample MGYA00519247_ERZ1027181 | MGnify/ENA primary metagenome ERZ1027181 (study PRJEB26926, sample SAMN06164415) | human gut metagenome | biome: ENVO:00009003; feature: ENVO:2100002; material: ENVO:00002003 | host: Homo sapiens | place: USA | collected 2012 ...
CAAATATTTACATCTATATCTTCGTCCTACATCGGGGCTTTTTTCAGCAGCCTCGGGGACGCGTCGCCCCCAGGTGAGGACGCGCTGCCTGCTGGTGAGGACGCGTCAACTACTGGTGAGGACACGTTCCTTACGCGCGCGTACGTACGCGTACATAATATTTACCTTGAGACGTTTTTTGTTCCATGTTTCATTTTCATAACACAATGCATTGATAATCAATACTTTCATCTCTTGAAACGTTTGATTTTCAATGAGTTGAAACATAAAAATGAAACATGAAACAGATTCTACGAACAGATATAACATGTACACGTGTACACGCGCGTGCGCGCGAATGGAATATTGATAAAAGAGAATAGGCAAGCATTGCATTTCTCTTATTGAAAGAAGATGCAATGCTTGCCTATAAACAAGAGGGAGGCGTTGGACTAACGCTTATCCCATGTGCGGAAAATCTTATAACCTATAGTGGCAACGAAAATGCTCATTAAGGGGCTGATAAGATTGAAAAAGCAATAGGGCAAATAGGTAAAAGTGGAAACTCCGAGGACGGTGCTTTGTGTCATACCACATGTGTTCCAAGGGACGAGCACGGAGGTGACGGTCACGCTGTCCTCTGTGGTACGACTCAAGAGGCGACGTTCAAAACCTTGCCGATCGTAAATCTTCTTAAACATATTGCCCGTGAGCAAAATGCAGATATATTGGTCGGCCACGGCTAAGTTGAGCATCAATCCGCTGCAAACAGTAGAAGCGACTAGGCTGACACGTCCATGAATCATGCGAACAAATATCTGCGTAATGCCACGCACCATGCCACCGGCCTCCATAGCTCCACCAAAACACATGGCACAGATGATAAGCCAAATCGTGTTCATCATGCCCGCCATGCCACGTGTGGCAACCAATGAGGTAAGCATAGGACTATGTGTAGAAACGGAAGTTGAACCGTAGATGCTTTGCATGGCTCCTTTGAAAAGGTTGCCTTCGGCTATCTCGCTTAACACTTCGGGTTGGAATATGAGGGCAAATACTACGGCTATCAGCGTCGACATAAATAGCGTTACGACTGGTGGAAAGCGACGCGCTATCATGATACCCGTAATAATCGGTACGAGTAATAACCACGGAGTGATATAAAAACGCGATGAGAGGGCTGCTGAGAACAGGAACACTTCATTGCCAGTGGTGCTTTCGTGCGTAAAACCTGCTATGGTGAAGATAACCAACGCGATGAGTAAGGAGGGGAAGGTGGTAATCATCATATAGCGTATGTGCTTAAAAAGTGGCACTCCTACCCCACCCGATGCAAGAACAGTGGTGTCGGACAAGGGAGAAATCTTATCACCAAAGTAGGCTCCACTGATAATGGCTCCTGCTATCCAACCGTCGTCAAATCCTTGAGCCCGACCGATACCCATGAGGGCGATGCCAATGGTGGCAATAGTGGTCCACGAACTGCCTGTCATAACACTTACTAAAGCGCTGATAAGACAAGTGGACGTGAGGAATACTTCGGGGTGAATGATCTTCATACCATAATATATCAGTGAGGGCACTACCCCACTCACCATCCACGTGCCACTCAATGCGCCGATAAATAGGAGTATGAGTATCGCACTGGTTACGCTTGATACATTGCGCGTAATGGCTTGTTCAAACTCTGCCCATGGCACTTTTAAGAATTGTGTGCCCAACAAAACGCAAAATGCAGACACTACCAATAGCGTTACTTGGCTGGCCCCTGCCAATGAGTCACTACCATAAGCTCGAATGGTGGCCACCAACATTAGCACCAATACGACTAAAGGCAAGAGGGATAAGAAGGCTGAAGGCGTTTGTTTAGTTTCGTTCATGTATAGTTATGCGTATTATTTTCTTTTTCGGCTGCAAAATTAATAACAATACGCTGTATCGGCAATTTTATGCATACTATTTTATAAATATTCATTTATGTTAGGTCACAGGATTAGGGGGACGCGTTTGATAAACTGCAATTTATCTTCCCCTTCACCTTACCCTAATCTTCAGGGATGCTCTGCTCTCATTCCGCTCAAAGTAAGCACGAAATGGAGCTAACTTGCTACCAACTGCTGCCCTTCGGAAGGTGGACGCAGAACGCTGCAACAGATAAATGGCTCGTGTATTAGCCGACACCGTCATCAATTCTCTATTTGGCAAAAGTCCATTAGTCAATATCTCAACGTTGCTCTTCATTTCGCCCGCCAATGAAGTAAGCGTGAGTGTTCGTCCTGCTTCACGATACACCAAATAGCCATGTTCGTTATTTGTTTGCGTGACTTCTTTACACACCAACGTATCGTTTTCTAATTTATCATACACGTATGCCTTTGCCCCTTCACTAAGCGTTGCTGCAAAAGGAAGGCTTAACGTTTCCCATCCCTTATCCGTACAAGAGGCTCGTTTATAAACGACCTGTCCCTCGGCAATACGAATGGGCCGATCGGTATAAAACGGAGTCTTGTCGGTCAAGAGCAATGCAGCATCTAACAATCTATTTTCAGTAGCCGAACAACGCACGACAAAGCGCCAAGTAGAAGGCGTAAGATCACTTGCATTAATAAATAGCGGTATGTTTTTAGACTGCAGCGCGTCCCATACAAAGCTTTTAACGGGCAAAGATAAAGCTGTCAAATCAAGGCATTTCACGTCGTCTGTGATAGCCAGATTTTGCAATGCATCTGCAGTCCACCCACCCTTTAACAAACAAACTCCTTTGTCACTTATGCTTTGTTGTGGTTCATCAGCCACCTGCCGCCACTGTGAAGGGACAGATAAGGAGGCCGTACCACACAAGTACCAACGACCTGCACTGTAGTTCAAGAAACGAGGAGTCTCCTCGACCGTAGCAAGGCAACCATTTTGCACCTGCCACTCCACCGGACTTGAAGAAATAGTCATATCGTAGGATAAATATCCTTCATCGGTCAATAAGCGAAAGGTCGTTGCTGAGGTAAGTTCTACCGTTAGAAGTTGCATTTGCGAAGTTTGTGCTACAGAACCATTATTCAGCAACACGTCATTTAGTGGCATTTCATTTTCACCTTTTGCTTGATAAGTTGAACGCGAAGTTAAGCACACACGTTGTCCTTGCGTAGGCATTGTAATGGTGCCTGAAGTTGAAGCATTCGATGGGGCGTACAAAGCGAGTCCTCGCACATCTTTTTCACTATAAGTTGACGAATAGTTGCCAAAATAACTAACGTCTTCATCAGCATTATAGTCCTTATGCGGCACCAGCACGCGGTCGCCTTCATACAAACTTAACCTTCCTTCGTTGGTTACTTTATACGACCATTCTGCTAAATCGTTAGCTTTAACATTCAGCGCTATGTCAACACTCTTCGCCTTTTTTCGCACCAAATACTTTTTCTCTGTTGGCGAATAAAGCAATAGCTTTCCCGCCGGAGTCTTTATTACTTGCCACAACAATTTTTCGTCCGTTATTGTCACTTCATTATCTGTCTTTGATAAAGACACGGCACAAAGTTTTGTTTTATTTTTTGCTTGGACGGATTGTAGAAAGCATTCGTTCTCATTTTCATTTAGTCCGCTTAAGACATAATAGCCTTCGGCCACATCATTTACCAGTGATTGTGCTGTAAAAGTTGTAGGCAATTCTGGCTTCTGTGCTTCCTGTGCCATCGTGAAGAGCGAAAGCAGGAAGAGCGCAAATGATAATATTGATTTTTGTTTCATCATACGTAAGATTTATAACTTGAAGATTACTTGAAGCGAAACGTCATTCTTCCACGATGAATGAATCGTCTCTGTTCCTGACGACTGCGTGGAACGATTAAAATATTTCAACGTTCCATAACGAAGTGATAATGTGAGCAACTTACAACACTGCCAATTGACCAACAACACACCTCGCCAGCCTTGATTAAAGAAGGAGCTGAAACTCATAGTATGTAATAACTGCGGTTCGTAAGCATAGACTCGACTGTCGTAATCGTCTGTCATGAATAGGCTTGTAAAAGCCTTGAGTTGAAAAGTGGTTAAAGGTTTCCACCCCACGCGCGTTGACAACATCGCGCCCCACGCACTTTGGCCGCTTTGACGATAAGCATTTACCACATCAGCTTGCACGTTGCAGTCGAAGTGAGACCATGTCCAAACCAGCGCTGTACGCAACTTTTGCGTTATTCTACGTTCTAACAATCGTTCTTTATTGTAAGTAAAATTGTATTGCTTTTGCTTCGCTTGATAACGGCATTGCAGTTTAAATCGATTGCTAAAGCTATACTGCCCTTGCAGTGCGGCTTCAAAACCAGAAGTATTATTAAAATAAGCATTAAACGTGGGGCGTGGAAAACGAAACAAATCAACATACCCCATAAGTTCTAACCGTTGTATCGGTAAATAACGTACTCCCAACATCACCCCCTGTTCATTGGCCACACGACTGCCTTGCTGCAAGGCTTGGCCATTGATGCTCACAAAACGATAAGAAAAATGACGCTGCTGCACATTAAAAGTTAATCGTTGCGAGACGCGATAATTCAAACTATTCTCTACAGCCAAATGGCCTTTACCGTCAACAACCCACTCCCCCACTGCCGATATGCGGCCCAACAATGCGTAATAACTCAACGAACTTCCCACTGCCGTTTGGCCTCGGAAGTAATACTTATTATAGGCGCGCTCTTGCGGACTAACCACGCTCCCATAATGTGTTACAATCGCATTAGCCGACAAGCCCCAACGCTGAGCTACATAATCTACACTTGCGCCCATTGTCAAGCAAGCCAATGTGCGGCGCGCAGCGATTTCGGACAAGGTGCGGTGCAACCCTGAGGTTAAAATCGTACGCACTGTGTCGTGCGAAAGGTTATCATAACGCCCGTCTAACTTTCGATAAGAGAAATAAGCTACCGCCCGCCAAGCCTTCGCTTGATAAGCCGCAGCTATGCCTCTAAAGTAACGGCTCTCATCAGCCGATGTATGTGCTTTGAATTGCGTCTGTGGGCGCTTTAGAACACGCATTTGCTCTGCTTTTCCACCAAATTGCAATTTCCCTAAGAGCAAGCCTCGTCCGCCATATACATTGTAATCACCCACTACCACACTCCATGGTTTGTTCTTCGGACGCAGCATCACATACCCCGACCAATAGTCGTAGGGGTAAAATCCTTGCTTACATACAGGTTCGCCCGCATCTTTTTCGAGCGTAAGTCCGTAAAGCACCTCCTGCTTATAATGATAGCGATAGCGAATGATATGGTGTAACGCATTGCCAGCATACCAATTGGTAGTTGTGGGTGTCTCCTTAGGGGCATATCCCTCACGCTGATAAAGCGGCCAGTCCAATCTACTTTCGATCGTATGGTTACCCGTGAATAACTTCTTTGTTATTTTATCGTTTTCTTTCCAGCGCTGTAATTGCTCTTTTGTTGGTGGATAAACTGCTTCACAACGCACGAACAACGATAAATAAACACGCGTGTAATAGTCCATACCCCTTATAAGTTGCAGTTCTCCCAACGACACAAAGCCATGCTTCTTCGCCCGATAGCTCAACAAAGAGTCAGCCTGCTCACCCGTGATAAAGGGCAATTGCAACAAATCATCACGGCCCAACAAATTAATCTGCATCGGGTGTTGCGCCAATACTTCCAATCGTTCCTTTAAGTCAACGTCTGTATCATTATCCGCCTGATATGGGTCTAAATAGCTCTGCACAAAGTCCTCCCAAGTAATATATGGCCCATCAACCATTTGTGCACCCGCCTTTTCGACACATGTACAACATAAAAATAATATGATTAGAATACATTGTTTCAACAAAACGTGGGGTTGATTTAAGGGATTTCGGAATTTAGAAATTAGGTTTGCTTCTCTTTATCTTATGAGAAATATTTTTCTGCAAAAATACTATTTTTCGTGAATTTAAATCAAATTAGTCGGCAAAATAGCATAAGAACATCGCAAGAACAAACAAACTTTAAAAATATTCCAGTATCTTTGCGACATTTAGCAACAACAATAAGATAGCAAATCTATTGACCATTTGTCACGCTTATCGTTAAGACAAAGGGGGCGAACACTAATGGTTGGAATAGAATCTATTTAAACTTGAGCAATAATGATAAAAGCAAAACCATTCATCAAATGGGTTGGCGGTAAAGGTCAACTCTTAGAACAACTGGAAGCAAAACTTCCCGCTGACTTTGATAATTGGGATAATGCGACATACATAGAGCCATTTGTGGGCGGTGGGGCTATGTTGTTTTATATGCTACAGCATCATCCAAATATCAAACGAGCTGTAATCAACGACATAAACTCTGACTTGATAACCTGCTACAAAACAGTCCGTGATAGTGTTGATTTGTTGATACCTTCCTTGCAAGAAATACAAACACAATATTACTCTTTGCAGGACATAGAAGCCAAACGTGAAATGTTTATGGCTGTTCGCCAACGTTACAATGAGAAAAATCTTGACCCGATAGAGAATACTACAAAATTCTTTTTTCTCAACCGTACTTGCTTTAATGGCTTGTATCGCGTAAACAAAAAAGGGCTGTTCAATGTACCATGTGGTAAATATATGCAGCCCCAAATTTGCGATGAAAATACGCTTAGAGCAGACAGCGAGTTATTGAAACGTGTTGAAATCATAGAAGGCGATTTTGAGAATACTCTTCATTATGCTGAAAAAAATACTTTATTCTATTTCGATCCTCCATATCGCCCACTCAGTGATACATCAAGTTTCAATGACTATACAAAAGAAGCATTCAATGACGATTCACAAGTAAGATTGAAAGAATTTTGCGATCAAGTGGTAATTGCTGGACATTGTTTCATGCTTAGCAATTCTGACTGTAAAGGCAAAAATGAAGAAGATAACTTTTTTGATGTACTTTATCGTGATTATTTTATAGATAGAGTTATGGCCTCACGTAATGTCAACGCTAACGGAGCGAAACGAGGTAAAATCTCAGAATTGTTGATTCACAATTATATGAACACCAAAGATTGCCAATTGAATATAATGAACAAGACGCTACCGCAATATGTAACTACAAGACAAATAGTTTATGCTTAAAGATTTCGATAAATTCATGTCTCAACTTAAAGATACAAACCAAACATTGGATTTCTTTTGTGATTTTGATAAAATATCACAGAATGTTGAGGACATAAAGTTGAGTTTGTGTATGCTCAATAGCCTTATAGGAGCGACAGATTTACGCAAAAGTGTAGAAACAATATGGGACAGAGATCCTAAAGCCTTTTCTGTTATAAATATACTCATCGCTGTTCGCACTCGTGACAAGAAAAAGATACTTGATTCTGTAGGCAACTGTATTCCATTAGAAAGCATGTTTTCTTCTGTTGATTCCGTAATGCAATTCTTAAAAGAGACAGGCTTAGGCTATGTGCTTCAACATCAGAAAATAAAGAATTTGGTAGACTACGTCTTTGGTATTGAAACTGGACTTGACACCAATGCAAGAAAGAATAGAAGTGGACACGTTATGGAAAATACTATCGCTAATATCTTCACAAATGCGGGTATTCCATTTAGACAAGAAGTGTATTCAAGAGAATGGGCTGCTATCACTGAAGTCCTAGGTGACGATGAAAAGCGCTTCGATTTTGTTATAGAAACGCTAACAAAGGTTTTTTCCTAATCGAGGTTAATTTCTATAGCGGTGGCGGTTCTAAACTAAACGAAGTGGCACGTTCATATTCGGATATTGCGCCAAAGATTAACTCTGTTGAAGGATTTGAATTTGTATGGATTACAGATGGAATTGGTTGGAAATCTGCAAAGAATAAACTGCAAGAAGCTTACGGATTAATTCCAAACATCTATAATCTGACATCAATTAGTGATTTTCTTAAAGAATTAAATGTATGATAAAAGACGGTATAGGTGGTGGAAACACCAAAACTGGTTTAATCTATGAGAAAAAAGTTGACTTAGTAACATTTATTGCTGAACAAAAAGATTACACAGTTGAAGAGCATAATGTCCTTTATAAAGATAAACTTGTAGCACATGTTTTTAAAAAATATGACTTTTATAAGTACTTGAAAACTAAAGGAATAATTTGGCAAAATCACATTTCAAGACAATTAGTTCCAGATAATGCAATATACGTCATTGTCAATAACACTATGTTTATCTTGGAAGTGAAAACTCAAAATAAGCCAGGAAGTGTTGATGAAAAATTACAAACTTGCGACTTTAAAAAGAAGCAATATCAAAAGCTACTGTCTCAACTGAACATGGAAGTTAAATACATCTATATATTAGATGATTGGTTTAGAAAGCCCCAATATAAGGATGTGCTTGATTATATTATCAGTGTTGGATGCCAATACTACTTTAATTACATTCCACTACAAAAATTAGGTCTTCCAGTTCCCTTATAATGATACAAGCATACTACACCTCTTCAAATAAAGATTTTACCATTGCACATGGTGATAGCTTTAAACTTTTAAAGAATTTCGATTTCAAATTCGATATGATCTTTGCCGACCCACCTTACTTTCTCTCAAATGGTGGCATATCATTACAAAATGGCAAAGTCGTATGTGTGGATAAAGGCGAGTGGGATAAAGGTAAATCACAAGAGGATATAATGGACTTCAATATGGAATGGCTACGTTTGTGCCGTGAAAAGTTGAAGGACAACGGCACGATTTGGATAAGTGGGACTTATCACAATATCTTTTCTGTAGCAAACTGTCTTAACGCTCTCGGCTATAAGATTCTAAATGTCATCACATGGGAGAAGACCAATCCACCTGTCAACATATCCTGCCGATATTTTAAGTACTCCACCGAGTTTGTCATTTGGGCAAGAAAAATGCAAAAAGTACCACATAAGTTCAATTATGACTTGATGAAAGACTTAAATGAAGGTAAACAGATGACCGATGTGTGGCGTATGCCTGCTATTGGTCGTTGGGAGAAGACTTGTGGCAAACATCCAACTCAAAAGCCCTTGCGCTTGCTCGTCAGAATGATTCTTGCTGCAACTAACCAAGGTGATTGGGTTCTTGACCCATTTAGTGGAAGTTCTACAACAGGCATTGCTGCCAACCTCTGTGGACGAAGATTTGCAGGATTGGAACAAGAGGAAAATTTTTGCAAGTTGAGCAAAATGAGACGTGAAGAAATTGATAATATAGAAGCTTATAATAGTCTAACAAATCATATTGAAGACTTACAAAAATTAAAATCACAAGCTATCTATATGGTCAATGAAGATACTGAAGGATACAATCAAATGCCTTTTATTGATTAAGGCCATTGCATGAAATATTCCCCCTATTAAAAGTCTAAAAATGGCATTCTTACAGAACGCATAAAGGTCAGAAAAGCATAGATTTCATCTTTTAGATAATCTATATCTTTTCTGACCTTTATTATATGATATAGCGCAAGGCAATTACCGTCCACGCTGATAGGTTATATCATAGAAACAGGGGTAAACGTTCGCCGAAGCATTGGCTTGACCTTGTGAGCCTGGCACAATCAAACGCACATGAGCTAAGTTGTCTGTTGCGCGTCCTAAATTGATATAGGTAAGTGGTTTGAGCCATGCAGCAGGAACAGCCGATGAGTTATAGGTCTGATACATCTGGCCACTCACAAAGGTGCCTGTGAATGAGCCTAAGGTATTATTGACTATCATCACATCTGGCTTCATCTCCGTACTACTCGTTAGGTTGTTAGTAGACTGAATACTATCAGATGCTATATTGAACTCAATGTAACGACATACGACACGAGCATTTTCGCCATCAGCGAGTTTCTTACCATCTCCTTTCGACTGTATCTGCATATATATGCCTGTACGTTTAAAATAAACGTACTCGTTCTTCGAAACATCTGTCGTGCTATCATTGCGCTCAAACTCCGACTCTGATATGACCTTGATATTGCCTGCAACGTTGAGCAGATACTCGCCTTCAACATCTTCACTCTTCACTTGCGCGCCAGAGGTTAAGAAGGATTTTATTTGCTTATCCTCACGCTTACGCTTATCTGCGTAAGTCTCGTCGTCATTGCATGACTGAAACAACGCAGCCACAGCTAATAGTAAGAAAGAGAAGAGGTATATCTTACTTTTCATTCTTTTCGTTAAGGGATTATTATATTTTACGTTTGGTTATAAGTTGCAGCATACGCACACTGCATAACTCGTGCAAAAATACTAAAAAGTTGCATTATCATAAAGCACGGAATGATAAAACTATACCAATGACATAATAAAATATACTAAAAAAGGGCATATCGCTACTCAAAGCAATATGCCCTGTATACAAAATATTTAATCCTTAGGTTATCAATAATGTAGCAATGTGTGCTTACTCCTCAGTAGGTTCAGGAGTAATCAACTTGTAGCCCTTACCGTGAATGTTGATAATCTCAACACTCTCGTCAGCACGCAAGTGCTTACGCAATTTGGTGATGTAAACGTCCATTGAACGTGCATTGAAGTAATTGTCGTCTATCCAAATTGTCTTCAAAGCGTAGTCACGCTGTAAGATTTCGTTAGCGTGGGCACAAAGCAAACTGAGCAATTCACTCTCTTTCGTTGTAAGCTTCGTCTGTTGATCACCGCGCGATAAGATTTGCTTCTGCGTATCGAATGAGAAAGAACCTATCTTGTAGAAAGTGCAATTACGATTTTTCTTACCACGAACGCGACGCAAAATAGCTTCAATACGGAAGGTAAGTTCCTCCATTGAGAAGGGCTTCGTCAAGTAGTCGTCAGCACCGATACGGAAACCTTCGAGAATGTCCTCCTTCAACGTCTTAGCAGTGAGGAATACGATGGGCACTTCTTCATTCAACTGACGTATGTCGCGTGCAAGGCTGAAGCCGTCCTTCTTAGGCATCATCACGTCAAGCACGCAGAGGTCGAACTTACCCTGTGTAAAAGCTCTATAACCAGCCTCACCATCAGGACACAATTCTGTTTCAAAACCCTTTGCTTGCAAATATTCGCGAAGCAACATGCCTAAGTTCTCATCGTCTTCGCAAAGCAAAATGCGTACTTTTTCTTCTGTAGTAATCATAGCTATACTTGTTTTTTGTTTTATCTAATTTGTTTATCCCATTAGGGGAATGTTGATAATGAACTTTGTGCCTTTTCCAAATTCACTCTCAGCGTGAATGGATCCGCCCAAAGCTTTTACGACATTATGTACGTATGCAAGACCTAAGCCAAAGCCTTTAACGTCATGTCGATTGCCCGTATGTACGCGATAGAACTTTTCGAATATCTTTTTCAAGTTATCACGTCGAATGCCGATGCCATTGTCTTGAATCGTTATCTCTAACTTTTCATCATTCGGATTGTTGGTCGAGACGATGAGGTGAGGCGGTCTGTCCTCAGCCTTATACTTCACGGCATTGTCTAACAGATTGAAGATAACGTTCGTAAAGTGCATTTCGTCTACAAATACTACATCGTCAATTGCATCTAAATGCGCTTCAATTTGTCCCCCCGAAGCTTCAACCTTCAGTCTGAACGTGTTCACCGTATCGTGTATCAAGGCATTGACCTCTACCTCTTTGCGCTTAAACGTTGCTGCCTTGCGGTCGAACATTGACATCTGCAACACTTTCTCTACTTGGAAGCGAAGTCGCTTCGTTTCGTCTACGATTACGCCTGATATGTGCTTAAACATAGCGTCGCTCTTTGCCACAGCAGGGTCGCGTAGCATTTGCGCTGCTAATGAGATAGACGAGATAGGCGTCTTAAACTCATGCGTCATGTTGTTGATAAAGTCATTCTTTATCTCCGATAAACGCTTCTGTCTAAATATAGTCCATATTGTGAATATGAAGACAATGAGCAGCAGCAGTGTAAAGATAATGGCAGGAATCATAAACTTTACACTCGAGAAGAGGAAACTCTTCATCTCAGGGAAGTGAATGTAAAGCAATCCTTTCTGTGCGGAAGGGTCGTTGGGGTAAAGAACCTGTCGATAAGTATATCGGTCACCCTCTGTTATGTAATCTGGGCAACGATAGACCTCCCGTCCGTCACTCGTCGTTACATAGAAGTGGTAATTCAGATTGATACCATTGCTACGCAACTCTGCTCGCAAGTCGCTGTCAAGACTTCGAAAGTCCACTCGCTCTGCAAGTGGCTGATTGCTGGCTTTATAGAGTATCGAATAAACTACTTCATTCAACAAGGCTCTCTGATAAATGTAGCGCTGCCTTACGGAGTCGCGCAACGATTCATCGTCAGCGTTCGTATTCAAATTATCTAAGAACAGTCCTTTAGGCACATTAGCCGGAATGTTAGCATGTAGTCGGTGGTCGAAAGCTTGTGAAGCCTCGTTTACCTTTGTTGTGTCATCAGCTTGCGCTTTAGGTGTCGTTCTGTTACCTAATTGCACTTCCAATCCGCGTTTGGTCTCATTTAGTTCCAAGTTGCGGGCTGTTTGATACAAGCTACGCGTTACTGATTCATCAAACTGCTCTTTACGCATATTGATGACCTCTTCAAAGTACTTCGCTTGTAAGAAGAGCAACGTGAGAAAGAAAACGCCCATTACGCTGGCTATAATCCATATCGTTGATTTCTTCATGTCGCAAAGGTAGCCACATACGCTCTCGAAATGCAAATAAATTATTCACATTTCAATATATTTCTCATAAAATTAACTATTTAAACTTATTATAGTTATCAATTTATCAAGTATAACTTTTAGTTCTATTCTTATTCTGTTCTATAGCGGTTTATATTTTTGCATTTTTCCCCCAATATTCCCCACACTCAGATGTCGCTGAAATACACCTAAACGTTGCAGCCCCTTTTGTGATGGGTACGATTACGATGACTTGCATCGCATTTTTATAGAGATTTGCTGCAAAAGGACAACACCACAGAGCGTGGAGCAAAAAGTGGCTCTTCCGCTTTTATCGTTAGTACCCCATATTATTACGGCTCTATTACACCCCTCTGAGGTGATACCCACACGATTCGTAATAAGGCTGTAATAACATGGACTTACCAACGAGAAAAGCGGAAAACCACACACATAAGATATCCCACTCGATCATGGTAAACAAGAAAGGATCTGATGTACACCATTTCCAAGTGGGACATTTTATGTTTCAATCAATTATCAAAGATCGGCCTCTCCTATTCATAAGAGAAACCCTGCATACACAATATTCTTAAGACATCACGACTTGTGCCACATTACGTTTCTACTAATCTGGCTCAGTATATACTAATCGAACAGATATATATCTACTATCAATCGCATTCTTATTACGATAAGCAGTTCCCGATATTTTCGTATTTGATCTTGAATCAAGTTCGTAGCTACTCGGTAGGCAATTGGAAGAGGTATGTTTCCAACTTCCACCACAATCGTAAGCGTCTATGATATAAATGTCGTCAAAATCACTAGCCACTTCAGCATAATTTCCTGACATGTCGTACAATCCAAGTTCATTGGGTTGCTTCAAAGCAATATCATGTACGTAACCATTTGAATTATCCTTATACCAAGCCACATCATCGATTTTATTGCTACCACTATACTTATAACCCTTACTCTTGTTACCACCCTTGGCAGCATACTGCCATTCAGCCAACGTGGGAAATCTGAAATCAAGGCCTGTTTCTGCCCGTATAGCATCTATAAATTGTCGAAATTCATATTTTATCACTATGCCATCACCATTTCTATCCAACGGCAATATATTCTCACGATTTCCAAATTTAATCTGACTGTGTATCGGGATTTCAGTCTGCATGATATAGAATGGATGCAATCCTCCACCCTCAACACGAACCAACTTGAAAGTTCTTGTATCACCCACTAAACTATAAGTAACGTTGCGGTAGTCCATTGCAGGTTTTCTATCTCCACTACTATCCCCGCTGCCGCTTTCTTCTGGCATACCATTTCCAGAAACCAAGGAAGCATCTTCATAAATATTTTTGAATTTTTTCCAACTCCCGTCCGATGCATAAACGGATTTAGAGCCTTTAGGCACATATAGATTCCATTTATATTGCACATTATCTTCCGCAAATATTGCGTCATCTTCAGACAAAGGATTTTCCAATTTCAAAGGAATGCCCAAATTCACATACATATTGCCCCCCGAAGACGAACCTGTAAAAGCAGCTCTTGATAGTTGCTTAAGCCCTGTACCTATAACAATCTTACTATAAGTGCCCTCAAAGGCCAAAAAATCTATACTTTCAACCGAATTTGGTATAGTTAGGGTTCCCTTAACTCCAACGAAAGCGCCCTTCCCCACGGTCTTTAATTTGTTATTCAAAGTAAGCGTGCCAGCCTGCCATCCGCTAAAAGCATAATCACCAACTGTTTCCACATTGTCTGGAAGACTCAAATTGTGATATTTAATTGCACAGTCCGAGAATGCACCACTTCCCACCGTTACGAGATTATCGCTCAAATAGACAGTCCCCAAATAATTACAACCGCTGAAAGCTCCTTCATCAATCGTTCTTACGTTATCCGGAATAGAAACACTTGTAAGCAGAGTACCTGAAAAGGCATAGGAACCGATTTCTTCCAAGGTTCGAGGTAAGGACACCTCAGACAGATGAGGTATGTCGGCAAAAGCTTTTACTCCGATATATGTACACCCTTCATCAAAACTTACACTTTCGATGTAAAAATCTTTCCAAGGCTGATTGGACGCCACATAGTCATACATTCTGCCTTTTCCTGATATTACAAGACCTTTTGTTTTGGGATAATAAGTATAAGTCAGCCCAATGCCACAACTTCCAGACTTCGGCGAAATCTTCTTCAACAATTCATAGTCACCGCTACTCATGGCAGTTTTTTCATAAATTCCACCATTAAAAGATAAATAGCTGCCCTCATAAAGGAGTTCCGTAGTATTTCCGTCAAAAGATAGAATCACCCTTTTTCCATCAACAGAATAAGAGAAGCCATCATAGTCATAATGACGGGAGTTTCCGAGATCCGTGTCATAGTCCCTTTGCATCCAATAAGCGACGCCAGCATTATCAGATGTAAAATAAAGCGTGTTGGTCTCAAAATCGACCCAGGCATGGTCATTGCTTCCAACACCTGAAGATACGTCACGACAGATCCATTTACTTTGTTTGAGCTTTTCAACAATCTCAGAGTTACTGCCTCCGATGTCATCAGAACTACTGCAAGATGGCATCACATAGGCTGCAATCATTACAAATAGCATTGAAAATGATTGGAATAAAAGTTTTTGAAGTTTCATAGGTTATGATTTGTTACAGAATTTACTTAGTAATGTTAAAAAAATAATTTGTGCATTTTTTGCGTTGCAGTTTAATTCAAACTTAATACTCCAAGCATCCATATAAGAGCCATATGGAGGTGTTATTTTTGTACTCATATATAATGCAATTTTAATTATGTAGCTTATTGAATATTAACTATTTATAGTTTTAAAATCTGAAAGAAAATTCGCAACTTTATAACTGATTATCAGTCCGTTATGAAAGCCACGAAGATTCCAACAGATTATATTTTAAGCGACAAAGAGAAGAAGTATCTGAAAACATACAACGAGCGTCAGCTTTGTCAGTTCCTTTGCATGCAAGGCTAATTTCTTCGAATGTCACGGAGTACGCTATATTTGTTCTGCCGTTAGCATATGCTGCAATATGCGCCTTGTCAAACATAAGGCACTACAAATACGAGAATATCACTCACTCAACTTAAAGCGCCAAATTTGATAGTTACCTTCTTCATTACCACGATCGGATACGAAGAATACGTTGCCATCTTTGGTCCAATACGGCATACCATCGTGCGACTTGTTGTTTGTTAGTTGCGTCAGATTGTTGCCGTCAATATCGATTGTATAGATGTCGGCATCGCCCTTGTCCTTCTTTGTTAATTGGAACACTAACTTCTTGCCTGAAGGGCTCCAATGCGGATAGAAGGCAAAGCCCTTCTTTGCATCAGTTATTTGAACTATATTGCTGCCGTCTATGTCCATGATAAAGATGTTACAACTCTTTGCATCGCCCGAGTACTTAACGAAAGCGATTTTCCTGCCGTTAGGTGACACTGAAGGCTGATAACCATTACCAAGGAGTGTGTTCTCGTTGCTAACAAGGTCTTTTACCCAAATTTCGCTTTTCTCTAATAGCGTTGAACTTGACCAACGAATACCTAACAACCAATGAAGAGACGAAAAGTTGCTCACCCACTTGTACATCTGTCTGTCGTAAACGAGTAGCTTCCCATTTGGAGAAAAGCTGGGATTGCCTTCAAAGGCATTGCTCGTCTCGGTAACTTGCGTTAGTGCCTTGCTATTGGTGTTGGGCGTCATAAATATCTCTGACGTACTCATGCCTTCATTCATACAGCGGAAAGCGATACGATCGGTCTGTGCATTATAAACAGGCGAAATGTTATAGTTTCGGCCGCTCGTTTTTTGACTGGTAGCCGCTGCATAGGCATTGTCTTTTTTGTAAATGTTGTAGTAACGGCCGTCTTCGTTGACCGCATAGTAAAGGTTACGACCATTTTCGCCGCCTGTTGGACTAATGCAGGGGTACTTATTGTCAGTCACTTGGGTCAGTGCTACTAAGTTTTCACCCGTGGTGGTAACGACCAATTTCTTTTTGCGAGCAAATGCTGGCATGGCCATCAAAACGGCCATACTGCAAATCAATGTTTTTCTAATCATAATATGATGTTTTAGTTAGGCTTTACGCCTTTATGTTATTTCTTTTTCTTTCTAAACAATTTGAATGAGCCTTTTTCTTGCTTTATCAGTATTTCTACCGACTTATCACGGCAACGAACTTGCAAGATGCCTGCACGTTCTGCCCTTTCTGGATTAGCCTCAGCCGTGATTACAATCTTGGCCAACTGATGTGCCTCCGTGTACGTCAGCCAATCAGGTGCACACGTCACCTTCCAACCACTGTAATTACAATTTACCAAGACTTCGACATTAATGCCTCCTTTACCCTCTAACGTCAATTCTGACTGAGAGAGAGACAATTCTGTTGGTGGCAATGGTTTGGGTTTTTCGACCATAGCCTCTGCTATACTATCAACTTTTAGAGGTCCTTTTACGCTCTTTCGACTTTTACCTTTTACATTATTAGGCAAGTTTGCCTTTGATAGTCGTTTGATAGTGCTACGGCATATAGCTATATGCTTGTTACACGTAGCCTTTTTACTTTGAGAGTCGTAAGCCACACGTGCTTTAGCGAAGTAGCTTATTGCTTTGTTTTGGCTAACAACTGTTTGCGTTTTCATACAACTTACACCTTGTGCAAATAGTCGGTCGGCCGACTTCTGTGCTTTAACACTAAAAAAACAGAAAGTCAAAAGTAGCGTACACAATAAGTATTTTAAATTCATCATATTGTTATTTATGCGGTTATTTTATTGTTCTATCAAATACAGGCCGTACACAACGCCCCATTGACTTGAAATAATGATACGTATTCTTTTGTTCTTTATTGAAGCCGAAGGACCAAGCCCAACCTTTACTGTCATTATAATTGCTGCCACTCCAATAATCGCCCCAAGTATCTTTGTCTACTACCGTATCGTATTCTCTATGTCCACCTGCAGGCAAGAATATCGTATTTCCATTTTTTCCTTTTACGGTATATCCTGTCTGACCATTACGCTCTTTCCACGTCCACGTACACGCATACATGAGTTCTTCGTACTCTTCAATTCGCGGCAATCGCCAATGTCCTCCCCAAGTGACATGAGCTATATCATACGATGAACCGCAAATATCCTTAATACCTGAAACATAATCTTTCGTATCAAACGATTGCATAGTTCCTTTTGCATCTCCCCAAGCATAAAGTCCCCCTACTTGCCAAGGAGACTCAGCCCCCACGTTGCATTCCGCCCACAATACAGATAAGCCCAAGTCGATAGCTTGTTTTGCATTGACGTGTGTACTTTTTTTAGCGTTTTGCATAGGAAGCTTTTTGTTTGCTCTCGTTTTACCTTCCGCTGTTTGTAGCTTTTTGATTATACTGTTGCAAATATTAATTTGTTGAGAGCACAGACGCTTTTTTGACGAAGAATCGTAAGCCACACGAGCCTTAGTGAAATAACTGATAGCTTTGTGCTGACTCACGACATCTAATGTCTTCATATACTCCACACCTTGTGCATACAGTCGGTCGGCACTTGACTGGCCTTGCATTGACATAGGAAGCATACTAAACACAAGTGTCAGCATTATCAGAAAATACTTTATCTTCATGAATTCATTATTTAAGAGATGCTTTGATGCGATTCACTCTGTTGACAAATTCTTTTTGTATCTCTGGTTCGTCTTTAAAATATTCAGCCTTTGCTGCCATTACTTCGCAGGCTTGTTTTAAAAGACTATCTACCATAATCATCTGCTTGTTCAACATTTCGGTTTGAGGAATGGCTTGACGAGCATTTACTTTTTTCAAAAGTGCTAATGCTGCTTTGTATTCAGAATGAGCCTGCACCAACTTTTCGTCATAGTTTTCTTCATGCTTTTGAGCTTGCGTTAGGAGTTGTTGCGCTGTCTGCACGTGCTCGTCAATCGACTTTAAAGTTGCAATAGAGGCTTGCTGTTGTTTCATACGGAGCTGCTTTGCTCGCAATTGTTCCGTCTGTACTTTTTGCTGCTTTGTTTGATAAGCTTGATAACCCACAAAACCACCTATCACCAAACAAACTGCAAGCACAAAAGGGGCAAAACGATGTATCAATGACTTTTCGCCCTTTACGATGAAGTATTCTCCTTTCAGTCCATGTGCGGCATAGTCTACTAATTCTGATGCTGTGGGGCGTTTCCATGGTTCGGCTTGGAGGCAGAGGTTGATTACTTTACGCAAACCTGCTGAATAGGTGTTCTTTAATTGAGGTATGTCGGCTCCTTTTTTCTGACGCAAGCCACCGTCTGAACCGAATGGTACATCTCCCGTTAACAATTCGAACGCCGTTACGCCAAGTGAATAAATGTCGCTGGCCATGATAGCCGTATTGGCATCTTTACCAAACCGCTCTGGCCCCATATAAGCCGTTGTGCCCGCTGAAGAGAAAGCCTCGCTCACACTCTTTCGCAACACACTCCGACAGTGTGAACTCACACCAAAGTCTGTCAACATATACGTGCCATTATCGCTTACCATTACATTATCGGGCTTAATGTCTTGATGTATGATAGGTGGCTTCATGCCATGAAGGAAAGCCAAGCCTGCAGCCACATCGTGCAGAAACTTCCATATTCCCTTTTCCTTAAACATGCCCAACCTACGTTGAGTGCTACCATTGCTACAATAGGGCAATACGAGATAAGGCTTGCGGTCGTATACATCGTAGTGCATGGGGCGCAGAATATTCTCATGATTGGCATTGATTACAATGGCAAACTCACGAGCAAATACGTCAAGTCCCGTATCGTCCAGCCCCGTTGCTGGAGCATAGACTTTCAAGGCTACGTTAGTCTTTGTTTTTATATCCTCTGCTAACCATACTTCTGAGAAGTTTCCTCGCCCCAATAGGCGTTTCAGTTGATAGCGTTCATGAAAAATGTGTTGCTCTTCCATATTCGTTTCAGTTCGTAAGATTTTACACTAAAACACGACATCTGCGCGTTCATCTATTACAAAGCATAAAGCCTTCTTTGGTTATAGAAGGGCATTTCTATACCAAAGAAGGATTTTAAAAGTTTTATTCTATTTTACTTATCAGATTACTTGGCTTGTTTGCGAAGGTTTGCGATAGCATCAACTTGTTTAGGAAACGAAGAGAACATGTTCATTTGAGGAGCAGACGCTGATGACTTGCCAAAAGTAGCTCTATCAAAGACTGTAACAATTCTATTATCTTCATTAAATACAATCATCAATTGAGATTCTTCCAAAGTATTGCCTTCACAGTAAGCATGTGAATTGTCTACGTTTCGGTAATTGTTATATTTCATCGACAACATCGTATGTAGAACCTCTGCATCGATGTCACTTTTCAACATCAAAGAATAAGCCGTTGTCTTTTGTGTTTCCTTGTCAATATTAAAATAAACGATATCGAAGAAGTCATTATCTATAAAGAACATCGGTTCTCCGCTCAATAGGTCGCCAAAGACGCCTGAGAGTTGCTCTGTTGTATAGCCAAACATGTCGGTATAATCGGGCAATGGGTCGGGATATATATTATTCTTGGTGAGGAAACGAATACACTTATTCGTTTTGTCATAGCGAACGACACATGCGCTCTGCTCAACAGTGGAGCCTGTTGTATAATAATCTGCGCCTAATTCTGAGCAGGGATAATAATGCGATGCAAGATAACTCTCTATCTCTGATACGGCAGCACTTGAACGCAAGGCCATAGCCATTTCGTCAACAAGGCCAGTCTTTTTGTTTAGGAATAGGTCTATCTCACTGGCCAAGTCATGATAGTTCAATCGATAGCCATAGCTATAACCATCATCGCCCTTGACATCATAATTGCCCAAGACTTCTTTTACCTGAGCAAGATCCATTCCCATTAGCGTAGGATAGTCATACCAAAGGTCGGCCACCTCGTTGCCTACTACTACCTTTGCCCAAACATTGCCCGTAGAGGTAGTAATCTTGATGTAAGCCGTACCCTTCTCGCCTTCTGCCTTTACTAAGCCACCTTCTGTTACACTGGCGATGCGAGGACTCTTGCTCGTATATGAAATGACGCGCTGGTCAGCATAGTCGGTAGCGAACTTGAGTTGTGCCGTTTCACCGACAGCTAAGGCATGGCTTTCAGTAATTTTCTCTAACGTTTGGTCACCGACTGTTTTGTTATAGATTACCAACTTAAAATCAGTCAGATTCTTTACCGTCCAATCTGAGAATTGAGTCTGTCCCATATACTGGTAAGTGGTCGTTAGGCGTTTATTTGCCTCGTCCCATTCCCAACGTCCTTCAGTCTCGCCATGTGATGTGGTGTTGCAATACTTGTCGTAGAACGTGCCCGATGCATTATAACGCATTTCTTCGTTCTCCGACTCTTGATACCAGTTTCCGACAACGGTTACTATATTTTCATCTCCCTTATTGTCGGGAGTTATGCCTTTGTGGTTACAGTCTTCTTCACCACACGAAGCGAATAGTGCAGTCATTAATAAGGCTGCGAAAAATTTTGTTTTCATTTTTATTGCTATCATGTTCTTGTTGGACTACCTTTTTGTTCTTCCTCTGTACGCGTAGGATCACCTCCACTTATTTTATCTCTATTATCCCCTCCTTTTATTTTAGCGCCTTTTGTTCCATTTTTCGAGGAAGATCCTCCTAATTTTGCTTTTAAATCTTCTAAATTTTCATTTGTTTGTGCTTTCTTACTATTCTTCTCTTCACGTGTATGAGAAGTATCTGGTATTTGGCGATCTCTCGCAGAATCCTCTCCTAGGCTACGATTTGTAGTATGTACCGTTCGAGGTGGTCGTTTCTCTACTTCTTTTTCACCCTCATTACCGAACAAGTGCCAGCCTGCATAGCCCAATGCACTCAATATAAGGAATGCAAAAACACAGAACAACACGTTGATTAGCCCCACACGCTGATGATGCTTCTTCGTTTTTTCTAGCATATTCAGCGGCTTGTACGCTACAGCACTCTGCACATCTGAAGTAGCCTGTCCGTCATCAAAGTACTGAGCCAATGCGATTGTGATATTGTCACTTCCGCCTGCACGCAAAGCGGCATTGGTAAGTTGCTCCTTACATTGTTGTAGGTCAGCCACATAGTCTTCTACTATCCCACCAATCACGGCATCAGAACAGACACCACACAGACCGTCCGAACAAAGGAGTATGACTTCACCATTGTGCAGAGAGTAGGACACCACGTCGCCCCTCGCACGTTGGCTCATGTCGCCTAAACTTCGGGTAATGATGTTGCTATTAGGGTGTGTCATGGCCTCTTCTTCTGTAATTTGGCCTTTGTCTACCAAGCCTTGTACAAAGGAATGATCCTTTGTCAATCGTGCAATGCCCTTAGAAGGCATTACCGCATAGGCACGACTATCTCCAATCCAAGCCACATGAGCCACACCTTTCAGTATCCAAGCCATTACCAACGTAGACCCCATGCCCGACGTTTCGGCATGGTCGTGCGCATGAGCTTTGATGCGAGCATCAGCCTTTTCGATACCATTTAACAGATACTGCCTAACTTGATTGTCATCATCTAAACATATCGAAGACAATGCTTCAAGACTAAAAAGAGCCTCCACTGTCTGCACGGCTATGGCACTGGCCACTTCACCTGCATTCTGTCCGCCCATTCCGTCAGCCACCAAAAGCAAGCAACCCATATTCCCTAACGAAAGAACTTGCTGATGATCTGTAGGAACAGTCCAACTGCCAGACTGTAAATCAGAACAAACCGTAAAGTTGTCCTCATTATTGTCACGCAGACCTACATTGGTTCCCGCAAATATTTTTATTCCTTGCATATTACCTATGTTTTACACTACGGCTCAAGTTATTTGATGAGAGTAGGTTCATTGCCCTCTGGGAAGTCTTTGCTTTTCTTTTCTTCAGCATCAATGGGGTTTGAGGTGTCTTTCGTGTCTGTTACACTGACATCGTCAAAATGTGAAACCAACAACTGCAAGTTCCAATCCCCATTAGCAGTGCGCACGGCAATTCCTGCCAAACGAATTTGTATGCGTCCACCTCTTTCGTAAGAAGGCACTACAAATACGCCACCCAAAAGTCGATCGGCATTACTTACCGTCTGTGGAATGAGTATTGAATCTGACTTCGCTTCTAACGATAGCATTTCTTGCTGGAATGATACAGTCATCGCGCTATCCTTCAGCGTACTATTAGAATAGACCCATACCATAATCCCCCTTTTCTCTCCTCCAGCCTCATCTATGCTAAGGCCGAAATCACTCACCAAGTCTTCTTGTCGGTAGAGCGTTTGGTCGGAATTAATAGCTTGAAGATAGGAACGACCGAATTCAATTTCTATAGGACTATAAGCGACTTTGGTTTCAACCAAACTGCGTTGAAAGCTCTTAAAGTAAACTGACTCATACTTACCGTCAGCATTCACACGATCATAGTTTTTATCACCTTCCCAAGGCTTAAGCACACCGCGTTGCATATAGAGGTAACCTGGCACTTTCACCCCCAGCGTATAGGTTTCGCCATAATATGACTTACCGTCCGACCCATACATGTCTTCGCCTCTTTTCAGCTGATACTGCTGACGAATGATACATAACTCTGGCTTAAGCGCATCGATAATGAAAGCGTTCTCCTTTCGAGATTTAATCAGTGATTTGATAGCCTCATCAAAACTGCTTTGTTTATTTTGTTGGGCGAAAGCCACAAAGTTTCCACCCAACAAAACGATTAGTATCATCAAAATGATTCTGTTCATAATCGTTTTTTATTAAAATGTTGTCTTCTAAAGTTTATTTGAAAGCAGCAATTGGGACTACAAAGCCCGTGCTACGCCCTGCTCCACCTGACACAAGACCTACCACTGTTTTTTTGCCATCTCGCTCTACAAGGACAGGACCTCCTGAATTGCCATGTTCAAAACCGCTGGCTGTAGTCAGAATATAGTTGCCCTCGGCCAATCCGTCGCGTGCTACTTCGGCACTTGAATACGACATCTTTGCATTACTACCACCAAGTCCTAAGGGGAAGCCATAGATAAAAAGTTTTTCACCTGCCTTCAGATTGCGACTTATATCTGAACTAAAGTGCAGTTGGCCTTTCCTGCCAGTCTGTCCGTAGGCATAATCTGTTGCATTCAACTGAGCTATACACAATTTTAAACCTTCATCGACTGGCTTTCTTATATCTGTAGAACGATTGCAATGGAACTGTGTTGTGCTGAATTCTAACTGCATAGTCGAAGATACAGCATAAAAATGTGCTACAGCCTTGCCACCACTTGAAGCACAAGCATTGATATAGAGCAATGCTCCATCAGGACTAAACACCCAAGGCTCAACTACATGACGTGCTGTTACAAACGTGCCATCGTCTAACAGAAAGCCCGAGCCACTCATGCCTTGCACCTTTTCGCCGAAAATTTCGTCACCAACATTGAGTTGCATTTCTCTTCCATCGAGCATTGTTAGCGTGTAACCTTTCAACTCAATATAGAACACTGAAGAAGAAAACTCTGAATTTACACTCTGTGGCCGTGGAGGAGCGGGTCTTCTTCCACCACTGCCTCTCTTTACGTTTTTGAGTTGGCTGAACAAGTCTTTCACTTGTTTTGTATTCTCAGCTATCTGTTTAGTAGCAGCTTCGTTCTTCTTTCTCAACGAATCTTGCTCTGCCACCAACTTCTTTTGGGCGACCTCAAGCGCATGGTTCTGCTTATGCAAATCGTACATTTTATACCCACCTCCAGCACTTAATAGTAGGAGTACTACTGCCATACAAGCAATGGCTGTTTTGTATGGGCGAAGTGCCTGCTTGCGGAATAGGTCAAGGCGCTGCGTAAGTTTGATACTCGACACCAATCCCTGTTTGCCCGCTGGTACGATAAAGCCCATACGAGGGCCGCCAACAGAGAGCTGTATTTCATCGCCATTCTCCAAATACCATTCATTCGTAACGGGATGACCATTAAGGAAAGTAGAATTAGTGGTAGAGAGTTGCACCAACTTCCAACGTTCGCCGTCCTTTACGATTGCGGCATGCCGACGACTAACGGTAGGAAACGTTTCGTCATCAAAACGAACTTGACATGAACTGTCGCGTCCGAGTTCTATCTGATCTATGATTATTCGCTGTGACTCGCCTGCCTGATGATACTTCGAAGCATCACGGTGCTCCAAAATAAAGAAACGACGCCCATCGCCATTAAAGAGGGCTCCTACACCTGCGCCGACTGAGCCACGCAGTGTACGTTTATATTGGATTGTTTTATTTTCCATAACGTAGTTTAAAATTTAATCTTGTTTATTATTTTACTATGGCTATTCAAGCTTCAACTTGAACTCACCTGCTGTGATAATATCTCCGGTAAAGAGTTTAAGCCCTGTTGACGGAACGGGTGTTGCATTAAGGTACGTTCCATTTGTTGATCGCCCCCAATGCCGCTCGTTACGTAACCACTGCCCGTCTCGCAATGTCCAAAATTGACCGTCGGCCGAACGTTCCAACGTAAAGTGGTAACGCGACACATACATAGCGTCTATGTCGCTGAGCACAATGTTGTTGTCTTGCTCTCTGCCCACACGTATCATGCGAGCCTGTGGGGGGAGCAAACGATTCAAATCGAACACTTGTCCTACATTACGACCTTGCGTAATGATTATGCGACTGATGTTGCGAGAGCGTGTCTGCCTTTCATTAACGGGAGGCATGGAGTAATAGGCTCTGCCTAATAGAGGCTTGATGTCTTGCAATACTTCTGGTGCACTTTGATAGCGCTTTCGATAGTCTGGCTCTAAGCATTGTTCGATTACGTCTACCCACAATGGGTCCGTCACCGAACGGCGAAGCAAGGCCACGTCCCACAGGCCCTTGCGCATACGCTTTTGATACATAGGAAGGTCTTCTATCTGACTTATATTTCCGAAAGGAAAAGAGCCACCTGTCAAGACCTCATACATCATCACACCAAACGACCAGATATCAACCGTAGGAAGGTAGGTCACTCCTCCCCCCTCACGACTGGCCATCTCGGGCGACATATAGAGCGGTGTTCCCATCGCTTGTTTAGGACGATGCTTTAACCAACCGACTTCCGACATGCGCTTCGACTTATCCATCTCACCGACTATGCCGAAATCCGTCAAGGCAGCGTGACCGTTAGGACGAAAGAGTACATTCTCGGGCTTCATATCGCGGTGTACCTTACCCTCGGAGTGCAACACATAAAGTCCTTTAAGTATGTCGTGCGCATATCGGGGTAATTGAGAGGTGTCTTTACCTATCATCTTTGACAGATCGCCAGCTGGACAAAATTCCATTACAATGTAAGGATTGCCTCTCACCACTCCTGAGTCAAGACTATGCACTAAGTATTCGCTCTGTATGCGAGCCGTCTTGTATTCCTGTTCGAACTTTTCTATCAAACCGTCATGCAAGTCACTCCCCACCTCCCATAGCCGCAGCAACTTCAACGCATACGCAACGCCCAAAGCATCAATTACTTTATACACATCGCCATAAGAACCTGAACCTATGTGCTTTTGTATGCGGTATTTTCCGTCTATGAGTTGTCCCTCATTGACGTCTAAGCGGTATGCTATCATATAATTTTTCTTATTTGAACATTCTGCATTTGTCAGAAAATTCTACACACTGCCAACTTTATTCTTCAGACTGCTTTCCTACTTCAAAACGATAAAGTTGGTTGCCGATGAGAATGATGCTTCCGTCATGCAGTGCTATGCGTTCATCTGCTTGTACGAAAGAGGTCTTCATCTCGCTCTTATCCGAGATACCCCACGCTCCATTTTCGTAACTTACCAAGGCTTGTTCATGTGAAGTAATCGTAGCATTCTTAGGGTCTGTATTATGGCGGTTTAATACCACTGCGTTCCCTTCATAGTTAATGCTTTCACCTTCAGGCAGTCCCGTAGTTTCTGACAAGGGAGTTAGAACAAAATTTCCTTCCTTAGGACCTTTTCTCACCGGGCGAATGGTTTTGCGCGCCTCGGCTATGGCCATTGCATCAGCTGCCTCATGTTGGCCAAAAGTAGCTTCATCCGAAGCTGTTTCATTTTTAGTAGAATAACCACACGAAGGACATACGCCCCTCTCCATGGGGTATCCACATTTCGGACACGTATCTTCCGCTGCATTTACATTCTCATTCAGCGTATGACCGATTGCACCTGGTTCAAGCACCGTGGCTTTAGGATTAAAGTTATTTCTTGACGGCTGTCCCATATATTGAGTTGGGCGGCCACTCTTCCCTCCCCTTGCCGAAACAGGCATGTTGATAGAAGGTTCTGCTGCATTATGATTGGAACCATTTGAGAGGGGCTTATTGCATTTTTCACATTTGGTGCGGCCTTCGGGATTATCCCAACCACAGAATTGGCATCTCATATTTCAATTTTGATTTAAGTTATTATCTTGAAATGTCACGGAGCATGAAATAGAGTCCATGCTCCACAACTATCCCTATAGTCTTGATTACTTTTTCTTCTTCAGATATCTGAGCGTATAAGCAAGCTTCAGTTCAAGAGAATTAATACGTTGCTTATACCCCTTCATCGTCACATCACTATGATTGAGCACGGTGAAGCGTTCGTTCTCCCAATAGTTCTTATTAGCCATATTGGTCAACATTTGGGTATACGAAAGTCCAACAGAAAGGCCTGCCCACTCGTATGCTACACCAATACGAAGTCCGCAATTAAACTTCTTGAGTGGTGCTGACTGGAATACATCATGGTGCGGAACTGCAGCATCATTGCCAGTGGTATACTTCTCTTCCCAATACACACAAGGCTGATACAAGTTAAATGCTGCATTAACCGCTGTATGGCGCAAGTAGTTGGCCATATCATCAGCATCGGGCAGATTGGTATTTTTGTTATACTTACGCATGGTCTCGCAGTCCGTATTTCCAGAAAGGTTCATATTGGCTGAAAGGCCGAAGTTGAGCACAGGACCAAGATTGAGTTGCACATGACTCACATCATTTACCTTAAAGCGATAAGACGCAAGAATGGGCACTTCTAACATGTGGTAAGCGTACTCCTCCGTATAAGCATTCTGCACATTGCCCTTCATATATACATAATTACTGAAAGGTATGGTCAAATCCGTATTTTTATTAAAGGTATTCTTATACTTCACCTGCATATAGTTCACACCTGCCGTAAGGAAAATGTTCTTGTAAAGGCGCACATCAGCAAAGGCACCTACCGTAAAAGCCGTAGCCGACTTGTACGATGCATTCTCATCCTTTGTACCTAATCCATAGTCCATTATAGAACCCGTAAAGTCACCACCGCTTGAAGCACTGATGATGGGTACGCTGTAACCTGCCGTTACACCAAAAGAAATATTACGGCCGCTCACCAAGTTCTTCTCACTAAAGATGAGGTCTTGCACCTTGCGTGGCTCTTGTGTAATCATTACGCCTTGTGTCTGACGGTCGGTACGTATCTTCACACTGCCCTCACGGCTCATGCCGTTCGCCACATTCTTAGCGCACTCAATACGAATTTCATCATCACCGACACGCTGTACGTTCATCCAAGTAGGGAAATCGCCTACAAACCAATTTTGGGCATCGGTATAGACCTTCAACGTTCGCACATCTCCTTCGCCAGCAACCACCAAATTATTCTGTGAAAGTGTCAAATGTTCATCACCAGCCGACTGATAGATGCGAATGGTTACGTCTTTGTTCGGTGTACGAATGACAATATTGTCAGTACGCTCTAACACTCTCTCGTTTGGACTAACCACGATGTGTATGCCATCGTCCTTCTTCTCTACCTTACACCACGAAGGCACAGACGACACGTCCCATTTGGCATTTGATTCTACCACGATACTATCCTCCGTTCCCTTGGCGGGGAACGACAAACTCTTTGCTCCAACCGTCAGATACTCAGGACGTCCTTCTTGCACAACGCGAATGGTTTTATAGATGTCGCCCACCTTAACCATAAGATTTTGTATCTTACTACGAATACTATCATTGGCCGTTCGGCATTGTACAATCAATTGTTTGTGGTTATCACTTTTCAAAGGTTTGCACCAGATAGTCTCGCCCTCCACATTCCAATTGCGATTGGCCGTAATGCCGACAGAAGCATCACCACCTTGATAAGGAATGATAACGACTTGTTTTGACACTTCAATCTTTGGCAACTGCTGACGACACCAAGCGATCCATTTGTTACAGTCGTTGGTCAAATAGTTATCACACGACTTAGCTCGTTGGTAATAACTAATGGCTTGCTCGTAATTTTTAGACTTTCTTAGCGCATTGGCCTGTTTGTATAGGTCGGAGCAGTTTTGTGCTTCGGCATGTTGCACAAAGGCAAGCATACCAACTGCTGCAATAAGGGTTGTTTTTAGTATACTCATGATTCAGCGTTTTATTATATTTTTATTCTTAACGTGTTCTTGTAGGAGTATCTTGATGGATTATACGTGTAGGAGTATCTTGAAGGGGTATACGTGGAGCCATAGAAGCTTGCGGTTCTTTCTCCTTTTCTGACTCTTTGGGTGATTCTTTTGATTTTTGGCGAATACCTCGTACAGAGTGAGCCTTACTCTTTGTTTGAGTTGTCTTATCTGATTCTTTCGTCACATAAGCTTTCAGCCTCTCTGCCCTTACGCCAAATTCTTTGGCTGCATCACTTGCTCCCATATCCTGATAGTAAGCCTTTCTCCCTGACAGATATTGGTAAGTTTTATCAATTATGGTCTGAGAAGCAGCCCACTCTTTCTTTACTTGCTCGACAGTTGCTGGTGTAGCCTCCATTTGCATAGCTTCTTTATAGAGGCTCGCAGCCTGTACAAGCGTCCGCTCGTTGATATGATCCAATTTAGCGTGCTTTGCTTTCTCGCTTGATACCAGTTTCTTAGCTTGATTTACTTTCAAAAGCATCAAACTATCATTACGAACGTCCCGACTGGGTTGAATAACAGTATCTTGAGCTATCTGTTTAACCTTATTTTCTGAAGAAAAATGGGCTGGAAGATAATGCCATGCTACCCCACCTCCCGCTATCAACAGTACGACAGTCAAAGCCCCAACAAGCAAACGTTTTCTATTGCTATGCAAGGCATTATTCGAAGTGCTTTGCATTATTTTCGATTCATTTACTTGATCCGTTGTATCTGGAAATGCTATCGGTTTTCCCGCCTTATGGTTTGCTACCAATTGTAATATTTCACTCGCGCTGGGGCGCTCCCAAGTGTTGAAAGCCAAACAACGCACTATCAGTGCTCGCATGTCGTCACTCACTTTACGCGTGAAGCGAAGCGGCTCTTCAAGCATTGACTTTTGGGTGATGCCTCCATATTCTCCATACGGCACTTCCTCCTCAATCAATTCAAACATCGAAGCCCCTAATGCCCAAATATCACGTGCCATGACATTCTTTGGGTGCGAAGCCAAACACTCATACGACATATAAGCCGTTGTACCACTTCCCGCCTTATAACTATCCGTTGTACGGCGCATGGTACGGCGCAACCCAGTGCTGATGCCAAAGTCCGTAATCAGATACTGACCATCAGCATTAATCAACACGTTAGCGGGTTTGATATCTTGATGAATGATACTATGCGCGTGTAAGTAATCCAATCCCTCAGCCACCTGTTCACAGAAAGTCCACAATTCGTCCTCCGACATTTTGCCTATATACTTCGAAGCCGAACCTCGTTCGCAATACGGCATCACAATGTAAGGAACTCCGTCATGAATGTCGAATGTAAAAGGCTTGAGTATGTTGGTTTGATTTAAATTACACACCAACGAAAACTCTCGCCTAAACATTTCAATGCCTTCCTTGTCAAGTCCCTGTGCCGAAGTATACACCTTGAGCACCACTTTCACCTGTGAACGTACATCAAAGGCCAACCATACTTCTGAAAAGCCTCCCGTACCAATACACTTCTCTAAAGTGTAACGACCATCAAATAGTTGATCTGATTTGCTTATTTCTTGAAGGTTTATCATCAATAACCTATTGTCTATTTGTGAAATGCCCTATATCGTAAAGGGCTGAATTTATCATCTGATTATACAATACTAAAAAACATCATTTTCTCTCCAAAAACGCACTTGGCACATAAGCTGTGCAAGCGGTGACGAGGCCATCGATGATGACGGCCACACGCTGCTGACCTTTGTATTTGGCTACCCGACCTGTGATGCCAGCAAAGGGGCCATCAATGATGCGAACCAATTCTCCACCATCAAACTTCTGAATGTTGCCTGATTGGATAATAGTGTTAGCTGATTCGACATTACACACACGCATCAAATCATTCATTTGCTCTTCGGGTACAACAATAGGAGTGCGCTCTAAGCGATGACCATTGCGGCGATGACTGTAATAAAAACGAAGATAAGGGAGATTAATATTGTCGTAGACGAAGGATTTCACTTCGTCAAAAGTTCCGTGTACAAAAAATATATTGGGAATGCGTGATTCTTCAATTTCATAGCGTTTGCCCCCGATAATTTTCATTCTCTTAATGGTGGGGCAAAAGGCCGTAAGGCCTTGCGATATAAGGTAATGATAAGCTTTAAGCTCACGTCCGTAAGTAGTACGGAGCGCAAACCACTGAAGTGGGGGTGAGCCCCTTCGTGAAAGGACACATTTCGTGGACACCCCTATTGGTAAACTCCTTGCTTGAGCTATGCGCAGAGCATCGGGGGGGACGTCGGAGGTAAGTCCGGCGCATGATGAAGAAACTATAGAGTTTCCTCCTTTGACCTTTTCATCTGATGTGGGTTTCGTAGCGTCCATATCACGATGTGTACCAAAGGCCAAAGACTCAGCCCGATACGCAAAGAATACCTTAGGACACAAAAAAAGCGTGAACCGTCCCGTTGTCCGATTCACACTCTGAGGCCGTGAGAAGTGCCCTATACTGCTGAACGAACAACAGTATGAGCCCACGCCGATATGAATATGATGCAAAATCCATGCAATTCCGCTTATGTATACACCCTTCCCATCTGCATGCCTCCCCTATCGGAAACATACAGTGTGTAGGTATATGCAGAATCGCTAAGGACTGGCATATAGTCACACCCGGGACATCTACCGTTGTCATGTTCAATGCAGTACATGCGTTCTTGAAATTTCTCACGTTTCAGAGTGTACGTTGAACTTGACGCTTGTAAACGCCTTTCATATGTCATGTGGACCACGTCCCACCCATAAGCCCGCTTTGTATAGTTTCATCTGTGTTGGCGACTTACACCATACGCAGCCCGGCGTGGGCATTCCAAAAGGCATCTATCAAAAATGCTGAAAATCAACATTTATGCCCTTCTTTGCTTGTAGTCCATTGCAAAGTTAAAAATAAAAATTAACACTACAAACAGTTTTATTGTAAATTCATGACAACAATAGTTTAATTCATCTTACAAGGATCGTTAAAAGTTAAAATTTAGTCACCTAATCAATAAAAAATGGCTCTGTAACGAATCGTATGAGTAAAATGCTTTTATGACAAAAATTATGTATATCATAGTCGTTGTGCCGAGGGGAATGTATATTTTTTGTGATAGCTCGAGCAGGCCAAACTTATGATGCTTATCTTAATGTTAGGGGCTTTAAGTGCAGCATGTGCGCAGGCTCGGGTCGTACTGCCTGTGGTGATAACGTCATCAACAAGTAATATGTGTTTGTCATGAATGTTTTCGTTGGCTGATAGGGCAAAAATGTCTTTTACATTTTCGTTGCGTTGAATAGCATCGAGGTGAGTTTGAGTAGGATTGTTAACGGTGCGAATAACTGAAGTCGTGTCAATAGGTATGCCCGTCACTTGACTAATGCCTGTTGCCAATCGTTCACTTTGATTATAGCCACGCTTTTTTAGCCTTTCTTTTGACAAGGGTATGGGAACAATTACGTCAATGTCGTTAAAGAAATCTGTGTCCTTTAGCTCTTGCGCCATCATGTGCCCCATTGTTACTGCCACTTCGGGGTGGTTGTAATATTTAAAATGAAAGAAGATAGTACAGTAGCTCGATTCTTTCTCATAGAAGAAAAAGCTGTTGGCGCGCTTAGTACAAATAATGTCATCACAAGTGAGCCGTTCAATAACGTTGCCTTTCTCGCCTTTAAAGTGGGTGAAAGGCATGTTGCAGAAGCATGATATGCAAACGTCCTTTTCGTTAATGCCTAATCGTTTGTTACAGATTAAGCAAAAACGTGGAAACAAAGTGTCTATTACAATTTGTTTCCACGTCTTTATTTTCTTCATCATGTTGTGAATGATTTACAGCGTAAGACGCTGCCTCTATTACTTAATTCGTTTAAACGTCATTTCGTTCGCAACTTTTACCAACTTTCTGCCTACGGCACGACGAATGGCATTACCTCCGACGGCACGGTAAGTATAAGTACTGTCGGCATTAAGCGTCAATTCAATGTCTTGCGAGTCTGACCCTATGTCGTTGCTAAAGCGCACAATGGCTTTGTTATCACTCTTTATGTTAGACTTTATGACCATCCACGTGCCATAAATGCCGTCTTTCATATAGCCATTCATCCTGCCCAAAAAGGAGAACCCAGGAGCTTCAAGCGTCTCTTCATAGAGGTTGAGGTAGAGGTTGACCCCTGTCTCTTTGCAGAAGAAGTGACCTTCAAAGGGGCGTTGAGCTATGGCGCAGAGTGTGGTGGCCATAACCAATAGTAGGATTGCAGTCATGCGTTTCATCATTCCTTCTCCTCATCGTTATTGTCCGTGCGTAAAATCATGGTCGTAGCCCCGAGCGTGATAATCGCTCCATCGGTAATGGTTACGCGGTCGCGATTGCCAAGAATTTCGTTTTGCAAGAAAGTTCCCGTATTTGAAGGTGCATCGCGCAGCACAAAACGAGCCGTTCCGTCAGCCTTAGGCGTAACGGTTATGATGCAGTGGGTGGTGTCCATACTTGGGTCGACCGTCTTAATGGGGGCATTGGCATTGCTACCTTTTACTAAACGGCCCACAATGTTTTCGCCAGCGTGCAGTTCTACTTCTTGTTTAAAATGAAAAGCATTTTCGAGTACTACCAAGCGACCATAAACAGTTTCATCTTCGCATTCTTCTGTATTTTCCTCAGCCACATTTTTGGGCTTAGGTTGTGGAATGCGAATTTTAAACTGTTTGTGACATTCAGGACATTCAAAAACAAGAATGCGTCCAGGCTCGTATTTTGTCTCGTCGAAAAGGATTGCTTCGTCACACTTAGGGCAGCGTATGCGTTTCATAATCAATATATTGTATATAAGTAAAGAGGAATTAAGAAGTGCAGCGTGTGAGCTTTTCTTTCCTAATTCCTCTTTCTCTTTATTTTTATGTTGTAAAAAGTATCTTTATTTAATCTCCATTACCCAAGCATCGGCAAACTCCTTGTTGTATTGCAACTTGTTGAGAGCCGTCTGTGCAGCTTGCTCGGTAGGATAGTGTCCGTAAATAACTCTTACCATGCGTCCGCGGTGGTAGGGAGCGGCTTCGTTGAAACCTTTTTTCTTTAATTTTGCGGAGAAACTTTGCGCATTCCCTTCAGTAATGGCGCTTGCCAATACCAATGTATACTGACCGCTAACGGTTGGTTGAGAATTTTCTTCTTTTTCCATTACTCTATTTGCCTTCGTGCTAGCCGCACCAGCTTGGGGAGTAAGGTTTTGCTCCTGTTGTGGTGTCTCTACTTGTTGTGTGGTAGTAAGGACTGTTGCACTATCCATACCACTAAGGGAAGTCGCTATAGGAGTCGTGGTGAGTGTAGGTTGTACGATTGCAGACTGTTGCGATGTTGTGGCATTGTTAAATAGCTGTTCGTACATAGTCGAAGCCACTTGGTGCTCTGTCTGTTCGTTATTATTAATAGGTGTAGCGAATATAAAGTAAAATACGATGGCGACAACGGCTGCTGCCACGTAGTTTACCAACTCGCGGTTGATGCTAATGGTATAGTTCTTTTCAGTGCGCTTAATGTTAACCTTCTTCTTGCTGCTCTTCGTTTTGTCTTCGCTTTGTTGCGTAGCTTTCTGAAGTTCGGCAATGCGCGGAGTTGTAACCGCGTCAAGGCCGTATAACTCAGGTGAGAGTACACCAGCTTCATTAGGAGTAAAATTGTATTTACCTCCAGCGCCCAATGTAAGTTTTCCGATACCTGAAAGCTCGTATTCACCTTCCTCCTGCAACTGTTGTTTGAGTTGTACGACTGCATCGTCAATGAGTTTGAGCGCTTCGGGATAGTTAGTATCGTAAGCTTGCATGTATGACTGAACGAGCAACCCATCATTTAAGTTGAGTTGCGGATTAAAGCCCACGCTACGGCAAGGCGGCAAAAATAGCTGCTCGTCATCAACACGGCGTGCGGGAACATATTGCGTAACGAAACCACCAAGGTTGGGCACGATTACGCAGTCATGTTTCAGCATTAGGCTTTCAATATGTCTAGAAAGTTCAATCATACTGCAAAGTTACGCCTTTTATTTTAAATGTCGCAACTGCGCAAAGGGCTTTTTTATCACTTTTTTTGCAATTAAAAAAGGGCTTTTTTAGAAGTGATTGATTATCAGACGGTTTGAAAAAAACGGGTAAAAGCACTGCTTTATACATTTCGTGGTTCTTTCAGAGTTTGCTGAATAAGTTGGCGCGCTTTATGGCTTGATAAAAAAGATAGATGAAGAGGGCACGCCACCCCATATTAATGTTGTATGGCAGCAGTGCAATGACGGAGGCCAACTGTGCGTAGAGCGTGAAGACGGCTTGTCGTGGTGTCACTTGACGGTCTAATAGGTAAGTGTAGAATGCAGCCAACTGGTGCATGATGCGTGTATTAGCCAAAGCTGCGGTGATTGATGCGAGTGAAAAAAACTTTATAAAGTCCAACTCGTCAACTTTTCCTCGGCGTAGTGTCATGTCGTTCTTTTCCATCGTTCTTCCTTTTTAAAAGAGTGAATAATGTGTTCGTTTTATTTTTACTGATGCAAAGGAAAAACTATTTTTTGACAGACTACGACACTTTTAATCTTGGAATGTTAAAAGTGAAGGGAAAAAGCGGATTCTAAAACAAATAGTGTGGGAAGGTACTGTTTAATAAACTGCAATTTAGCGTCCTCACCTGGGGGCGACGCGTCCCCGCGTCGGCATTGCCAACTTGGGGTTCGATGCCCCAAGCTGGCAATACTTAATTTAGTGATATTCATGTATTTGTTAGTCAAGGCACCGAGCCTTGACTAACAAATGCCGACGCGGGGACGCGTCGCCCCCAGGGGAGGACCCGCCCCCCAATTAGGCAGACAAACTGCAATTTGTAAACCGCATTCGTTTCACGAAAAAAGGTCTGCATCTCGCACATAGTGTACGTGATGCAGACCTATGGTAGTAAGGAAGTAAGCATTAGAACTTAAATCCTAATGTCATCATGATGTTGTGGCGATTGAGGTTGACCTTCTGGCCTTGTAGGCGGTTGGTGGTGTTGTCGCCATTCTCAACATAGTTGAAGGCATAGGCCGTTCCGCCTTGATGTTGATACTGATAAGCAATGTCAAAGTAGACGTTGCGTCCACGATAGCCGAGGCCTGCTGTTACGCGGTTGATGTCGCCAAGGTTGACGTAGTCAGTATTGGTGCGATTGTAGTAAGAAGAGCTGACGGTGAAGAGGTTGAGGTATGCATCGTCTTTGAAGGCTGACGATACGTAGTTGTAACCTAATCGGCCGTAGAATGAAGGAGCTAACTTGGCTTCCACACCTACGCGGAAAGTGTGAACGGGCTTTAACCAATTGTCTATCTCGTTGTTCAACTCGCGATCCTTGGTGCTTGACGTTGTACCCCACCAGTCACTGTAGCTATCGTAGTCGGGATAGCTAATAGAGGCACCTGAGTAGCGACTAATCTCGTATTCAGCGTCAAGCGCAATGTTACGACCAAAGGTAGTGGCAAGGCCGATATTCAACTTCCATGGGGTGCGAATGCGATAGTCGAAGTCGCCCGTATTGAAAGTGCCTTCTGTGTGAAAGCTATCTCCCTTAGCGTAAGGGTGATATTGCTTAACCTCGTCGGTGAAAGCGTAGGGCGAGTTCATGTAGACGTAAGCATTGCTTGTTAAGTCGTAGAAAGTAGGCGTGGCGAATGACAGACCAAGGCGTAAGGGAGAGTCTTCTAGCGGACGGAAGATGATACCGAACTTGGCATCGAAGCCTGTACCCGTCAGCTGCTCTTCTTGGTTCATGAAGTAATAGTTGTAACGAACTTGCTCTGGGGTCATACCCTCTTCGGGTACAATGGTCTCGTCATAGTAAACACCTGAATGCATATTGACGTTGTAAACACCGAAGGTAACGCCAGCGTAAATGCGGTCGTCGATGTTGGCAGAGAGGTTGAAATCATACTGCTGAACACCACCCCATTGTACGCGACGATAGTTGTAGTCAGTAGCATTGATAGGATTGTAGCCAGTCACTTTGCCCGTTTCGTCTACTTGTGCGTCGAGTAGCTGCGAGTCGTAAGCTGCATTGGCTATCGGCATGGTCTTCCCGCGATCGTTGTCTTTATAGAGGTCGAGCGTTCCAGCCATTTGGCTTAACTCCCACGTTTGTGACATGCCGTTGGGCAGCGCAATGCCAGTAAGGCCGATATAGTTCTTAAAGTTGCGACGCTTTTGGTAGTTAAAACCAATGTTGAAATATTTCAATCCGCTATTGCCGGTCTTAAAGGCATAGACAAAGCCTGCTTGGTCGAACGAGCCACGTGCTTTGTCAATGTCGAGCATACTTACTGCATTAGGTTGTATGGTTGCACTACCTGTAAAGGCTACATCGCTGCGGCGGTACAAGCCTGTACCTGCAGGGTTGATGCCCATACTTGAGATATCAGCACCTAACACGTTCATGGCACCACCCATACCTACGTAACGAGCCGTACCATTAAGGTCGTTGCCCGAAAGGTTTTCTACCTTATATATATCTTGTGCACTCATACTGCCGCAAAGTGTGAGGGCAGCCAGTGCTAAACTGTATTTGCGTTTCATGTTTTCTTTGTAACGTAGTTTAAGAAGTTTAATGGGGTTAATGAGTTTAATAAGTTTAATGAGCTTAATAAGTTTAATGAGTTTAATAAGTTTAATAAGCAAATTACTATTAGTAATAGGTAACTTTTTAACCTCATAACCCTACCCTCTCCTATCTTCTGCCACCGAAGCTGCGACCACCACGGCTGCCACCGCCAAAGTTGCCGCCTCCACTGAAACCTCCACCAAAGCTACCGCGTGAAGGGGTAGAATAGGAAGGAGTGCTATTGTAAGAACGTGAGGGACGCGAAGTTTGCGTTGAAGAGTTGCGATCGGGTGTGTAACTATTGTTACGGTTGCTGCGATTGCTGCGACTATTCGTATCGAAGTTGCCGTAAGTGCGTGGCGTACGTGAGGTACTGCCGTTTACCGAAGTGCGGTTGTTCGCCCCATTAAATGTGCCACGCTGGGCGGGTCGATTGTTAGAGAAACCGAAGTTGCTGCCACGTCCGCCAAAGCCATTGCTGGCTGAGGTACGATTGTTTGCATTGACAAAGGGACGATGCGAATTGCCCACGTGCCAGTTGCCACCATCGATGTGAGAGGGACGCCATGCGGTCCAACCGCCATGCCAACCTCCCCAGCCCCAACCTGGGCCACCATACCAAGGCTGTCTCTTATACACATCTCCGAGC
>ERZ1027181.106-NODE-106-length-37701-cov-18.275408_pt1 | contig 37701 bp, 30 predicted proteins | sample MGYA00519247_ERZ1027181 | MGnify/ENA primary metagenome ERZ1027181 (study PRJEB26926, sample SAMN06164415) | human gut metagenome | biome: ENVO:00009003; feature: ENVO:2100002; material: ENVO:00002003 | host: Homo sapiens | place: USA | collected 2012 ...
ACCGTTTCCCTCTTTCAAAAATCGAAGAAGCCTACGATATCTTTGAAAACAGAAAGGATGGAGTCATTAAAATAGCGATATATCCGGATGAGGAATAATAAATGGTGTAGATCGATAGCCCTTTCACGGGCTATCCTTTCTTTGTTATATCTTGTTAAAGATTAATCTGTTGACATATATTTATAAAAAGAAATCACTATATTTGCATTTAAAGCAACAAATTGAATGTTATGAAAGATTTAAACCAACATTTTTCATTTTACGGCTGAGTTCACTTACAAGAATGGTCAAGATGAATTCCGCCCAGACATCACTTTGTTTGTCAATGGCTTACCTCTTTGCTTCGTGGAGGTAAAAAAGCCAAACAACCATGGGGAATGGTGGCTGAAAGTAAGCGAATGAATGATTATAAGACTACGCTTGCACAACAATTCGCTGAAAGTCATCGTTTGGAAGATGAGATAATGAAGCAACTCGGAAGTCTTAGCTTTAATAGAAATGTAGGAAAAGAATAAAGGCATGAATGAAATTATGAACGCAAATACCGATTTGCTGCCTGATGGTTATGCAGAATGGCGCAAAGACATAGAGCATCTTATAGAGGTAGCAAAACTACGTACCGCAATTAATGTCAATGCTGACACATTGGCGTTATATTGGACTTTGGGCAAACGAATTTTAGCACAGCAGAGACAATTAGGCTGGGGAGCAAATATCATATCAAAATTATCTGTTGATTTATCCCAAAAGTTCCCTAATGATAGAGGATACTCTTTGAGTAATCTCAAAAGTATGAGACGTTTCGCTGAAGCGTATCCAGATTTTCCATTTTTGCAAGTGCCGCTTGCAAAAATGGAAAATATTCCAATTGGTCAAGTGGCACTTGACCAATTTAAAGAAGATGACAAAGGCTTTGTGCAAGTTCCACTTGCACAAATTACTTGGTATCATCACATTTCGCTTCTATCGAAAGTAAAAGACATTGCCGAACGAGCTTATTACATTACAGAAACTGCGCAGAATGGGTGGAGTCGTGATGTGATGCTTATGCAGATAGCAAATGGATATATCCATGCTAAAGGGCATGCAATCAATAACTTTGAGCAAACCTTGCCACCTCTTCAGTCCGATTTGGCGAAGTATATTTTTAAAGACCCATACAATTTTAGTTTTTTGGGTACAGTGGCACTCCAAAATGAGCTTGACATTGAGAAAACATTGACAAGCAAGATTACAGACTTTCTCCTTGAAATGGGACGTGGCTTTGCATACATTGGCAGGCAATACCACATTTCGGTAGATGGTGATGACTACTATATCGACTTGCTGATGTACCATCTCAAACTGCATTGCTATGTTGTTGTGGAGTTAAAAGCCGTGGAGTTCAAACCTGAGTTCGTTAGCAAACTGAACTTCTATATTTCTGCTGTTGACGACATGGTAAAGTCACCTGAAGACAAGCCTACCATTGGCTTGCTTCTCTGCCGTACTAAGAGCAACAAGAAAGCAGAGTTCTCGCTTCGTGGCATTACTCAACCAATGGGCATTGCACAATACGAAACAGAAAAACTCTTTGCTGATGTCGCTTCGGCTTTGCCACAGATAGAAGAAATAGAAAATAAAATGGAGGAAGAATAAAATGGAGGTTTTTTGAATATTGCAGCAACTGCAATATTCAAAAAGTAAGTGCTATTTTTCACTCTTACCACATGTTTATTTTAGAAAAATAATGATGATACTAAAGAAAAATTGCATCTGTCCTTTCTGCCATTGAAACAAAAATAGAACTCAATCGTCAGATAAATGATAATTTATCGGCAAGAACAGATATGCCAATACTTAATTTACAAAACCTACATTATACGGCAAACACTATAAGTAACTACTCAGCACCCCTATTGAAAACTTGTCGTTACTAAAGCATAAACTTGAATAGTAAAGCCTCGAAATACGAAAGCGGCTTCGATAGTCAATGAAGCCTATTTCATAGAGCAATGAAAGCAGCTTCGTAAGCAGTTGAAGCCTATTGCATTATTCTGATAGAAACTAAAAAAAAAAAATTGACCACTTTATGCTTTATTAATAATACACGTTGACTCACAGTATTAACGTAACAACTCATGACAATATGGGTGCGGTGTAGGGCGGCGGAATTAGAGTTTGTTATAAAATATTGTTCAAAACGAGCCTATTATGAATATTTTTTGTATCTTTGCAAAAATATAGAAATGGATATTTCTACAATCAATAAAACTATTAGATTTTAATAATTATCAACTTACAGTCATCATGAAAGTTATTCATAGTATCCTGTCCTTTTCCCCCTCGATAGCCCTTTCACAGGCCATCGTCTGTATCCTTTTAGCCTTTAGTCCGGCAGCATATAGTAAAAATATCAATCCTCGCAAAGCAGCGAAGATAGCTCAAAGATACGTCACCTTACCTCAATCCCAAGAGGTAAAGGCTAAATCGAAAGGTTTCTCTCAAACAGCTGATACACCTTATTATATATATAATGACGCCAGGGGAAGCGGATTTGTGATTGTCTCTGGCGATGATGAGATGGGGGAGATTTTGGCTTACAGTACTGAGGGAACACTCGACACGCTGAATGCCAACCCCTGCGTAAAACTCCTCTTGGAGGGGTATCGCCAGACATACGAGGTGCTGAAAGAAGGAAAGGTAGATGTTAGAAAGGATACCCGATCAGGTCTGTTTTCTCAAACCGTATCACCTCTACTGAAAAGCAGATGGGGACAGTCTCATCCTTTTAATGCCCGTACAGGTTACCCCTATAGCGGATGTGTGGCTACTGCCATCGCACAATTGATGTATTACCATCAATGGCCTCTTCAGGGAAAGGGACAGAATGAGTATGAGGTAACTTATTATCATACCAAGAAAAGTGCAGACTTCAGTCAGTCTCATTATGATTGGGCGAATATGTTGCCCGACTACCGTTATCCTGTTCGTGCAACATCAGAACAGGAAGATGCCGTTGCCTTGCTGATGAATGATGTGGGCGTGGCTTCTTTCATGCAATATACACCTAATGCCAGCGGAACACAGGGCATATTTGCCTATCAGGCTCTGCTAAAAAACTTTGGTTATTCGGCAGCCTATGCAACCAAAGCAATAGAAGGGCCTACCCGTTTTGCAGAAATCCTGCGGCAGGAACTCCTCAATGGATGTCCTGTCTATCTGGAAGGCAGACCGGCTGGTGCTGCTTCCGGACATGCATGGGTGACAGATGGTTTTGATGAAAATGGACTCTTCCACATGAATTTCGGTTGGGAGGGACAGGGTGATGCCTACTATTCACTCACCAACCTCAGTGTTTCGCAGACAGGTAGTGAGTTCCAAGGTAAGCCGCTGGCATTCAACCGTGCTATCATGGCTATCTTAGCACATCCCGATAATGGGAAATATCCGGAGATAGACCGTAGTCTCTTGGAAAATTCCCCACAGTTGATGTTCAATGAGGGTGGTTCGCTACTGATAAAAGAGGCAACTGGCAAGAATTTCAACCCATCACAGACTATTACAGTGGAAATGAATTCATTCGTCAACAGGGGTAAGCCTTTCCGGGGAGATATTGGTGTAGCAGTCTATGATGTGGATGGGAACCTCATGCAGGTTGCCTATTCTGATGATCATGCTCTGGGAGGTTTTACGCAGCGAATCTATGGTGCCGATCATGCCGGATGGATGGGGAACGACTATCTTATCAATGAAGCACAATCTGTCAAGTTGAATCTTTCAGGTCTTCAGGATGGATATTATCGTCTCCTTCCTGTATGTGTTGCCAGAAAAGAAGATCAGTCGTGGGATGAGTTCTTTCTGATGAAAAAGGCGCCTGTGGTAGAAGTGGAACTGAAGGATAGAACTGGGCGCATATCGGAAATCTATTCGGAAGAACCTCATTTCCAGTTAATGGCGCAGCCAAGACTCATCGGCAGCGTAGAACAGGGGGAAAAAGTACAGGCATTCTTCTCGCTGAAAAATCTCAATGGAGTACCTCGTGACTGTTATTTGAGAGTACAATTGCTCAATGATAGTCGAGAGGTCGTGATGGATACCCGTGTCGATCAGCTCAGCGAAATCGAAGGTTTTACCGAAACCGAAATTCCAATTTTGCTTTCTTTGCCTTCAAATCTTTCTCCAGGATGCTACGAAGTGAAACTCATCATCTCAGGCGATGAAGCAGAAACGATGTTCTATCCTGTCAACCTAATCCACGACCGGGAGGCTGCATTTATCCAGGTGGAGAAAGCGCAGGAAAAGCCGCTAATGGTGAAAGCAGAAGTCTTTTTAGCTGATGATTCCCACGAGAAAATAGAATCAGGCACTATTGATATGACGAAATATGCTAATTTCAAATTGGGAGTCTCGCTGCTCGCATCCGAAGGCAGAAGTTATGAAGGACGTATAACGCTGATGGGTGAAGACACAGAGACAAAGGAAAAGATACAGGTGCGGGGAATCGATGATGAAGTGAGTGTTTCTTCAATCTTCGAGGTACCCCTTTACAGTTATTGGCTGCGCAAGAACAATTTGTCTTTTGTCGATGGTCATACTTATCGCATGAGGGTGATGGGGGAGATAGAAGGCAAGGAAATCGAACTTGGCAATCCGCAGGGACCCGTGTATTACCTGAAGCGTAAAGGCGACCTCCTCGCTATTTCCCAGGACACATCTACAGGAATCGGAGCCTCTGTAAATGCAGCTCCTTCCATTGATGTCCGTCTCGAAAGTCATCAACTATCAGTTTCCTGTAGTGGCTTGAGAAACATCAAACTCTATCAGATAAGCGGCTGTCTGCTTAAACAGTCTGAGAAGATAAATGGAAATCAAGCCTCGCTTTCTCTGCAAGGCATTCCTGCAGGTATCTATCTGTTGCGTATAGTTACTGATAAGCAGACTTTCACTTATCTTGTTGCAAAAAAATAACAAATCTGATTCAATTAAATGGATTAATCTGTCAAAAAAGTCAGACTGATGATGATAGATGCGTTGCCCAAATCATAGCCATTTGTTTGGGCACTCGTTGCCCGCCTCGTGATCCCTCGTTGCTCGTCTCTTGTTCACCAGTTCCCCATCACGTAATCCCCGAGGGACCGCTTGAAGGGCATAACAGGAACTTGTGGATGGGCATAACAGGAACTGATGATGTCAACAAAGAAAAACCCTTCATCCTCAAATCCCCTGTGTTTATCGGCATTCCAGGTGAAAGGATGAAGGGTTATATTTTGCTATACAATTTTCTGTAATTTAAGCTTCCTGTTTCTTTGGAATCACAACCGATGCTCCGATGCTGACGAGCAATACGAGAAGGATAATGATGAGAGAAGCTACTGCATCTATCTCGAAGAAATCGTGGATGAGCATCTTCACACCGATGAACACCAACAGCACGCTTACACCCACCTTCAGATAGCGGAACTTATCGGCTATCGCTGCCAAGAGGAAGAAGAGGGCACGCAGACCTAAGATGGCGAAGATATTGGAGAAGAACACTACAAACGGGTCGAGTGATACTGAGAATACGGCAGGAATACTGTCGAAAGCAAATATCAGATCGCAAAACTCGATGAACACCACCGTCATCACCAAAGGACCTAAGTGCAGACGTCGCTGCATGAACTTCACCACAGGATGATCCAGGGCATTGATTTCTTCCTTTTTATTTCTATTCAGGAACATCTTGGCTCCACTATAAACTAAGAATCCTCCGAATACAAGCAATATCCAGGCAAATCGGCTGATGAGGGCTGCTCCAGCAAAGATGAAGACAAAGCGAAGTACGATGGCTCCTAAGATACCCCAGTTAAGCACGTGCTGATAATCTTTCTTATCCACTCCGAATGAACTGAAGATCATCATCATCACAAAGAGATTATCCACGGAGAGCGTCTTCTCTATCAGATAACCTGAGATGTAAGAGATGGTCATGTAGTGGCGATATTGCTGCAGACTTGCCTCATAGTCGTTTGGATCCAGCTTGAGATGAGAAGCATAGCGCGAGGCTATCAGTTTCAAATCGTCAAAGTTCTCTATGCCGTGCACCATATCACCATGGAAGTAGATGAATACGGCGAAGGCGAGGGCGAGAATAATCCATACTGCCGTCCAGGAGCCAGCTTCCTTGATGGAAACTACATGCGCCTTTCGGTCGATAACCAGCATGTCTAATACGAGTATGGCAGCGATGAATATCACGAAGCCCACCAAAAACATCGATTCAGTAAAAACATGTTCCATTTTTTCTTTTCTTACCTATTTATATATATAATACCTAATTATTCCTATTTCATCCAAATCTGATTCATATTATAAAATAACCAGATTCTTTATCATAGAATTTTCATATTCATTTCAACCGTTAGAAACGTGGCGCAAAATTAGGAAAAATATTCGAAATAGCGAAAGTTCCAAGAGGAAACTTAATTGAATTTAACGTGAATAAAGAGGAATGTAATAGGTTTGTAATAACTGGTATCGGTAAATTACTTCACGATGATGGGAACAATCTCCTCTTCATTAGGCCAATGGGGCAGATAGAGCAGTGGGCGAGGGGTGCCCCCCAAGCCCGACCAGTCTATCTGTTTCACGTAGTCAAAATCGGGAGGACCGAAATCGAAGCTTCGACCATAGAGGACTATGGCTCCCCGACTTTCGTCGATTTTCCATAGTCCTCCACCGTATGTGCATTGCTCACCTGGAGCCAGCATATCACGGTGCAAATAGACGTGTCCGAATTTCAGTACACCCTCTCTATTGATAATGAATTTCTGAAACATGAATTCTATTATTTATTCTGCTTTATCAGCCTTATCATTCTATCTGCGACAAAATTATAAAGCTTTTGAATGCAGCAAAAAGATTATTTTTCTTTCCAAAACAGTTGGTCAATAAACTCATAGCGCTTCTCCATCTGGGCATCAGCTTTTACCTCAGTATTCACATCTATCTGAAGCACAGGAGCTACGGACTTGCCGTTGGTAGATGGCCATTCCGGCAGGCCCAAACCGTTTGGATTGCCCGTCTTCACAAAGTTCACATAGTACTGGCTGAAGATTTCGCTGATCATGTAATCCTCCGGTTGCCAGTTGAACACGCGGTTGGTAGGCAGAGTAGCCATGGCATATTCAATATCGGCAGAGTGTACGGCTCCCTTATCCTGTGGAGCAGGAGCTGCACCTTCCTTAGCATCTACTACGCCGCCAGCCAAAGCTGCCACCTTTCCCTTGATAGCCATTGCTGGGCGAGGATGACAATAGCGATAGCGGTAAACTGGCTGTCCGCCGGTCAGCTTGTGCATGTTGCCCCACTTCCAGGTAGAATAATCCAGGAAGATATCCGAAGCCAGATTCACACCCGGCTGCTCCAACACATCCTTGTCGCTGTTGATTCCGTAAAGACGGAAGAGTTCATCGATGTTCTCTTCTCCGAAAGTAGCCTTGGCGCCAGCCTTCAGATTTTCAACGGTAGGCTGTTTGCCCATCAATACCGCCCATGGAGTCATCTCCTGGTTGTTGCCACCAATGAGCAGAGGCACCTTGGTCTGCTCGCCTTTGGCGAAGACATCTACAGGCTGTTCTTTCATAAAATATCCGTCGATATTATAGACAGGAACCGCTCTTACTCCCGCCAGCTTCATCAGTTCCTCGGCAGGCAGGGCACGAAGCTCGTTGAGATTCTTCATTCCTATGTTCTTTTTCACCTTCTTGCCCGTTTCCTTGCCTATCTTCTCTGCGATTTTCTGGGCAAGCTGCACGCCTTTCTCCTCGGCTTCCTTCTGGGTAGCAATCTTCTTGAATCCCATCACCGAACCGCTCGAACCCATAGCCTGTGCAAAAAGCCCCTGACAGAGAGGAGAAGCCATCAGAGCACTAACCGACATAGAACCGGCTGATTCACCTACAATGGTAATGCGGTCAGGATCACCACCGAAAGCCTCAATGTTGTTCTTTACCCATTGGATAGCAGCTACCTGGTCCATGAAGCCATAGTTGCCGGAGCCCTTATAGGCAGTCTCCTTGGAGAGCTGAGGATGAGCAAAGAATCCGAAGATGCCCTCACGATAGTTGGCTGTGATAGAGATGATGCCCTTGCGCGCCATCGCATCGCCCGCATATCGAGGTTCGCTTCCGCTACCAGCCATCAATCCTCCACCATTGAAATAAATCAATACCGGCAGATGCTCCTTCATCGTCTTGGCAGGAGTCCATATATTCAGATAGAGACAGTCCTCGCTATTGTTCTTTGTTCCGAAGTTCATATCGCCGAAGATAGGTTCCTGCATCGGGTTCGCTCCGAATTCCTTAGCCTCGCGCACACCTTCCCATTTCTGTACTGGTTGCGGAGCCTTCCATCTGAGATTACCTACAGGAGGTGCAGCAAATGGAACACCTTTGAAAACCTTGATGCCAGAGAGATCCTTTCCTTCAAGGATACCTTCAGCAGTCTTTACCTGTGTCTGTGCCATCATTCCCATAGCAGGGAGCAGAAAGGCGAGTGATAGAAATAGTTTTTTCATCTGATATAATTTTTATGATGATATATTTTAAAATATGCTTTACTGTGCCGCATTTCCTGAGTGATCATGCAGCATTTGCAAAACGATATTGCAAAAATAAACAAAATATCAATAGTTTGACTTGTTTTCCTCATACTTTTTTTATATTTTTGCAAAAATAAACAGAATACGAACGTAAAACATGAATTAAATATAGAAAATGATGGAAGGTTATAAACAGAAGAAATATCCCGTAGCCACCAAGCGCTACGTACAGTGGTTGGAGTTAGAATCGGATGAAGAGGCTATCCGTGAATATCGCAAATTGCATTCCGAGGGTGTGCAATGGAAGGAAATTCGAGATGGAATCCGACAGGTAGGCATTCTGGAGATGGAGATTTACATCTTCGGCAACAGACTGGTGATGATAGTGGATGCGCCGGAAGATTTCGATTGGGACAAATCAATGGCAGAACTTGCCACACTCCCAAGACAAGCAGAATGGGAAGAAGTGGTAGGCAAATTCCAAAAATGCGGCAAAGGTGCTACCAGCGATGAAAAGTGGCACATGATGGAGCGCATATTCTATCTCTACGAGTGATTTTCGATAATCGTAAGTCTTTTATCGTTTGTAAATTAAAATTTATTTCTTAATAAAGTGAGGATGGAGTTCATCTCCATAGTTGGGAGCATATCTGAATCCATTCAACTCGAAATTGAATATATCTGAAGGCTGGTCTATCCGATTTTGAATGATGAACTTAGTCATGGCTCCACGGCAACTTTTGGCATGGACGGATAACATCTTGATGGTGTCACCCTTGTCCACATAAAATAAAGGTTGAATCACCTTTACCTCTTGGCAAACTCGCTTCCAGTCGAAGAGATGCTCAAACTCCTCGGTGGCTAGATGAATGAGGATGCCATCGTTTGCTTTCACAGCCTCAATCAACATATTCGTAAGATAAGTTTTCCAAAAGGCAAAGAGATTCATTCCCTTAGTAGCATCCAGCCTTACCTTTCCTTCCATGCGATAAGGATGAATCATATCCAAAGGACGCAACAGACCATATAGGAAAGAGGTGATGAAGAGATGATCTTGTGCAAAAGAAAATCATCTTGGCTAAAGTTGTCTGCCTGGAGATATTTATATGCCTGGCCATAGTAGGCAAGGATGGAAGGCAACAGCTCTTCCTCGTTCCAGAAACTCTGATATCGTTGCTGATTCTCCAGGGCGATGGCTTGGCTGCATTTCAATTCCTTCATGAGACGATTTGTGTCCCATGTGGAAAGTTCCAAGGCAAACAGTCCGGCTTGTTCCTGAAACTTAGGCTTGCTTTTCATCGGAATGTCCACAGATGTGGCAGCATTCATGATTTTGGCTGATGCTAAGAGTATTTGCATATTGATGTCGGTTATATTCTTTATGATAGGATATTCTGTAAGATCTCGTCCAACTCCTCCAATTCAAATGAAATCATATTGTATAAAATATTTATTCTATTTTTATTTGAGTAGCATGAACTCCCCTTCAACCTTGCAACCTTCGAAGCCCATTTCTCTGGCTTTGTCTGATCCGAAAGTGAAATAGACGGCTTCGCCCTCATCACAAACCTCGCCTTTGGAGTTCTCCAGGGTCAAGTGGATGGTGACGATGTTGCGGCGCTGGCTGGCGATGTGACCACGCACCGTAATCTGAGAATCGGTGGTCATCACAGGCTTCTTGTACTTCACGTTCAATTGCATCGTAACACCAGTAGTCTGCAGCTTGCGGTTGATGACCCAGCCTGCCACTTCGTCCATCAGCATACTAATGATGCCGCCATGCAAGGTATTTACCCATCCCTGATAATTCTCACCAGGATTCTAGATGGTAAGAACATCCTCATTCTCTTCCCAAAACTCAAGGTGCAATCCTACCGGATTGTTTGGTGCGCAGCAAACGCAGTTGTAACCTTCCTTATTCAGATAAGGATTCAATATTTTTTCATATCAAAAAACTCCTATTCTAAGTGGAGATTCAATCTCCCACATTTAAAATATCATTTAGCATCGCAAAGATAAGAATAATATCTGATAAAACAAAATTTTTAAGTGACGGAATACCTACAAATGGGGATTTTGCAAGAAAAGCATACTAAGGGGAGCGATAGAATACCTATTTTTAGTATTGCAAGATAGTTTTTTAAATTGTAACTTTGCAACCCGAATTGGATTTGAACTCGCGGGAAGCGAGTGAGTGAATAAAATGAATAAATATTATACAAAAACATGAAGATGAAGCGCATTGTTATATTATTATTAGGCATGTTCTGTTTAAATCAGACTTATGCACAGGTTTTCAGAGGACAGTATATTTCTGAATGGCAATGGGATATGAACAAGAATACCAACCTTGTGAACCAGTTGAGATTAGAACTGAGTATTCCAATAGGAAACGGAAAGGATTCATTCGAAGCAGCAACGCTCCATGTGGCAAAAACCAACGATGGCATTATAGATGACTGGCAGGGGTTTTCAAACATATATGAAGATAATCATTTTGCCCTCCTTGCCGTGTTGGGTTACATGCACGAGTGGAATTCAGGCCATCTGTTTGCGGGTGTGAGGAATGTAAACGAGGATTTCTTTACATCAGACATTACATCACTATTTCTCAACAGTTCTGAAGGAATTTTTCCTACCATTGCATCCAGTTATCCGATAGCGAATTATCCACATTCGGGATTAACCCTTTATTTTGATGTTACGAAGGGAAGATGGACCTTCAAAAATAGTCTGAATAATGGTGCAGGTTATAGTGGATGGAAAGCTCACGATAATCCTTTCCTGGTTCGTCCCAAAAAGGATGGAATCTTCAACATGTCGCAGTTGGAATATAATTATAAAGGTGGGAAATATTTTGCAGGTATTGCCGTTCATACCCGTCAATATCCGATCAATGAGGATGGCGAAATGGTATCTTCTGATGAATCCAGGAGCAAGCTTACCGGTGCCTGGTGGGTCTATGGTGAACAGGATGTTTGGAATTCTGGAGAAAAGACGATCTCCTGCATGGTGCAGTATTCAGAGAATACGAGTCATCAGAATGCTTGTTACCGGTATGCAGAAGTGGGCGGTTCCTATCAGGATGAAAAGAACGAGTGTGGCTTGTCTGCCCAGTATGCCCGTTTCCAGCAGGGAACAGAATGTTCTTTGGAGGCTACTTGGAAAAGACAGTTGACTGAATCCATTTCCATCCAGCCTTCATTCCAATATATTAAAAACGACAATGGAGATTTCACGGCACTCTGTGCCCGACTCTATGTAAGTTTCTAAAGGAAAGTTATGTCAAAAGCAACGATAAAGAAATTGCTCCAGTCTATGATGAAGGCAAGGCTATAAGTCATAAGCTTGCAACAAAAAAAGGAATATAATAAAAAGGATAGGTAGAGACTTTTATCTTTACCTATCCTTGATATTGTAGCATTTACTTTCGAAAGTTTTGTATGGATTCTTCTCCTTTAATTACAAAAATCACCTTCATTTTTCTTATTACATCTTTAAAACATCTGATTGGAGGGGACATAAGTTTGCATCCCTTTGCTTTCCGAGAGCAAAGATACAAGTATCATATTTCAAAGATGTGATGGAAAAGTGAAGAAACCGTTAAACTCATCAGCCCCTTCGGAATAGATAGCGCGAGATAAGTATTTGCAATAAAAAGTGGAAATTTCTTGCTTGCTCTTTCAAAATATTGTATCTTTGCACCCGCAATCGAAAGAAAAAGAAAAGTAGCAGTAAAAATAACAATTATTTCAGATAAAATGGGAGACAGAATAACAACAATAGAACAGGGAATGCAGCGACGCACAGAACTGCTCTTAGGAAAGGTAATCTGGAGAAATTACAGTCGGCACGCGTGCTCATCTTCGGTATTGGAGGTGTGGGTTCATGGTGCGCCGAGGGATTGTTGCGTAGTGGCGTGCGCAACATCACTATCGTGGACAGTGACCGTGTCTGCGTAACCAACTGCAACCGCCAGCTGATGGCAACAAGCCGTACCATCGGAGAAGTAAAGGTGGATGCACTGCGCGAACGACTGCTGGAGATCAATCCCAATGCCAACATCACGGCTTATCAGAAAATCTATCAGGCTGAAACTGCCGACGAGTTCCACATGGAGGAATACGACTTCATCATTGATGCCATCGACTCACTGAAGGATAAGGCCGATTTGATACTCCGTGCCACTGCCCTTCCGAAGGAAATCACATTCATATCTTCTATGGGTGCTGCTCTCCGACGCGACCCGTTCAAGGTCAGAAAGGCTGAGTTTTGGAAGGTAGAAGGTGATCATTAGCCAAAGCCTTGCGTAAAAAATTCAAGAAGAATAAGACCTTCCCTCACCGCAAATTCCAATGTGTATATAGCGTAGAAACGCCAATGAAGAATATGGGCGTAAACAAAGCCTGCGGTACAGGCGGTTGTCTGTGCCCTAAAGCGAAACTGCTCAGCGGAGAACGTGGAACAGACACAGCCGTCTATGATGCTCCAGGCGACCAGAACCTTGTAGAACATGAATGGTGCTCTACGAAGGCGCAGATCAATGGTTCACTCTGCCACATCACCGCAACTTTCAGTATGGCAATCGCAGGTATGGTAATCAATCACATCATTGATTGATGATCATAATTCACCATAAAAGATAAAATTCCTTATTTCATTATCACTTTATGATAATCGAAATAGCTTTGTTGGATAAAGTACTATTATAAAAGCTGTTAATTTCCGGTTTATATACAGAACAAGGTGAACCGAAATGACATTTATATTCAATGAGTACATATAAAAATATTATATTCGATGTAGGTTCGCTACTGGTCAATTGGATGCGTATCAACCTCTACACAACCTTGTTACATGGTGACAAGGATAAGGCTAAGTGGATGGTGCCAACCAAGTAGGAATACAAGGCATATTATTTACTGGTAGTAATAACTTAAAGGAGCAACTGGCTCAATTGTTGATTTTATGATTTCTATAACATACATTATAGCATACGTTTGTGCTGGCATCTGTATCCTGGCACTTTTGGAAAAGTTGTTAGGCTTTGTAGCTTATATAAGGGATGGCTGGAAACATGTCAATCAACTTTGTCCAAATAAAAAGCTTGAGGATTTGAATACCTTCACGAAAGGAGACAAGCTTTATGAGGGCAAGGTAAATGTTGGCCTGCGCAATTACCAAATGAGAAATTTACTGAAGTGGTGCTGTCAGGTGACAGTTCCAATTGAAGAGATGGACGAGCAGGGCCTGCCCACGGAAAAGGAGAAAAAAGCCCTTGGGGACTTGATAGGCGCCATCGATTTATCCCTTCGCATCAAATGTAAGGATGTGCCATATCCGCTGATTGTTGGTTTTGTGGAGGGCAACAATGTCTGTAGCATCTATTGGATGGTAAATAATCCTGAAAATGCGGGCAAAGTGTTAGGCAAATTGAAGCTTGATCGCAAACTTCAGTATACGATGCGGCAAGATCCATTCTGGACTCAATTTAATACTTTGCTGGAAGAGTTATAATAGTTCCCTAGCAATCCAAGCGCATGCCTATATCATTGCCTTTATTATAGTGTTGCTCTTTCGCTAGGCATTTTGCTTATATGGAGCAAAAGATATTAAAAAATCATTTAAAAATAGATGATTTTCAGTATTATTCAGTACTTTTGCACCGAAAGTTTTTGATAGTAAAAATTTAAATATTACAGACATGATAAGACTGAATGTATTTTTTGAAGTGAAAGAAGGAGTGGATATGGAGCAACTTAATGCCCTGTGTCAGGAGTTAGTGGAAAAGTCATTGGCTGATGAAGGCAACATTGCCTATGACTATTTCGTTAGTGGTACTCGTGATGGCGTGATGATGATATGTGAGACTTGGCAGAATGCTAAGGTGCTGAAAACTCACATGGAGTCTGCTCACTTTACCACGTTGGTTCCTCAAATAGAGGCTTTGACGAAGCATGGATTGAAACTGGAACAATTTCAGTTTGAGAAATAACAGGTTTCCTTAAAGATGATATGCGACATGAGCCGGCTTCAGCTACAAGCAGTTCTCTGAATCATCTTTGCCCACGAGAAGGTGATTGGAGTTGACTTAACAGAAGAGTGCTCAACCTCTCTATTAAACAACAATGAAGATGCAATACAAAAATATCATTTTCGATTTGGGGAACGTACTTGTGAAGTTGAATTCTCTAGGATGTATGAATGCTTTCAAGGTACTTGGAATGGAGAAACTGATAGACTCTAACCAAGAGGCAAAGAGACTCATGGGTGAGTTAGGTGTAGGACTGATCTCTACGGAACAGTTTTGCGATGCGGCAAGGAACTTGACTCTGACAACAGTTTCTAATCACCAAATTATTGAAGCGGCCAATCGAATGTTGGTTGTTATTCCCGATGAGAAGAAACGCAGGCTTTTAAAGCTCAAGGCTAAGGGCTATCATCTCTTTCTATTGAGCAACACCATAGACATTCACTGGGATTATTGTGTGGAGAAGTTATTCCCCTATCAGGGGCATAATGTGGAAGACTATTTTGAAAAAGTCTTCCTCTCACAGCGGCTCCATCTCTCCAAGCCGGATGCAAGAATCTACGAGGAAGTCATCAGGCAAGCAGCGATAGTTCCTGAAGAATCGTTGTTTATTGACGACCTCCAGGAGAATTGTGTCGCTGCGGAAAACCTCGGCATTCATACATTCCAGAATGTTGAGTTTGATGATTGGCTCGACTTGGAATTATAGGAAGCCATTTTTAGATTGCGGAAATACAATGATGAGAACGTATTTCCTTTTCCATCAAGACCAAACTGATGTCATGGATTCCATAGAAGTCACAAGGCACAATGCCCCTCTGCCTTTCTCATAATTTCTGATTTTAAATGGTTTGACGAGCTTCATATCTAATCTCCATGCCCAACTTTTTTCGTTGGGTTTTCATGACTTCCTTAATGTCCATAGTTTGATATATTATACTTTTGGTTGCAAAAATAGATAAAATTCTTAGAAAACGAGACTATTATTAAAAAAGTTGCATTTCTTAGTCGTTATTTAAATTAAATGATGTATTTTTACACATTATTTATATATATATGACAAATGAAAGGGGAACGTATTCTGATAGTTTTGGAATTTTGTTAACTTGAGAGCTTCAAGTTGAAGTTTTGAAAACCTATGCCCTGCAGAAACAGAACTATCCCATGCTTCGCCTCTTGGACATTTATATTCAATGAGAACATATAGAAATATCATATTCGATGTAGGTTCGGTGCTGGTCAATTGGATGCGTATCAACCTCTATACAACCTTGTTACATGGTGACAGGGATAAAGCTAAGTGGATGGTGGATAACATCGTCACCAACTCTTGGAATGACCAGACAGACTTGGGCAAGCCCATCAAAGAATGTATCTTCGAACTCAAACAGGCTTATCCCAAGTATGCTCCTTATATCGTGGCATATTGGTATTGCTACAAGGACATGGATGGCGGTGAGATTCCAGGAATCTATGAGGTCATGAAGGATTTGAAGGATAGGGGATATCAGCTTTATTGCCTGACCAACTGGTCGCATGAGACCTTCCCGATAGTAAAGAAGGTGCATGCACGCCTCTTTGAACTGTTCGATGGCATTGTGGTGAGTGGCGAGGAGAAGATGGTGAAGCCCAATCCGGAGATTTACAACCTCTTGCTTGGACGATATAACCTCAATGCTTCCGAAAGCGTCTTTATAGATGATAGGCAGCGCAATGTAGATGGCGCCAACCAAGTAGGAATACAAGGCATATTATTTACTGGTAGTAATAACTTAAAGGAGCAACTGTTTCAATTGTCGATTTTATGATTTCTATAACATACATTATATCATACGTTTGTGCTGGCATCTGTATCCTGGCACTTTTGGAAAAGTCGTTAGGCTTGGTAGATTCTATAAGTTATGGCTGGAAACGAGCCAATCAACTTTGTCCAAAGGAAGAGCTTGAGGATTTGAATACCTTCACGGAAAAAGACAAGCTTTATGAGGGCAAGGTAAATGTTGGCCTGCGCAATTACCAAAATAAAAACTTACTGAGGTGGTGCTGTCAGGTGACAGTTCCAATTGAAGAGATGGACGAGCAGGGCCTGCCCACGGAAAAGGAGAAGAAAGTCCTTTGGGACTTGATAGGTGCCATCGATTTATCCCTTCGTATCAAATGTACGGGTGTGCCATATCCTCTGATTGTTGGTTTTGTGGAGGGCAACAATGTCTGCAGCATCTATTGGATGGTGAGTAATCCTGAAAATGCGGGCAAAGTGTTAGGCAAATTGAAGCTTGATCGCAAACTTCAGTATACGATGCGGCAAGATCCATTCTGGACACAATTTAATACTTTGCTGGAAGAGTTACAGTAGTTCTCTGGCAATCCAAGCCTTAAAGACCGTAAAATCTTGAAAAAACGGATAAAAACCGAGGGTGTGTCATTAGTCCATGACACACCCTCAGTTTTTATTTTAAGATATACAAAGCCAATTACTTTTTCCCGCTTTCTGCATCTTCAGGTATTGGCCAGTTTTCTGATGGAGTTCGCATTTCCTTCATCACCTTGTCAAAGCCGATAACCATTTCCGGATACTTCTTGGCGAGATTATGTTTCTCTTCTGGGTCTTCACGCAGATTATAGAGTTCCAGAGGCTTGTTTGGCTTGATGGTAACAGCCTTCCAGTCACCGTGGCGCGCAGCACGCTGCTTACCTGGGAATTCCCAATAAAGAACTCGGTCGTCTGTATCAATCTGCTTACCATAGAACAATGGCAGAATATTCATGCCGTTGATGTTCTGAGGCAGATATTGGGTGCCTCCAGTAAGAGCTGCCAGCGTAGGCATTACATCTGGGAAATAGATGATGTTGTTCAGCGACTGTACCGGTACTTTTCCTGGTTGGTTCACGATGAATGGTACTCGGATACCTCCTTCGTAAAGCTGCGCCTTGCGGCCACGGAATCCTGCGTTGCAGTTGAACAGTTTCAATGGTGCCTGAACGGCAGCACCGTTATCTGATGCAAAGATGACGAGCGTATTCTTGCGCAAGTTGTTCTTTTCCAGATAGGTGAGCAGTCTGCCTATTGCCGCATCCATGTGGGTTACGAGTGAAGCGTAGCGCTTGTCGTTCATGCTCCAGGATTCATCATCATACCATGTGGTGTTGTCGATGATGTAGGGTTCATGAGGCGCATCAAAAGCCAGATAGAGGAAGAAAGGATTCTTCTTGTTTCGCTTGATGAAATTGATGGCATCATCAGTCGAAATATCTGTGTTGTGCTTGATGTGCTTATCGTGCTCATTTGCCTTGATATGGATGAGCTTATCATTGTCGAAACGGTTGAATGGATAATAGTAAGGTGAATTTGATTCTACCGTACTGATCAGCCATCCGTGGAACTCGTCAAAGCCACGATAGATAGGTGATGATTTAGGATCATACCCATCCAGATGCCATTTGTTGACAAGGCAGGTTTTGTAACCGGCTGCGTGCAATACCGTAGCGATGGTTGTATCCTGTGGTTGCAGACTTGTTCTGCGAACGATGGTCGTATCGCCATTCGGGTTGATTTTCAAACCAGTCAATCCTCCGGCAGTACACATATTATCACGGATACGGCTGTTTCCGGTATTCTTACCAGTCATCAGCGCACATCTTGATGGTGAACTGATTCCTGAACCGGCATAGCTCTGGTTGAATCGTGTACCCGTAGCAGCCAGTTTGTCAATGTTGGGAGTCTTGATAGTCTTGCTGCCGTAGCAGGAAAGATCGCCATATCCCAGATCATCTGCAAGGATGAAGATGATGTTGGGTCTGTCGGCTGTAGCCTTTACAGCCTTGTTTTGTGCCATTGCTGCCTGCCCCGGCACGAGCGAGGCTGCAATGGCTCCGATAAATGCTTTATTCTTCATTGTTAAATTGTTAGTCGATTTATTTTGCAAAAGTATGAAAAATAAATGAGAAAAAGTGATTTTCTAAATAAAAAGTTATACCTTTGTCTTCAAATCTTTCGTTGCCATAAACTATCTTCAAGTAATGAAAAATGGAGGTAATTGCAATGCTGAGTACCCATAGCTCTAGTACTACAACAGTACTAGCGATTCATTAATGAAGTAAGCATTGCTTGACATCCTAATATCCATATTTCTTGTTTTTGGATGCAAAGTTACAACATGGGTATGCAGTCTTTCTGCGTAGATAAGAAAAAATATACTCAAGCCTGAAAAAAACAAGGATTGAGCATGTTGTGAATATTTATCAATTTTCCATAAATCTCCTTTAATAAAAAAGGGGTGATGTGTGTGTACAAATCCATATTTTTATTTAAAAAAACTGTTTCTTTCAGAAAAGTGTGGTTTTCGATCCCCGTATTCGTAGGAAAAGTGTATCTTTTATTTGGTTATTCCGTAGGAAAAGTGTATATTTGCACCGTTAAAATCATAAGAAAAGTGTAATTATGCTGTATAGAAAGATAGAAAAATATATCGTAAGTCGCTTACAATCAGGGTCTGACAAGATTCTGATTGTAGATGGTGCACGCCAAATCGGAAAGTCGTACATTATCCGAGAAATCGGAAAGAAGCTTTTTCCCAACTATATTGAGGTGAATATGGAAACAGATAAGCTTGGAGACCGGACTTTTGCTGACGCTAAGACGGTGGATGATTTCTATTTGGCTTTGAGTACGGTGGCAGGTGATAGGATGAAGGAAAAGAATAACACTTTGGTATTTATAGATGAGATTCAAGCCTATGATCATTTGCTTACTTTGCTTAAGTTCCTGCGTGAAGATAATAAGTTTACTTATATCGCCAGTGGTTCGTTGCTGGGTGTTACGCTTAAGACAACATCATCTATTCCTTTAGGCAGTTTCATTATCCGTCACATGTATCCGTTAGACTTTGAAGAGTTCCTGATAGCCAATGGAATCGGGCAACTGGTGCTTGATGCGATTCGCAAGAAGTTTGCTGCAAGGGAGTCGATGCCGGAAGCTATCCATAACAAACTTCTAGATTTGTTCAAGAAATATCTCCTGGTAGGTGGATTGCCTGATGCTGTCAATGAATTCTTAGCAACCAAGAATATCACAACCATTCGTACCATTCAGAATGAAATCCATCATCTCTATGGAGTGGATGCGGCACGTTATGAGGAGATGCACAATCGCTTGAAGATTCAGCGCATCTACAGTATGGTTCCTTCTAATTTGGAAAACAAGAAAAAACGTGTGGTGGTGAAGGACATTGAGGACAAGAAGGGAAAGCGAATGAGTGATTATGTAAAGGAATTTGATTATCTGATTTCTTCTGGCATTACCTTGAAAGTGAAGGCCATCAGTAAGCCAAGTTTCCCTCTGATAGAGAACAGTGGTAAGAATCTGCTGAAGCTTTATATGAACGATGTGGGTATTCTGACCGGCATTTTCTTTGGCACCAACATCAAGGCGGTGATGGATGATGTGGCAAGTATTAATCTCGGTTCCGTTTATGAGACGGTGGTAGCACAGGAGTTGAAGGCGCATGGCTTCAATCTTTATTATTACGACAACAAGAAGACGGGGGAAGTAGATTATCTGATAGATGACATGGAGCACCTTTCTGTTCTTCCGTTAGAAATCAAGTCTGGTAAGGATTATCAGGTGCATAGTGCCTTGGATAAGTTCCTGCAAATCAAGGAATATAACATCCAGCAAGCCTTCGTTTTCTCCAATACTCAGCAGGTGAAGGTGAAGGATGGAATAACTTATCTGCCTATCTATTATATAATGTGTATAGAGCCAAAGCAGGCAGAAGATGAAGTGTTGCTTTAGGACGATTGGTAAGATATAATAAGAAAAATGTAAAGAATATTTATCATAATAACCCTTATTGGGATAATATTTATGAAAACCTTCATAGCTGATAGGTGCCAATAAAATCCCATGAAATTATAATATCTCTAAAAATGAACATCAAGTCAATAGGCAGTAAAATTAAGGGAAATCCTACGATGGTAGATGGTACGGTGTATTCCATGCTCATCATCTGTAGCATTTCCCATTTCTTGAACGATATGATTCAGTCGATTATCCCTTCCATCTATCCGATTGTGAAGGATAAGTTCGACTTCTCGTTTGCACAGATAGGTATCATCACGCTGGTCTTCCAGATGACGTCTTCTATCCTGCAACCATTCACAGGGCTTTATGCCGACAAGCATCCCCGTCCCTATGCTCTTTCCATCGGCATGTGCTTCACATTGGTGGGCTTGCTCCTGCTGGCCTTCGCCGAAAATTATTTTCTGATTCTCCTGGCGGTGAGCGTCGTAGGGCTGGGATCTTCCGTGTTTCATCCCACTGCTTCGAGAGTGGCACAGATGGCATCGGGAGGCAAGAAGAGTCTGGCACAATCCATCTTTCAGGTGGGCGGCAATGGTGGCTCGGCGATAGGACCGCTGCTTGCCGCCATCATCATTTTGCCTTTTGGCCAGCATGCCATCTCCTGGTTTGCCCTTGCAGCCCTGCTTGCCGCCATCATCATGGTAAGATTGGGAGTCTGGTATAAGGCACGACTGGCTTACGTGGTGAACCATCCGCAGAAACAACCCCTTCTCAACACCCATTTATCTAAAAGGGTGAAGTATTGGGCACTGTTCATCCTCATTATGCTCGTGTTCTCCAAGTATTTCTATACGGCGTGCATCACGAGTTACTTCACCTTCTTCCTGATGGATAAGTTCGGCGTGTCGGTACAGACCTCGCAACTGTGCCTCTTCGTATTCCTTGCCGCCTTTGCCATAGGTACTGTAGCTGGAGGTATGCTGGGTGACAAGTTTGGCAGAAAGTATGTCATCTGGTTCTCTATTCTGGGAGCAGCACCTTTTGCTATTGCCATGCCTTTCGTCAACTTCACGTGGACTATCATCTGTACCTTCCTTTCTGGCTTGATCATCGCCTCGGCATTCTCTTCCATCGTGGTATATGCCACCGACCTGATGCCAGATAAAGTGGGATTGATAGCAGGCATTTTCTTCGGACTGATGTTTGGCTTGGGAGGTTTGGGCTCTGCTTTCTTCGGCTGGTTAGCCGACAAGACGAGCATCGAGTTCATCTTCCAGGTGAGTGCCTTCCTGCCACTGCTCGGCATCATTGCCGGATTCTTGCCGAATACGCAGAAAAGAAGCGTTGAAGTATGAAGCGTGAAAACGATTTATATTTTCATGTCATTTCTGACTGCTAAGTTTAAATTAATTATATTTTGATGTCAGTTTTGCAGCGTCATTTGCCATTTTTGTCAATATCTGTTCACTCCAAACAGACAGATTGAATTGGCACATAACTTGCTCATATATAGAGTGAAAGCGGAAGCCGAAAGGGCAAGGGGAACGATAAGAACCCTAAGCAATGATATTTGAGGGTTTCTTGAAATCCTTGAGCCTCGAAAGCCGAAGCAATCATTATTTTAAAAGGATAAATATAATAAACAATTAGAAATCCCGACAGAGCCGAGAGGCGAAGAGAGGACGAGAAAAATAAAATTTGGAGGTTTTTCATTATGTTGTTAGCTCGTAGAAATAATAGTGTTTCAAATTGGTTGAACAATTGGTTTAATGACAATTTCTTTGATACAAGCTTGATGCCACATATGAACGCCACCGCTCCTGCAGTTAATGTCAAGGAAGATGAAAACGCTTATACGATGGAGATTGCAGCTCCTGGCTTGAAAAAAGATATGGTCAAGATGAACATTGACAAGGATGGTTATCTGAATGTATCTATCGAGAACAAGGACGAGAAGAAGGAGGAAAAGAAGGAAGAGCATTACTTGCGTCGTGAATTCTCTTACAGCAACTATTCTCAGAGTTATGCTCTGCCAGAGGATGCCAATCAAGAGAAGATTTCTGCTGAGGTCAACGATGGTGTCTTAAAGATTGAGATACCTAAGGTAGCCAAGGAAGAAAAGAAAGACGATGTTAAGCACATTGAGGTGAAATAATCACTCATAACGTGCTAACCCGTTTTCTGGATGATATTTCATAAGCATCGGGAAAATAATTAAAACGAGAGGGTGTGTCATGAATTTATGACGCACCCTTTTTTTATTTTACCAGGTTCTCACTATCACAAACCTGACAAGAATAAGACTTTAGGCATGCTGACACAATAATAATCAATCTTTTTGAAAAGCACAAAACAAGTATTAAACGAATATAGCATAAAGAAATTAATTGGTTATCAAACCACATTTAAAAGTAAGAAATCTATTTTTTTAAGCTTATCTCAGTTTAATTCTGTAGAATATTACCTCATTTATGGTAAAATATTCATTAAACATATATTTAATCTCTAAAAAAGTGTTATCTTTGCAAAGAAATATAATATTAATACGAGAATACTCAATTTAGATTGTAACTTTATGCAAATAAACAATTTAACTCCATGCGCTTGCCGCTGGATTTTGCTGAGTTGTTGTCTTACCCCTCCATTCTTTCAGTCTGCATCCGCACAGAATGTAAATGGAGAAACAACTCCACAAACAGAGATCGCTGTGAAGCAAGGATTTGTTGAGGGTAAGGTGTTTGATGGCGGTGACCATGAACCGATGATTGGCGTTACCGTGGCCATCGAAGGTACTACTAACGCTGTAACAACGGATATCGACGGACATTTCTCCTTGCCAGTCAACAAGGAATGCAACATCGTACTGTCTTTTATCGGTTATAAGAAAACAGTCATTCGATATACGGGTAACAACCAAGCCGACTTTGCCAAAATCATGTTGAAGTCGGAAGCTCAGAACATCAAAGACGTGGTGGTCACTGGTGTCTATCGCCGTAAGAAGGAGAGTTTCACCGGTTCTTCTGCTACTTTCAAGGGCGATGAACTCAAGAGCGTGGGTGCACAGAACGTGCTCCAGAGCTTGAAGACCCTTGACCCTTCTTTCAAAATCATGGATAATGCCCTCTCCGGTTCCAACCCTAACAAGATGCCGGATGTGGAAATCCGTGGTAAGTCGAGCGTGGCTGGTCTGAAAGAGGAATATGGTTCTGACCCTAATCAGCCTCTCTTTATCCTCGATGGTTTCGAGACAACTCTGGAAACCGTGATGAACCTCAATATGAACAGAGTAGCCTCAGTTACTCTGCTCAAGGACGCTGCATCTACTGCCATCTATGGTTCCAAGGCTGCAAATGGCGTGGTAGTCATCGAGACCAAGGCGCCTATTAAGGGTAAACTGCAGATTTCCTACAAGGGAGACTACAGCATGGACTTTGCCGACCTCTCTGATTACAACCTGATGAACGCTCGTGAGAAATTGGAGTTTGAGAAATTAGCTGGTGTATATAAGGACAATACCAACGATCCTTTCAACCAGATTAAACTGGATAATCTCTACAATTCCCGTCTCCGCGACATCGAGCAGGGTGTGAATACCTATTGGCTCAGTGTGCCGCTGCGCACCGGTTTTACCCACAAGCACAATGTATATGCTGAGGGTGGAGAAGGTAACGTGAGATATGGTATTGGATTGAACTACGGAAAAGTGAACGGTGTGATGAAGGGTTCCGACCGACAGACTTTGGGCGGTAACCTCGACCTGATCTACCGTACAGGCAAGTTCCAGTTTAGCAACAAACTCTCCATCGACTATCTGGAGACCAACAATCCTACGGTAAGTTTCGCTGAATATGCCCAGGCTAACCCTTACTACAAGAAATATGGGGAAAATGGCAAGATCAACAAATATCTCTATTATCCGGAAGATGGATTGAACGACTATCCTGTATCAAACCCTCTCTGGAATGCCCATCTCAACAATTATGACAAGGGACAGCGCTTCGGCTTTACCAATAACTTCATCGCCGAGTGGTTTGCCACAGATGACCTCCGTGTGCGTGGCAAGTTTGGTATTACCAAGTATGATGATACCCAGGACCAGCGCCTCTCTCCAGAGCATACAGACTTCGATGATAAGGAAGCAACCCAGAAGGGACTATTCAAGCACAGTCTGCAGAAATATCTCTATTACGAGGGAGACCTTTCTGCAACTTATGGTAAGTTGATTGCCGAGAAGCATCAGATTAACGCCGTATTGGGATTCAACTTCAGCAATACCAGCAGCAAGACTAATGGCTATTCGGCTACAGGTTTTACGGACGACCAGTTTGACGCTCCATCCTTTGCCAACAACTACCCTACCGGTGGCAAGCCAAGTTATCGTGAGAACATCAAGCATGCATCCAGTTTCTATCTGAATGGCGGATATGCTTACGACAACCGCTATCTGCTGGATTTCAACCTGCGTAACGACGGCGCCTCTATGTTTGGCACCGACAACCGTTTCCGCACCACTTGGTCTGTGGGTCTGGGTTGGAATATCCACAATGAGAAGTGGATGCAGGAGAATGATATCTTCCAGATGCTGAAGTTGCGTGCCTCTGTGGGTAACCCAGGTAACCAGAACTTCTCGGCTTATCAGGCTTACACCACCTATATGTTCAATAGTCTGATGACTAACGTATTCGGTACCGGTGTCATCATCAATGGCTTGGGCAATAACGACCTGGCTTGGCAGGAGACCATCAACTACAACATTGGAGCTGATATCACCACTTTGGGCAACCGTCTGAACCTGACGCTTGATTACTATATCAAGAATACAGACCCATTGCTCGCTATCATTACGACCCCAGGTTCTATGGGCGTAACCAGCGAGGCTCTGAATGCCGGTAAGCAGAAAACCAACGGTTGGGAAGCCACTGTTAAGTTCTCTCCTATCTACATGCCACACGAGCGCATCAACTGGAACATCTCCGTGAGCGCCACTCATTCCAAGTCGAAGTATGCCAACATCGGCAATGCCTTCAGTGCTTTGAATGAGAGCGGAAAGACGGGTCTTCACAACACCACCCGCTATTACGACGGAGGAAGTCCTACCGCTATCTGGGCAGTGCGTTCTGCGGGCATCGATCCTGCCACAGGTAAGGAACTCTTCATCAAGCGCGATGGAACCTATTCGTTCACCTATGATGCCAACGACGAGGTGGTATGCGGTGATACCGAACCAGACGTAGAGGGTCTGTTGGGAACCACCTTCTATTATAAGGGATTCTCATTCAGCTGCTACTTCCGCTATCAGTATGGCGGCCAGCTCTTCAACAGTTCGCTCTTCGACAAGGTGGAGAACATCGGAACAGCTGATGTATATAACAACCAGGACCGCCGTGCCCTCTACGACCGCTGGAGCATCAACAACCGCAATGCACAGTTCAAGGGCATCTCTATGGTGCAGAAGACCGACAAGTCATCCCGCTTCGTGATGGATGAGAACACCCTCACCTGCGAGTCAATCAACTTAGGTTACGAGTTTCCACTCAACATCGCCAAGAAATTTGGCATGCAAGCCCTTTCCGTTCAGGCCAACATGAACGACATCTTCCGTTGGTCAACCGTGAAGGCAGAGCGAGGCATCGACTATCCGTTTGCCCGTACCGTGTCATTCTCTATAGGTGCAACATTCTAAAAAGCAAGAAATGAAAAAGATAATATATTCAATGATTATAGCCTGCAGCACGCTGATGGTTTCGTGTGACAACTGGTTGGAGGTAAAACCTTACGACCAGATTTCGGAAGGCGAACTTCTCAAGTCTGAGGAAGGCTATCAGAAAATGCTCAATGGCATTTATATCGATCTGAACAGTACTGCGCTCTACGGTCAGTCTCTCTCGGTAGAGATGATCGAGGTGATGGGCGGTGCCTACACCATCGGCAGCGACAACAGTGTATGGGGCAACTACAAGGACCTGGCGTCCTATCAGTATGCTACTGAATATTGGCGCAACCGATTGGATCAGACCTGGAACAAGGCATACGCCCTGATTCTCAACTGCAACAAGATTCTGGAGACCATTGATGGCAACCAGAACCTCTTCAGCGGTGGCAACTATTACGTTGTCAAGGGCGAGGCATTGGCTTTGCGCGCCATGCTTCATTTTGACATGCTGCGCCTTTTCGGTCCGGTTTATTCCAAGGACAGTGATAAGAAGGCTATACCTTATTATAATAAGCAGACCAATTCGCCTGAACCAATCCTTACCGCCAAAGAGGTGGCAGAGAAGGTGACTGCTGATTTGGAAGAAGCACGCACCCTGCTCGCCAACGACCCAGTGAAGACAGAAGGAACCCTGATGAGCGGTTCGCAGGACGGCACCAGCAACTTTATGCGCTATCGTGCACTTCGCCTGAATTATTATGCAGTGGAAGCACTCCTGGCTCGTGTATATCTCTACATGGGCGACAAGACCGATGCGTTCAAGTATGCCACCGATGTCATTAAGACAGCCGACCAGGGCATCTTCCCATTTGTAGATAAGAGTCTTGTAACCGGTTCTCCAGCCGATCCAGACCGCATATTCTCGTCGGAAGTACTCTTCGCCCTGACCAATACCAGTCGTGGAAACATCCACAAGAATTTCTACGATCCATCCCGTCTGCCAAATTATGTATTCCGCATGGATGACAACCTGATGAGCAATATCGTATATGGCGGAGCTGCGACAACTGGCGGCTATCAAGACGACTACCGCTATCGTGCCAACTGGATAGCTACGGGAAGCAACCGATATTTCTACAAGTATAGTGACATGGTGGCCAACGGAAGCATTCAGAACACGATGATTCCGATGGTAAGATTGGGCGAGATGTTCCTGATTGCTGCAGAGAGTCAGAGCGACAATCTGGCTAACGGCTTGCAGTATGTGAATGCCCTGCGCAGAAACCGTGGTGTAGCAAACCTGCAGACCCTGACTCCAGACTTGCTGAAGTATGAGTATATCAGAGAGTTGTATGGCGAGGGACAGTTGTTCTATCTCTACAAGCGATTGAACTGCGACATCATCACCTCTTCTAACAAGAACAAGAATCCAAAGGCAAGCGACTTGATCTTCGTGGTTCCATTGCCAGATTCTGAGACTGAGAACTGATCAAAAATTAAGATTAAAAAGTTCAAAGTCAAGCGTTAATAATTAGGAGTTTTCCAGATTAATTTAACATACGAAATTATATGAAATATCAGATAAAAAACCTCTTAATTGGGGCGATGATGGTCATCGCATTCGGTTCATGCAGTGAGCAGGAGCCGGATGTATTCCAGGATATCAATGGCGTTTATCTCAACAATCGCACCAATACCAATATCCTGCAAGATAAGACTAACGTGACCTTCGTTTATGAAAAAGGCGACGAAATGCAGGTGCCGGTGAAGATTCAGTTGGTGGGCAGACCTTCCGACCAGCCTCGCGAGATTGCCCTAACAGTAAGTTCGGAGGATGCACAGGAAGGCGTGGATTATGTTCTTCCAGAGAAGGCTGAGTTGCCTGCGGGCGAAACAACCTTGGAGTATATGATTACCCTGAAGCGTACTGCCATTCTGAAATCGCAGCAGAAGCACATCCAGGTAAGTTTGCAGCCAAATGCATTCTTCACCCTGCCCGTGACAGAGGAAACCACAGCTAATGGTGACGTGGTGACCACCCTGTCTTACGAGATTATCTTCTCCGACCAGTTTACCACAGCACCAAAGGCATGGAAAACTGATTTGCTCGGTGACTTCACTCAGCAGAAGTTTGAACTGGCATGCAAGGTACTGGAACTCGACCCAGGCGATTTCAACGATGAGTCGAAGATGACACTTGCCATGCAGAGCTATGTAAGTTCTGAAATGCAAAGCTATGTGAAGGAGCAGCAGAAACTTCGCAACAGTGGCAAGACCTACGATGCCGATGCCTTCGATGCACAGGGCAATGCTTTAGCATTCTATGGTGAGTAAAGCCATGGGAAGACATTCACTCTCAAAGGAGAAATTAAAAGAAAAACATTAAGAATTATGAGAAATTATAAAATATGGGCAATGGCTCTGATGATGGCTACCATGTTCGCTGGTTGCTCGCAAGACGAGGGCAACTACGACTATCACAGCCTGAACGAGCCTACTATTACGGGCGTGCCAGAGAACATCTCAGTGCTCACCCATGCCAACATCGACCTCGATCCAAATCTGGGCGATAACATCACAGACCTGGATGCCTACAACTATGAATGGAAGGTAATCAACAAGTCGGGCGATAATGAGGTAACGATACTCAGCAACGAAAAACATCTCTTGCAGGAAATGACACTTCCTGCAGGAGAATATATCCTCTATTTCACCGCCACAGAGAAGAACACCGGTCTGTTCTGGCGACAGAGCTACAAGCTCACCGTGAGTGACACTACATCAGAGGGTTGGATGGTGCTTTGCGATGTAGATGGCAAAACCCGTCTCGACATCGTTTCAAAGATTACTGGTCAAACCTATTTCGATGTCCTCAAGACTACCGGAATGCCAGAATTGAATCATCCTTATCGCATCCAGTATGCACCCAATAGCGGATATACTGACTCTCCATTCTATCTCTTTACAGCCGATGGCGCTACCCGTCTTTCAAAAAACAGTTTCATGTGGCAGAAAGACTATGCCTTCAAGTACGAGGTGGCGAAGCAGCAGGATCTGCATCCTCAAAGCATGGTATGCGACCAGAGCGGCATGATGAGAATGATTGTAAGTGATGGTTATGCCTACTCTGCTTCCAACATGGGAATCCAGGGACTCTTTGCTGCTGTCAACAAACAGCCGGTGCTTGCCCCTGCCGTGGGAGCCAACATCGGAGCCGCCTCTTATGCATCCATCTATCTACTTTATGATAATGTAAACAAGTGCTTCATGTCCTGCTGTCCGTTCCTGCCAGGATTGTCGCTTTCAGACGCCTCTTATCACACCATGAAAGAGATGGAAGAGATTGCTACGGGCTATAAGGGTTCTGAGATGGTAACAGGAAATGCCTTTTCGGAATACCCTACCGGTATGGACTTCGTTTATATGGAGAATACTAAGTATGACCCGGGAAATGCATTGATGGGCGTCACCTATACCATACTCCGCAGCGGAAAGAAATATGAAGTGTATGGCATCCAGTTGGGCGATATGCTCTGTTATGCCGACTGCACATTCGCATTGGGCAAGGCTTACTATGGCGACCTGAGCGACTGTACCGACATCGCCAAGGCTACCTGCTTCGCCTTCAGTTCGCTGAAAAACTATATGTATTATGCCGTGGGCGGCACGGTTTATCGTGTGAATCTCTCAGAGAAGCCATTGAAGGCAGAGCGCCAGTTTAGCTTCAGCGGCGAGACCATCACGATGATGAAGTTCAACTTCTATCAGAATTCCGCATCAGCCAATGATTACGATCTTATCGTGGGCACAGAGAGCAGTAAGGGTTCCGGCACACTCCGCATCTACAACGGCATGAGTTCAGAGGGCGACTTCTCTAAGGTAATCCCTACCAGCTATTCAGGCTTCGGCAAGATTGTGGATGCTACCTATCGCGAGCGTACCAACTAATTACACCTTATTATATATAAGATGCTTTCAACAGAAAGAAAATTTTTAAAACAAAATGAAAATGAAGAATAAGATATTGTCATTGCTTCTGTTCCTGTTTGCAGCAGTGAACATGCATGCCGCTGATGGCATTACGGTGAAGTTTGATGTCAAGAATCCGGTATTGACCAATGTGGTATTGGTTTACCACATGAGTGTCAACGAGTTTGCGCTTACCGACGGCAAAGCCACAGTGCAGCTCGACGGCATGGATGCACTCTATGCCAATGTATATTATGGCGAGAAGTTCAAAGTAGTCTATCTCCAGAAGGGCGACGAGATGAATATTTCCTTCGATGCCCATGATTTCGACAACACCTTCGCTGTGAAAGGCGGCAACGAGAAGGCTGTTGATTACCTGAACAAGATTCAGTTGACGGCTCTTCCTAATGAGGCTTATGCCCAACCATGGAGCGAGTTCAAGGCAGCAGTGGATAAGAAGATGGCTTCGATGAAACGCCTGCTGAAGGCACGCAAGTTTGCAGCCAATGATAAGTTCCTGAAGATGGAGGAAGGCAGAATCACCTATTTCTATGCCAACATGATGCTGATGTATCCTGTAAGTCATACATACCTCACTCAGGACACTACAATGGTACTGGGCAAGGAGTATTACGATGCCATCCGCCAGTATGTGAAGGAGGATGAAGATCTTGCCGACATCGATGAATACCGCAACTTTATGATTGAGACGGCTCATATCTTCGACGAGACTGGCAAGGACATCCGCCAGTATTATCCAAAGGTATTGGCAGAGATGAGTTATATCGGCGAGAACATCCAGAGTGATAAGGTTCGCGAGTCACTGATTCACTTCCTGGCATTCACCTACGTAGAGGGAAATGGTGTGGAGAACATTACCGATCTTCAGAACCTCTATTATACCTACGTTACCTCACCTCGCCTCAATGCCATCTTCAAGCAGGCTTGTGCCAAATGGGACAAGGCAGCCGTGGGCCGTCCATCACCAATGTTTAAGGGTGTGGATGTGAACGGTAAGGAGATGACGCTCCGCGATTTCCGTGGCAAGTATGTATATATAGATATGTGGGCCACCTGGTGCGGTCCTTGCCAGAAGGAGTTGCCATTCCTCAAGAAGTTGGAGGAAAAGTACAAGGGCAGAAACATTGTGTTCGTAGGTCTTTCTATAGATCAGGACAAGGCAAAGTGGGCTGATCGCGTGAAGAGCGGTGCTCTGAGTGGCACCCAACTTTACATCGGCAAAGGCACCAAGTTCCAGAGCGACTATCGCATCAGCGGTATTCCTCGCTTCATCCTCCTCGATCCTAATGGAAGAATTGTCAATCCTGACATGACAAGACCATCCAGCGAGGATACAGAGAAGATTCTGAACAGTCAGCCAGGTTTGTAGTAAAAAAAAGAGTTTAATAATATTATATACATTAATTAAAACCAACGATTATGAAAAAATTGATTTCAATGATGCTGATGCTTTGTGCCATCATCACATTCTCAGCATGTTCGTCAGATGACGATGGTCCAAGCAACCCAGTGAGCAATCAGGTGGTTCCATCTTCTGCAAAGATTGGTTCCGAAGTAACTGTTCAGGGAAATGGTTTCGCTTCTGGTCAGACTATTTATCTCCAACCTGAGCAAGGCGCAGAGGTAAATGCCAATGCTAAGATGACTTCTAATGGTGCTACATTCACCATCCCTTACACCATGACTCCTGGTAAGGTAAATGTAGTTTTGAAGGTGGCTAATGACAGCTTCACCTTGGGCAGCATGAATCTTCTTGCAGCTGACAATCCTATCTCTACCCTTTCATTGCCTGCAGAAATGGGTCTTGGCCAGGAGGTAACCCTCGCTGGTATCGGCTTTGCCCAGGGCGACAAGATTGTTGTTGGTGACAAGACCATCGATGCTACTGTTACAACAGATGGCGTGAAGTTCACCGTTCCAGCTGATTTGGCAGAAGGCGAGTATGCCGTATCCCTGGTTCGTGGCAGTGCTTCCTGGGAGTTGGGTAAGGTATATGCATACCAGCCAAAGCGCATCAAGAGCATTTATTTCGAAAACGGTTTGTTGAGCATGATCGGTGCTCAGAGCGTTACCATGAACTTTACTTACAATGCAGATGGTACACTTGCAGAGATTGCTTCTGCAGAGGGTCTTGGCTGGAAGTTCACATACGATGGCAATGTAGTGAAGACTGTTAGCCCTATTACCGATGGTGAACTCGAATTTACCATCGAGAATGGTAAGGTTGTAAAGAGCACTGCTGCTAAGGCAGAGGCAGAATACCCAACAACCCAATATGATTATTGGACATACAACAACGACAATACCCTTGCATCTGTTACAAACAAGGACCAGTGGTATAGAGGTTTGCAGTTGACAGACATCACGATGGAGGATGGCAACCTGGCTTCTTACGAATTTGGCGGCAGCATGAAATTCACCGCAGATAAGAGCATCAAGGCTATTCCAGGAACCATCGATGTACGTTACCTCCTGGATCTGTTCTCTTATGTATTCCAAGGTGAGGATATATTCGTAGGTCTGCTTCTCAACCAGCAGGTAACCAATTCAAGCTATATGCCAGCCAAGGCACACTTCGGTTACCAGGATTTCGAAACTGGCGATAACAAGTGGGCTGATGTTGATCTGAACACTACATTCAAGGACAATGTATTGAGCATCGACTTCCTTTCATTCAAGGATCTTGAGCAGATTACCGGTACCTATGGTAGCAAGCTCGTAGTTACCTACGAAAACAAGTAAACGATTCAATAGGGTGTGTCATAATTTTATGACGCACTCTCTTTTTTTTAATGAAATTTTTAGACAGATAAAGAAGCGCTTCTTTGCAACTTAAAGAAGCGCTTTATTAACACTTAACGATGCGCATCATGAGACCTTAATAAAGCGCATCATTAAACCCTAACGAAGCGCATCATGAGACCTTATAAATGCGCATCGTTAGATTTGATAAATATACTTTCTTTGATGAAATGCTTTCTCATCGGATAGTGTGTCAAGATTTATGACTCCCCCTCATCCTCTTCTCTATGAAAGATGTTATTAGAAAGACTAACAAATATTTACTAAAAATCATATAAAACAATCTAATTTTCGAGAAATTAAGAGGAGTTTCGTATTATTTTCATTATATTTGCAACAAATTGAAATCAATGATGATTGTAATGACATTTGCAACAACAAAACATATATCAAATAAACTCCAAAGATGTAATGTTCCCCATTACATCCTGCATTGTAATCTTCGGAAATAATATCTATCTCATTTCAGATAACATATTATTAACGAATTAAAATTTACATGGGTTTAATTATTTTATATTTTTTAGGTGCTCTGTCACTATCCTTTTTATGCTCTGTCCTGGAAGCTGTGTTATTATCAACTCCAATGTCGTTTATCTCAATGAAGGAGAGTCAAGGCAACAAGACTGCCTCTTTGATGAAACAGTACAAGAACAACGTAGATCGCCCAGTGGGTGCCATTCTTTCGCTCAATACCATTGCCCACACCATCGGTTCTGCCGGTGTAGGTGCTGAGTCTATCAAACTCTTTGGTGAAGAATACTTCGGTATCATTTCCGCGATTCTTACCCTGCTGATTCTGGTGCTTTCTGAAATCATCCCGAAAACCATTGGTGCATCCTATTGGCGCTCATTAGCCATGTCATCTACCAAGATTATCAGGGTGCTCATTTTCATCACCTATCCATTGGTACTGCTCTCAGAACTTATCACGAAGATATTTACTCCTAAGAACCACCAGGCCACCATGAGCCGCGAGGAAGTGTCAGCCATGGTGGATGTAGGAACCACAGAAGGCATCTTCCGTGAATCAGAAAGCAAGATCATCAAAAGCTGTATTCGCCTGGCTGGAGTAAAGGCCAAAGAGGTAATGACTCCATCCATTGTGGTAGAATCTGCCAACGTGAATCAAACCATCAAGGAGTTTTACGAACAGAAGGAATGGAATTTCTCTCGCATCCCTGTATATGATCATAACAAAGACTACATCGTGGGCTATATCCTGAAAGACATGGTGCTCAAGGAGGTTTCAGACGACAAGTTCCAGACCAGATTATCAGAGTTGGTGCGCCCGATTCTTTCTTTCAATGAAGATGAATCTCTATATCAGATATGGGAAAAGATGCTGGAAAAGCGCGAACACATCTCTATTATTGTGGATGAATACGGTTGTCTCCGTGGCGTAGTTTCTATGGAAGACGTAATAGAAACAATGACTGGCGTAGAAATTGTAGATGAAGACGATGTGGCTGTGGATATGCAGGTTCTGGCCAAAGAAAAGTCGCGATTGATGATGAAGAAAAAGGGCGCATAATTTGCATATATCAAATATTAAATGTAAATTTGCGGTGAAAAATGTAAACATCGTAGATTATGTCAATATTCAGTCGCCTCTTTGGAAGGAAGAACGATCTTACTGTGGACTCTGGCATCAAGAAGAAAGATGCCAGAAGCAAGAATATTGCCTTCGTGGATACCGAAGTGGGGCTGAAAGACCATAAAATACACGACATCGGAGCATTACGTGATGACGGGGCCACCTTTCATCAAGCATCCCAAACTGCACTGAATCAGTTTCTACAAGAAGGAAAGGTTGATTATATTTGCGGTCATAACCTCATTCACCATGATGCCCACTATCTCCATCTCAACGGTATTCTGATAGATACCCTCTATCTCTCCCCACTCCTCTTCCCCAAACGCCCTTACCATCACCTGGTAAAAGACGACAAGCTGATGAGCGAGCAGATGAACAATCCTGTCAATGACTGCGAGAAAGCCAAGGAACTCTTGATGGATGAGATCGCAGCATGGAATCTATTATCTGAGAATAAGAGGAAAATCTTCACCTTATTGCTCCAACATGAAGAAGAATTCAGAGGATTTCTGATGTATGTGGGAACTATCGAAACAGATGAAACGACCACAGATGTTTCAGAATTAATTCTTTCTGAATACAAGAATCATATTTGCGCCCATGCCGACATTCCTGCACTTGCTGCCCAGTCACCATGCGGCTTGGCATACGCATTGGCTCTCATAGGCACAGACGATTACCAATCCGTGACCCCAGGTTGGGTTCTCCACAATTATCCCGAGGTAGAACATTTCATCTATGTGCTCTGCCATATCCAATGCGCCGATGGCTGCGAGTATTGCAACCACATGCTCGACATTCATTACAACCTGAAGCAACTCTTTGGCTATGATGCTTTCCGCACCTATGATGGTGAACCTCTCCAAGAACAGGCATCGCAAGCGGCAGTGGACGGCAAGTCATTATTGGCAATATTTCCTACCGGTGGCGGCAAGTCGCTCACCTTCCAGTTACCAGCCTTGATGGATGGAAGAACCGTACATGGACTCACCGTGGTTATCTCGCCGCTGCAATCATTGATGAAAGACCAGGTAGATAATCTCGCAGACCGAGGTTTCACCGATGCCGTAACCATCAACGGTCTCCTTGATCCTATCTCCCGCTCCTTGGCCATCGAACGAGTACTGAGCGGAGATGCCACCTTATTATATATAGCCCCTGAGATGTTGCGCTCCAATACCATCGAGCGCATACTGATGGCTCGACATGTAGTGAGATTCGTCATAGATGAAGCCCATTGCTTCTCTGCATGGGGACAAGACTTCCGTGTGGACTACCTATACATCGGCAAGTTTATCAAGAAATATCAGGAGCACAAGTTTGGCAAGGACGCAATGGAAAGGAATCACGGCCGAACCCTGATACCCGTATCTTGCTTTACCGCCACCGCAAAACAGAAGGTGGTGCAAGACATCTGCGACTATTTCAAGTATTGGCTGGGCACAGACCTCCAGCTCTTCGCCTCATCAGCCTCACGTACCAACCTGCACTATTCCGTTATCCACGTAGATAGTGACGGCAACAAATACAACCTCCTACGCTCGCTCGTGGAAAAGACAGATTGCCCTACCATCATTTACGTATCCCGCACCAAGCGAACCCGGGAACTCGCCCAGAAGCTAACACGTGACGGCATATCCGCACTGCCCTATAATGGCAAGATGGATGCAGACGAGAAGGTGCACAATCAGGAGGCCTTCATGAGCGACAAGGTAAGAATCATCGTGGCCACCTCCGCCTTCGGTATGGGCGTCGATAAAAGCGATGTGGGGTTAGTCATCCACTACGACATCTCCGACTCTCTGGAAAACTATGTACAGGAAGCTGGACGTGCCGGAAGAGATCCACACCTAAACGCAAAATGCTATGTACTCTATGGTGACGAGGATTTAGACAAGCATTTCGTACTGCTCAACCAGACGAAGCTGAGCATCAGCGAGATACAGCAGGTATGGAAAGCCATCAAAGTTCTTACCAAGCAGCGTCCACACGTAAGTTGTTCTGCCCTTGAGATAGCTCGACAAGCAGGCTGGGACAACTCTGTATCCGACATAGAAACCCGTGTTCGCACCGCCCTATCAGCCCTTGAACAGAGCGGATACATAGAGCGAGGCAACAACATTCCGCACGTCTATGCCACAGGAATCACCGTCAAGAACATGGACGAAGCAAGATTGCGCCTCACCGAATCACCCCTATTCTCTAAGGATGAAATGCAGAATGCCATACGCATTATCAAGTCGCTCATTACCCAGAAGCACATAGCCAAAGCACAGGATAGCGAGGCAGAATCCCGCATTGATTACCTCGCAGACATTCTCGGACTCAGCAAGCGAGATGTCATATCTTCCGTTGAGCGAATGCGCCAGGAAGGCATCCTTGCCGATACCCGTGACATCTCTGCCTATCTGCAAGATATCAGCGACAATCAACGCAAGCCCCAGCAAATGCTGGAGAATTTTGCCAAACTGGAAAAATATATTCTGGAACATATTCCAGATGAATCGCTGCAAATTACATACAAGCAACTCAATGATAATGCCGTACATGATGGCATCAATACTTCGACTGAAAAACAAATCCGCACACTGCTATACTTCTTAGTAGTGAAGGGATATGCGCACAAGAAAGAAGACGGATCTCACAATCTCGTCATAACGAGAGACAAAGACATAGAGACCATCATCAAGCGATTTGAAAGAAGAATTGAGGTTTGCCGATTCATCATCGAAAGACTATATAGCCTGGTGAAGGAAAACGATTCTGAAGAGAAACCTCTCCAATTCTCAGTAGTCGAACTTCTAAACGATCTGAAATCCAACCACCAATCGCTTTTCTCCGACTTTTCTTCCCTGCAGTTGGAAGACGTGGAGGAAGCCTTGCTCTATCTCTCCAAGATAGGAGCCATGAAGCTGGAGGGAGGTTTTTTGGTTCTCTACAATGCGATGGCAATTAAGCGCACCAAGGAACTTCGCCTGCGATACAAACAGGAAGATTACCGGATGCTCAATGAATTCTACAAGCAGAAGATTCAGCAGATACACATTGTGGGCGAATATGCCAACCTGATGGTTAGAGATTATAATGCAGCCCTGCAATATGTGCAGGATTATTTCCAGATGGACTACCACCGTTTCATCTCAAAGTACTTCAAGGGCAACAGAGAGGCAGAGATAGAGCGCAACGTTACACCTTCGAAGTATAGGAAACTCTTCGGAATGCTCTCCAAGCGACAGAAGGAAATCATCGACGACCACGAGTC
>ERZ1027181.110-NODE-110-length-37482-cov-27.316884_pt1 | contig 37482 bp, 31 predicted proteins | sample MGYA00519247_ERZ1027181 | MGnify/ENA primary metagenome ERZ1027181 (study PRJEB26926, sample SAMN06164415) | human gut metagenome | biome: ENVO:00009003; feature: ENVO:2100002; material: ENVO:00002003 | host: Homo sapiens | place: USA | collected 2012 ...
CTAAAGCACAAAAAGAGGAAGACTTTCCTCATTGGTATGCCTTACGTACCACATATGGTAGAGAGAAAAAGGCATACGACTACATGACTGCCAAAGGCATCCTGGCTTTCTATCCTACTACCGAAACGGTAAAACTAATAAAAGGTAAGCGCAAAGTTGTTACCGAGTCACGTTTACCAAACATCTTCTTCGCCTACGGTACCGAAGAACAACTCAAATTTTTCGTTTACGACAACGTAAACCTCCCTTTCCTCCGTTTTTATTATCGTCATGTCCATGTTGGGCGCAGAATAGAGAAAATTCCATTGATAGTTCCCGACTATCAGATGGATAGCCTCAAAATCATCTGTGCAGCCGATGCGGACAATACAATCGTGTCATTAGTCGAAGTGCCAAAGTTCGAGAAAGGACAGTTGGTAAGGGTTACTGATGGTGTGTTTAAGGGAGTAATTGGCAGAGTTGCAAGGTGGCAAGGACAACAGCGGGTTGGCGTTGTTGTGGATAACTTGGTAACTGTTGTAACAGCGTATGTACCGGAGGCGTTCCTAAAGAAAATTTAATAAAAAAACAATGAAAAAAGTAACGTTATTTCTATTGTTTGTTGGCTTATTTTGTCGTAATATGAAAGCAGGTCTTTTGACTATGCAATATGAAAAGGTAAAGTCAACTGAACAATATCAATTAAGTCGACATTTTGTGATAGCTATAGATGGAGCTATGCCAGCCTATACAGCAGAGCTTCAGAAACAGTCAACGAAAGAATATGTCGAGTTCTTACTTAACAATTATTTTCGCTTTAACAATAAGGATTTTCTGTCCATAGTTACTTACCAAATAGACTTGTCCAACCCTGATTTCGATAGATTTGCTTATGTGTCGAAAGACACAAATGGGAATAAAATAGCATGGAGGAAACAAGAGCATGTCTGTTTCTCTGATTTTGGACAATGGACAAGCATAGTGACACATCAACACAACAGATTTGTCGGTCGAAACAAAGCTTCCTTTCAGTCAGCGGCAAAGCCATACATATTGCAAGCCGTGTCTCCAGAACCAAGAAAAATGTCTTCTAAAGGTGATTTTGCAAATGATGACATAAAAGCCACCAATGAAACGTATATCATCATGCTGAGTGACGAGAAAGTGAATGGAACAGATGATAATTACCAATTAGAATGGAATAATATTTCGACATCGGAAGGTTCGCATCTTAAAGGGCTGGAAGAAACCGTGTTTTCAAAGTTAAAGAAAATCAATCAATGTTTTCATTTTGAGCCTCTCAGATTTTGGAACGCCGACAAACACATATTCGCTCATATTTCCAAACAGCCGTTTACATTATCTATATATAAGGTGTGTCCCACGACTATCCCGTCAATTCAGTCAATCTCAGATATCCCAGCCCAACTTCCTTTCAGAAAAGTAAGAGGTGGTTATGACTTGTGTCTTGATTTAAATGCCAGAACCAATGACTATGCTATAACAAATCTCGAGCTGACATTACATAAGAATAATACACATTTCAGCAGCCACACATCATCAATACAGCAGGATATAGAACGTTCGCAGCTATCCGAAGGCGACACTGTCTCACTTAGAACATGGGCAATATATATCGACGGCTATTACAATGGCTTTATCTTCAGTCCATACGATTCTGACTACACCAACAGCATGACCCTAACTCAGGCAGTGGTTCTTAAAAACGACACAAAAATATTTGGCAAGATACCTGTCTCCGACTATATATGGTGGTTCTGGCCTCACGACATACAGAATATCGTGATATTTTGGGATGTCGTATTAACCCTTCTTTTCATTGCCATCATAGGATATATATTATATAAATGTTTTGTCAAAATAAACAAGTATCAGCCATCAAATAAAAATATAACAATAACAAAGGTATAATCATGGAGATAAAAATAGACCTGAACAATCCGTCTGCCACCGAAACAGTCAATGTGGAGCTACAGTGGAATGTGGATGTATTGGAACCCAAACCAGGCTTCCTACCCAAACTGTTTAGAAGACACAACCAAGTGGAAAGGGAACTCCAGCTGTCTATAACAGACCTTGTCGTTCCCGATGAGATAGTTTGTGACAAGAGCAAGCTATTTTCCATCCTGTATCATTCGCAAATCATTCCACAGGCTGCCTTTCCAGTAGACATTCTTCTCACAGAAATGAGTATGCCGTTTCAGTTGCTGTTTCACCAAAAAGAGATAACAGACTGCAAACGGCCACAAGGGGCCAACCCAAGACGATATACCATATCTTTCTCTGTGGCGCTGTTGGACGGAACCGACATCATAAGCACAATGACCGAGGACATTCATATCACATTTGTGCCATTGAATGTGAAACCTAAGTTCAGAATACATCTACCAGAAGAGAACATCCAGTACACATCAGCGTTGAAGAAACAAGAAGTGGGCCTATTGGCCATTTGGCTTGAGGAACCATTTCTGTTCACCCCCGACCAATTGGCCGCCATAGACCTCAAATTATACAAAGGCACACAGGAATGTAGCCAATATATCTCTTTCACCGACGACACCGCTTCTAAAACGCTGATCGTTAAACGAGACAAGAAAAATGTCATTTCGCTGCCTGTATTCGTCGATTTTACATACATCAACAATCCAATAGGGGAAAAAGAAGACTATACGATAGAGGCAACCATTGTCACCTCGCCCGCCTATAGCCCGGAAATCAAAGAGACATCATTAATACAGCAACATTTCAAATTGCTGAAAGACCAGCAGGGCACAGAGCTAAAGATATTTGTCAAACGTTCGTCTGACAAAAAGCCCGTATTATGCGACGGAGCCATATCAAGCATTCCTGTCTCTATGAGTTTTGTTCCACGCAGCCGGCTTTCAAAACAAATATCCGTCATCATATCCAACATTGCCACAGATAATTCCAACCCCCAAGCCGGATTATACATAAAAAATCTCACCTTGACCGAAAACATCCAAAACGAGGTGGCCGTTATTGGCGAGGGCAACAAATACATCACCCATTTCATCAATATGGATGGCCCCGACATCTCTGACATGAACAGCACAGACGGATTGTTCATCCCTAATAAAGAAAATGCACAGACACTGGTCAACATTTCTTTCAATCCATCGGCTATCGCCGACTTACAGAACAGCAAGAATTACGATTTCCAGATACAGTCTGTTCTCACATTTGACTACTGGGAAGACAAAGATGGAATGGGTGTTGCTAATGCACAGAAAAAGACAGGGCGAGTGCCCATTATTTGGAATCTGGATCTCAAGCCCAATCCTGAATGGCTTTGCGTCGACTATGGCTCGTCTGCCATTGTTTGCAAATACGACCAACAGATTATTAATTTGAAAAAGCGGAAAGACACCATATTCAGAACTGCAGACGATGGCAGGTTCAGGTTAGACACAACAGAAAGCGACACGCCTTTCCTCTCGTCAGACATCGTCCTGCACACGGTACGTGCCAATAGCCACAGCACGCTGTGCAGCCAGCAAGCCATTGACGCTGAAATGCCCTATCTGAACCTGTCGGTATGCCTGTCGCCTACATCAAGTCTTATACATAATGATGTAAAGACACAATTGCCCTGTCTTAAAATACTTGTAGGCAACGAGCTGCTACCTAAGAAGCCCGACTTCTGGACATTTAAATACACAAGGCTGGACGATAAAAACAACATTGAGACCATTGAGGCGAAAGAGGCGTTGGCCAGAAATGAAGACACATGCATCCTACGCATTTCCGCCATCTTCAAAGAGGCTTATGCCGCTTTGTTCCGTTATTTCATCCTGCCCGAAAGCAAAGAAAAGTCTATCAACAAGCTAGTGCTCACCTACCCAAACACATACACACCTGTACATCTGAAAGTACTGGAGAAGATAGCACGTCAAACATTTCCGAAAGTGAGAGAAGGCTATTTGCGCTTTGTGAGCGAGTCGGATGCGGTTGCTGCATACTATCTTAAAAACTGGGACTCGTTCAACAAAGGGAAGAACATTAACGATACCGAGACAGTGCTTGTCTATGACATGGGAGCAGGCACACTTGACTTGACCCTTTTCAAGAAATATAAGAACACGGATGGAAAGATTGCGGTTGATATCTTGGGAAAGATTGGAACAGGAAAGGCTGGCAACTACCTCGATTTTCTCATTAGCGAGATAATAAAAGACAAAGTGGCTGGTGTGGTCAGCGGGGACAAAATTGTCTCAACTCAAGCTGTACCCGATGTTCAGACATTACACAAACGCCTTGAACTAAAAGAGGCGGTGAAAAACATCATCAAGCCTAAGCTGAAAACAGGAACAACGATAGAATGTTTAGGCCATAGCATCGACAGTGCTATCATTCTTTCAGACAAACGTTTCACCGACTATCTACAACAAGTCACTTCCGGCATTATCAAACAGCTACTGGCATATATCAACAATAAGAGCCTGACTATTGACACAGTGCTTATGTCTGGAAGAAGCTGCCGACTGGGAGCCATACAAGAATCGCTAAAGATTTTTTTCAATAAAAAAACTGGCCATGGAACACGGGTGTTGAAATTTCATTGCACAGGGGACGAAGAGAAAACTGCAGTGGTGGAAGGCGCCATGGCACAAGCCGGCATATTCAGCTCACCAGAATCGGCTGTCATCATTCGCTCTAAACGCCTGTATGCCTCATACGGGCTTGTGTTTCAGAAACTTGGAGGTACCTATCACTACGCCGAGCTCATCAACTGTGCCGACCTACCTTACACAGAGCATGGCGTATTGAAAGACTTTGAGGGACAAGCCATAACAGTAAGTGGCACAGCCAACACTACAACACTCAAGCTGGTGCAGACATATCTTTCTGCGAAAGACACTGAGGCTGCATACAATGCTGGCGACATGGAATTTATCTCTGAAATGGAAGAATACGACATGGCAGGATTGGACGGGGTCAATACTCTGAATGTGAGACTGATGATTGATTACAAAAACAACATATCACTCTATGTAAATGGACTCTGCTCCATTGGCAACACTCCACAAGGCGTTGACCTGTCAAGTGAGATAACCAAGCGAAGCATTTGGCCTGTCACATTGTAACGTAAACCCCATAAAACACACAGAAAATATGAAACAACGTATAAGAATAGCAGTTCTGCTGATAGCAGTTCTATTAAGCGTTCCACGTCCTACGAGTGCTTCTGCGCCACAAAAAGCACATACATTGGAACTGAACGATAGTTGTATGGTAATAAAAGGGCTCGGAATTACTAAAGGAGGTGTCTTCCAGCCTTTGGCAGAAAAGAATAAAGCCAAAGCACTGCCAACACCAATAATCATAAATCGCATAGAAATCAACTACAAAGGTCACGCCAATGGCAACTTGGTGTTTACAGCCAACGATTCTGCTGTATTTAAAACGACTGTGACAAACAGTCTTGACAACGCAGAAATAAAAAAACTCCTTCGTAATAATGATTTTGCATTAGACACATTAAAGAGATACGCTTTCTGTCATGGTGACAGAATATGGACATTGAGCTTCAATAACCAAAAAGATACTCTTGGCAAAGAGTATCAATCCACCAGCAATGCAAAAGCAAAAGCTAACGCTTCTGACAAGCTAAAAGATAAAGTTGCGAACATAGCCATTATTTCTCTCCTTGTTATATTTTTACTTGTCGCCGTTTATATCATATGGGCAAAGAAGAAAAGAAGCAATAACAATCAAGGCAAGGGTATCGGCGTACCTACTACGGCCAACGATTGCGAGAAAGGTCATGCGACAGCCCCATCAGATGAGTCAGAACCCACCGACAAGACACAACCTGCCAATGAAACGGAAGGTAACAATGACTCAATAAGCACAAGGCCAGAAAGCACCAAGCCTGACCCAACAGAAACTGACAACAATCAAGAGCAAGAGGTTGCTGCCACAGGTACACCTATCAACACCAACCATGACGAAAACGATGAAACCAATGCCTCGTCTACAGACAAAAACGCAGATAGCGTCAATGAGAATGCAAAGCTCATAAAAAGTATCTTAGACGAATTACATTTAGACGAGAACAAAAAGAACGAGATTGTCAACAAAATAAAATCATTAAAACAAGAAGCCAACGACAAACATAAAAAAAGTTCGATACAAGAAGAATTTGCAAGCGGTCTTATTAAAAAGATAGAAAAAATAGAAAACAAAGCAATTAAAAAGATAGTAGACAAAGCTAAAGAAGAAGTGGAGAATAGTGGTCCTTGCTACATTTTAGACAGATTTTTCAAAATATTATCCTCTCAGAAAGAAACGAATACACCTACATTTGAAAGTCAAATTAACAGACCTGAAAATAGAATTCTATTGACAAAATGGTGCATTGAGCAGTTGTCAATGAAAGGATGTAAGGAGTTTGATATAAAAAGTTCTCCAAGACCTGACGAAATTTTCCCGACTATAGCAAAGATTTTAAACCAAGCAGAAGAATATTCAAAGAACAATCATGTTGACAAGCAATACACAAACAGCAAGCCTACAGAAGAACAGACAACAGCTTTGTTAAATGAAATTGTTGAACAAATAAATATTTTATTAGGAGAACACAAACTTAACAATATCATAACGATCGAAGCCCTAGTTCAAGAGCTGACAGATGTGTTGGCATCATCCAACAAGACAGAGACACCAACCACGCTAATAGAAAAGGACAACACAGATATCGATATTGTAAACAATACTTTTGGCAGCAATATATCTGAATTAAGCAAACAAGAACTTATAACGGCCGCCACGACTTTTCTGAAGGAAAAGATAGGCATGACAGACAATCAATCTGGCGAAAATATATTTAAAGCCATCAAGAAAGATAGAGAAAACTCGCAGAAGCTGAATAAGTTATTGGATGAATTTAAAGCTTCATCAGTTGAATACATTGAAGAGGCGATACGGGAAAAGGAATATAACCAGATTAGTAAATCTGTAAAAGCCGATCTGGAAGAACTATTACCCAACGAACGTATTGAAACCCTCCAACAATTAATCAACAAACTCATCAAAATAGGTAAATCATCAAAAGACATTGTAGAATTAATTGTTGACGATTTGGATGAAGAGATTACACAGTTGGACACCAATTACAAGGCTGGCGAGCAGAATGCCATGAAACTTATTGATACTTATAAAAAGCTCATGGAGGATAAAGAAAAACAACTGAAATCCTCTTTAGACGAGGCAAGCAGCCATAATATCCACCTACAAGAACAAGTAAGTCAAAAGGACGAGAAAATATCAGCCCTTAACACAGAGAAAGAGCATCTCTCTGAAACTATTGTCAACGCCCTACACACACTGGCTGGACAAGTGGAAGAAAACATCAACAAAACATTTATGCTCCCATGCTCAAACGATTACGAAAGCACGTGTGAAGACATAGAGAAACGACTGGGAGAAGAACTGGCTGACATCGTAAAAAGGCTGAAAGGCTATGAAGCCGAGCCAGGAACAAATCCGGCAGAAATTAAGCATCACATACAAGATTTGCTCACCAAGTTCTTACAAGACGAGTATAGCCCCATAGATAAGGTTTGCCGCTATTACGCATATAGCCAAATGGCATATATGACAGATACATCACGCGAGGAAGGAATAAGATTCAACAGGCGCAACATAGGCGATTTGTTCGCTTCTATCAACAACTTATACATTTACTTCGGCATCCGATTTGACATTCCCACCCTATTTGTGATGAGTGTGGATGAAGGACATTTCAACGATTTGACAGGACAAAACATTTATGGCGATTTGGACAATCTCTTGCCCAATTCCAGAAACCGTTTTGACAAAATCGACTCGGAAAGCAAGCCTCAAAAAGCTATTGTCGACATTGTAAAGGTGGGCTATTCACTGGACGGAGAATTGAAAGAGAAAACTTCGGTATTAACATTTTAAAAACAATCATTGACACATGAAAAAAAATATTCTGATAGTTATCGTAGCACTGATAGGTGCTTTTGGTATAAAAAGATGTATTAGTCCAGCAGCATCATCTGATACTACATGGTCAGAGAACAAAGTGACTGCAGGATATGCGAAAGATGCTATTGACGAGAAAGATTCCGAACCGACAACGTCAGAAATCTACATTGACGCATCTGGCAGTATGAAGCCGTATTTCACCACCGATGGCGCAAAAATGATTAACACAATATCTGCAATCAAGAGCTTAAAGAACGATGAAACAGATATCTTTTTCTTAAACAACGATAAACCGTACAAAGGCCTGGTGGCAAGAATTGTTTCGGATGTACAAAAGCAGCCTAAAGAATCAACCACTACATTTCACGCTTTCTTCAAAAAGGCCGCAAGTAAAATTGACACCACCAACGCGATTGTTTACCTTGTCACAGATGGCATCATGAGTGTTGGAGGTGGCATTGACACAAAAAAAGCATTGAGGCAACTTGAGGGAGAGATAACCAGCGCACTGAATAATCACCAGCACCTGGCCGGAGCTATCTTTAGATATACCGGAGAATATAAGGGTAATTACTGCAACTCGCTCAACGAAACAATCACCCCCGCCCAGTGTCCGCTATTGAAAAAGGAAATAGAGCGTCCTTATTATATCATCGCATTAGGACAAAAGAATGCTATTCGTTGGCTACAAAAGAGGACAAAAGAAAAGCTCAATAACCCTGAAGCCACACTTTTCATGGGCACCCATGATTATGAAGGACACAAGAAATACAGGTTAGACAAAGGCGACAGCGCCACCTTACAATATCCTGGAGAAGAAGTGTCATTGGTACTTGACTTGCCAGAATGTCTTTCTGGCACCGACCTTGATGTGATGGTTCTGAATGGTCATCGTGAGCTTACAGGAGTAACGGTTTCTAAAGAAAGAAACAGATTGTCAGCCACAATACCTACCAATATCGGAATTACTAGTGAAGGAGGAGGCAAAGTAAAGCTGGCCTTTGTCGCAAAAAACAATATTCCTACAGCATGGTTAACAACATGGAATGCCGACGATGACAAGAAAGGCCCCGATGAAAGCAGGACATTTGGATTGGCGTCATTGGTCAAAGGTATGTTTAACGGGTTGGATAGCGAAGAGAATAATCTCCTTTCAGTCGACTTTATATATAAACTTAAATAAACGATTTAAACAATTGAAACTATGGATTTCATTTATTTTTTAGTGACCAGCTCTAAAGACTGGACAAACACTTTTCACGACAATTTCTTCAATACGCATGGCGGATTTGCCATGGGTGTTGTGGGTGCTACCGTTATTGGCATAGCCTTGTCACTTGCCTTTTATTTTGGATGCTGCAACAGCAATAAAAGCAGCAAGTCGGCCACAATTGGCGTTTGGTCGGTATTCTTGATTGTATCATCGGTTATCGCCTATTTCTATGCCGACCTCGTTGTGATAGGCGACGCTTCAACAAAAGACGACCAATCTGTATTTAGGGCCTATTCTTTCTACAAAGCCAATGACGATTATTATTGGAATCAGACAAAAACTGGCGTAAACGAAACTTATTCAACCGACTTAAGTCAAAAGAAAGAGGAGATAAAAAGCAATCTTGACAAAGGAGGAGATGTACGATTTAAATATGATTTGACAACGGCTGTCTTGACTGCATTCATATTCTTCATTTTCAGCCTCATCATTAAGAGATTCACTATTAATGGTAAAACCATTCCATACCAAAAACCATAATAAACAAAAGACACAACTATGCCAAAACTTTTTTTATTCGCAATAGGCGGAACTGGTGAGCGTGTTCTTCGCTCATTCACAATGCTTCTCGCATCTGGTGTGCCCACATTTGACAGTTATGAGGTTTATCCCATCATTGTCGATTATGACACTGAGAACAAAGACAAAGAACGAACGGTTGAGTTATTACAAAACTATGCAAACATTCATCAAGCAGCGTTTACACGTCATGGCCAATCAAGCGATTTAAGGACGCAACCAGGACAATTCTTTGCCGCAAAGTTGACAAATCTAATAGGGTTGGAGAATTTTGTATTCCCATTCCATCCTGCAAATAAACATGAAAAATTCAAAGAGCACATTGGCTATGAGAACTTTTCTGGCAACACATTAGCCACCAAACAATTATTGAAGAGTCTGTACGACGAATCGAATAGGGCTGATGCAGAACTGAACCTTGACATGACTGTCGGTTTTAAAGGCAACCCTAACATCGGCAGCGTGGTGTTTCACACCATTAGCTCCACCACAGAGTTTTCCGCTTTCACCGCACGATTTCAACCTGAGGCAGGTGACAAAGTGGTAATCATTGGTTCTCTATTTGGAGGTACTGGTGCTTCGGGCATTCCTGAAATAGTCAAAGCCATCAATGAGAAACATCCAAGTGCTAGAATTGCCACAATACTGGTTCTACCCTATTTTGCTCCCGCCGAGCAAAGAGGAGGAGCCATCAAAGCCTCTCGTTTCAATTCAAAAACTAAAGCAGCATTGAGTTACTACAAAGACGCTGGACTGATGGATAAAATTGACAAAATATACTATGTCGGCGATCCATATCCTACAGTAGTGCCCTATTGCGAAGGAGGAGAAGGGCAGAAAAACAACGCAAATTTAGTAGAACTCATTGCCTCTATCATGATAGAGCACTATGTAGATGGACGCGATGCCCAACGGAAAGAATTTAAATTCTCTCTTCCAACGAGCATTGTGGTAAGAAAAGGTCAGAAAAGTGGACAAAGATTGTTTATGTACGATTTTGACGTAATGTCCATAGACAAAGTGCTTAAGCATCTCGTAGAACTTGCCATAGCCATGAAATTGTTCCATGATGAAATAAAATCGGGGAATGCAAAGGCAAAGGATTTCTTCAAATATCTTAATCTTGATAATGTAAAAGACCAATCCGTTGACGCACTCAGTAAATTGTGTCTGTCTTTAGAAGCTTTTTATCATAAATATCAAGAATGGTTGAAAGAACTTGACTATGAAGGCAATGGTGACGCGATGCCTGCCAACTCACACAGATTTGCTCTTTGCGACATGACACGCAATTATTCGAATATCATTCTAAAAGAGGCGAAACAAACAACCGACAAAGAGCTTGGCTCATTAATGGAACGAATAAAAGGATTAGCGAACTATTTCTTAAACGACCAGAATGAATTGGATGCCGATTATTTGCTTACAAGAATGAACAATCACATAAAAGATGACATGAAAGGGAATGGCCACTACGATACAACGACGAACCAACTAAGAGTAGGGCATGAGCCAGAGTGGGTTCTGGCAGACATTCTTCATCTCACAGCGATTGACGGATTTAAACAATTGAATTAACAACATTAGATAAATACTATGCCAGAAAATAATAACAATAATAACGTAATAAATTACTTTACTAACGAAAATCCAAGCAAAGTAACAAATACTGCTAATACATTTGGTATTGTCAGCGACACGATAAATCCGGCACAAATAGAAGACGGACTCACAGACAGAGGTGCTGGGTTGGGTAAATTAGGATCGTCAATGCCTTCTCCTATGGCACGCCTGTTTCTTTTTTCCGCTGCCCTCAGAGAGGTAAACGCTTTGGAAGGGGAACATCCGAGCGAAGGACATATTGGGAAACAAAACCAAGAGAACAATTTAGAGCCAACACCTTATCACGATTTGGTAAGCGAGTTGCTTGATATGTTGGAGTTCATCTTCAAGTTTGGAGACGAGCCTGATTTTCATGTTGTCAGATGGGAAAAGAATACAGACTGTCAAAACCTTGATAAATCAGAGAACAAGGCACACCAGCAATTGTCTTCGGCTCTAAGATCTGTTTTTGAATTTGGCGTCCTGGCAAAACCAGGGAATCAGAATATATTCATATTCAAATGGAAAGACATTGTTATAGGTGGCACATCGCCAATTTCACTTGTTTACACTTCTGCCAATTTGCGAAGCGAACTGGAAAACATAGGTCTTTCATTTACAGGCGACGCCGGAAACAAATTGTTTGCTGACGAAGTGACACCGCTGCACAAAAGAATAGAATGTTTCAGAGAATGTTTTTACAGACTATTTTATACAGACATGAATGGCATCGATGCCCAAAGTCCTCTATATGAATTGGCAAAATACATTCAAAACAGCGCCAACAATTATGACGCGGCACTTAATGGAAAGATAGTTCCTTCGCCAGATGATTATAAAAATGTAAAGATTCTACAATCGCAAGGGCAGCAAATCACTGTTGGAAATGTAAAGCTTCGTGTATCCGACCATACCATTGTCATAAATGAACAAACAACCGACTACTTGTTGAAGCCCTCTGTGAACGTATACCAACATGGTGATAACAACGTGAAAGTTCCTTTAATACTAACACAATATGGTGAGAACGGATTAGTATACGCAGCAGGGCGTCCGTGGAATACAGCCAGTGACACAATACCACACGTCCTATCACAAGACATATACAATCGTGCATTGCCTGGTTTTGGCGAGAGGGTAAAATATCCATATCTCACGAAAGACGATTTTTTTGAGGAAAGAATCATTGAGGTGAGCTACGAGATAGACAGACAGAAATTCTTTACAGGATGCGCTAAAGAGACCACATTCTTGCTGCCATTGAAAAAGATTTTCTTTGAATATTTCAGTTTAGACGACTTGGCGCAAGAAGGTATTGATGGTAACGTCTCATATTCGCAAATGCTTCAAATGGAATATGACGGAGTACGTGACACCGTATCGGTATTGCTGACACTTCCTTTAGCAAATGGTCATTCCATTTGCCTTCACAAGAAATACGACACTTCTGATGGCAGCAATGAAAAAGTAAATTGTTATGACGCATCCAACACCTTCGATTTTGCCATATTCCCATTCTATCGTTTGGAGCCTGACACCCATCATAACGTATACAACATCATGATAGGAGCGTCAGTGCGAAACGTTTCTATGAAATTTTATGAGCCACGCCCCGATGCAGCCAACAATAGTGTATCTGCAGAGATAAAGCACCGAACCATCAAGGGAGGGACAGCACAAGTCCCATCACAACTTTCAACAGATCACATTCGAGTGAATGATGTGTTCTCATACATAGCACTCACGGTGTCAACAGACGGGCAGGATGCCACCGCATTGATTGTTCCTTTATTCAAGAAAGTAAACTCGAACCCTGCTATTGTAAGTGACAGGTTTAAGTTTGCCATAGATTTTGGAACGACAAACACCCATGTAGCCTATGCAAAGAAAACAATAGGTAACCCATTTGGCCTTCAAGATGTGCAAGCTTTCAACTATGGAGAAACAGATCCCCAAATGGTGATGTTCAACAACAAAGAAGGTGTGCGTGAGTTCGGACAGTTTACAACAGCCGTAAAAAGAGAATTGGTTCCTCTGTCCATAGGAGACACAAATAGTAAATTCCCTATGCGGACAGCTACTTATCAGGTATCAGGTGCTCCTATTAATTTGGAGATGTTTTTCAACACGAATATAGGCTTTAATTATGGTGAGGATATATCCCGCTCAAAATCATACAAGACAAACATCAAATGGGACAGATTTGACGCATTTGCAAACGACCGAATGAAAACATTTTTCGCACAGATGCTTTGGATGATGAAGAACAAGAGCGTACTGAATGACTGCACAGACCAATTTGACCTAGTGGTGACCTATCCCATTTCAATGCGACATGGTGATTTGGAAAACTTTAAACAAGCATGGCAAGATGCTATTCAGAATGTACAATGTGACGTGAATATCCGCTACCGTACAGAAAGCGTGGCACCCTATTACTCATACTTGTCTGGACTTGACTATGGCGAAGCGTATGCCAATATGGATATTGGTGGAGGAACATCAGACATTCTGTATGTCAACCCTGCGACAGGAGAAGCTAACGTTTTCTCTGCTTTCTTTGCTGCCAATGATTTATGGAACGATGGAATAGACAGGGTAAACCGAGCCTCTAAAGCCAACGGATTTGTAACATTGTACAAAGGCACGAGAATGCAACAACTCGGAGAATATGCCCCTAAAATAGAGGCAGTACTCAACAGTGCATCGTCATCGGCCGACATTATCAGCTATCTGTTTGCAAATGACAGTTGGACACGTTTCTCTGACACCATTCACCAGTCGCGCACCATCATGCAATTGCCCATCATACATTTTTCTGCTTTAACATTTTATATGGCTTACGCCTTACATATGGCAGAGGTAGACATTCCTTTGAACTTGACTTTCACTGGAATGGGCAGCAAATACATTAATTTAATAAGCAGGTCGAGCGAACTAATTGCAAAGTTTGTCACTGAGATATTTCACTATGCTGGACAAGTTTTACATAATTCAAAATTTGAGCATGCCACTATAGACGTTTCGTTTGCCCCAAATCCCAAAGAGGTTACAGCAATAGGAGCACTGATATCATTAAACTATGCAGGAGCCATTAATCCGTCGGAAGATACTTATTATGGATTTGAGGAAGAAGACCCAGAAAAGACGATGCATTACAGCGATATAACAAACGACGTTCAAGATTCGGTGAAGAAGCTATATGACAAGTTTGTGGGAATGTTCCAATGCAATAGTATCAGAGATGTGCTTAACGACATGGGATATTTTATAGACATCAATATTACAGAAAAGCTGAAACGCTATGCTATACAAAGTTTTAACCAGATGAAAGAATTGTCCTCTGCAGGACAAAGAGACTTTGACAAGCTGAAAGAGCCCATGTTGTTTTGGCCACTCAAGGAGGCTCTGTACAGAATTGGCAAAGAAATAGCTCCTGATGCTATTCAAGAAATAAGCGGTGGAAATAATAACAACTAAAAGATAACGACAATGTTGATTAGCATTATTTGTTTAGGAGTATTGTATATTATTCATGTTGCGATAATTTGGAGATTGTGGAAAAAGCAGAAAGGAGCTATTTCCAAACTTCAGAAACAAATAGCAGAAGGTAAGACTCTCTCAGACGAATTGCGTAATAGTATTGAAACATTATCTTCCGAGTGCGAAGCACTGAAACAAAAGCGACAAACAGCAAAAACGACAATTGGCTGTGGCAGGAATGAATATTCAGGCGTGACAACTCAATTCTCTGCTTCTAACAATAAACAACGAGACAAGAGGGTCAAGGAGATTCGTTATGCTACACTACAATCGCCTGATGAACATGGACGCCTCCGCTTTTCAGAACGTTCAATGAGCAACAGGCCTACACCAGAGAAGATGTTCATTCTCGAATTAGACTCTGTGAAAGGCACTGGCACTTATCGTATCAATAAAGAAGCGGTTCCTCTTATTCTTAACGACTTGCAAATGTTTCACGACTTTGTAAAGCCGTTTTCATTCAGCGGCAACCCGATGAAAGCCGCACTCAAAGACAAAAAAGAAGGACGAATCATCAAAAGCGGTGACTTTTGGATTGTAGACGAACTTCTTGAAATAACCATTAATTAAGATAGAAATATGATAGTATCAATAAATAGTCCGCAGTTTGCTGATGCATGGCGAACAGTATCAGAATCATTGTTGGCATACCTTCAAAGCGGAGGTTTAAACAATGTCCCAACAGGACCTATTGTAAATAATAGTTCCCAACCTGCATCGTCAGAAACAAGACATTCCACACCATCTGCGACACAACAGCCTGTTGTTGAAACTAGGAACGTCAAAACCATCAGCGATGAGCGTTATGCCACTTGTCCTGTCAGACAGGCTGACGGCTCATACATATTCAAAAACCTAAAGGCGGAAAAGCAAGATGAATCTACCTACAAAATTATCAGATACACTGATGGGACTTGCGAATATGAATTATGCAATTTGACAGGAGAAGCTCGCCAAATATTTAAAGATAACAAAGAGGCAAGAATGCCCTCTGCCGTGGGGGTACTCATAGGCGAGATTGGCGAAGACAATCCCATTTGCAACCAACAAAAAGGGAAGGGCATTGCTGAAGGACGCTCTGTAAGAATCGTCGAACCGTTAACGGTTGAATTTAAAAGTTAAATAGCTGCTCTATACCACCTACTAATAAAGAAACTCATCGGTGTTCGTGATTTAACAACTCATGAACACCGACAATAATTATAGCAGAATGAAAAAAATACTCTTAATTGTAATTGCAGCCTTTCTTTGCATCTTTCTGGCAAAGAAATGTCGTTCTGGAGGCGAGGAGGGGGCCACCAACTCTGGAACACTTATAAGTGGATATGTTGGCACTGTCAAAGAAGTGAAAGGCAACATTCTGATTCTAACATCAGGACTTCAAGCACGATTGTTAGGAATAGAGGATAATCGTACAGATGTGGAAATGTTTCTACGCTCACAATTCTTGAACAAGCAAGTTGTGCTGTACTCTGACAGTCATGACAAATGTAAGTATATCGTATCGGCTGATGATGTGGTAAATGTCTATGCTGTTGAGAAAGACATGCAAACCATCTGTATCAACCATCAAGTGGTCAATGAATATCCCGACTGCTATCATGAGATAGAAACTCCTGACTCAGGCAAGTGGGTGTCTTCAGAAAACATTCTGACAGAAAAGAAGAACCTTGCCTTATATATGAAACAGCGAACATTTCTTATACAGACGTCTGAAGGCATTGGAACAGGATTCTTCATCAATGAAAACGGCCTTGCCATAACAAACTGGCACGTGTTGTCGCCCGGAGAAGAGAAAAACGCTGTAGCGGTGCTCTATAAGGAAAGCCCCGATGACAGCGAGGTTTATTCTGACAAGAAGAGGAATTTCAAGAACATACTTTGGTCGTCCGACGTCAATGGCCTTGACATCACCATCATGTCAGTTGACCTTGAGAACAACGAAAAAGTTCCTTATTTCAACATTACAAGACAAAGACCCAATCAAGGTGACATGGTGGCCACATATGGAAACCCACATGGCTTAACAGCCTCATATTCATCCGGAGTTATCAGTGCGTTTAGAAAAGATCCATACAATCCAAACCGTAATGTTCAGCTCGTCCAGTATGACATTGGGACGAATGGTGGAAACAGTGGCGGACCTGTATGTGACAAATACGGACAAATTATTGCTGTGCATGAGCTTGGCGACAAGACGGCTCAAAACATAAATTATGGAATTGACGCCATGCAGTTGCGAATTGTCCTTGACCATCTCAACCTGAAATATGGCGGCAAACAGTAAGGTGCTTAAAATAATAGTAGAAGCGTGTTGCCGTTCTTTATCATATTATGATAGAGAACAGCAATACGTTTTTACATTCAATTCTTCCCTTGAAACCATTTGGGAAGGTATTAGACCTATTATCAAGAGCTATGACGCACAGTTTTATCTCAGCGATTTCAACAGAGTGCTGTTTAATATAGAGAATGCCATTACTCTATTTCACAGAATATCCTTAGAGCACATCAGCGATGCAGAGATAATGAACGGCGAAATATTAGAGATTGACAGCAATACGAACAACAATATGGTGCTGACAAAGATGAAAGCAGGCCAATATCTTAATGTAGACACAGGCCAAGGAATTTCTTTGGGCTCAAGTTTTCAATTTGAAACAAGTCAACACATTACGACATCAGAGGGAATGCAACTAGGAGAATGCAAACGTATCTACCTCCGTATTCCCAGGAAAGAGCATGTAGTTTTAAGCAACCACTATTTGGGTAATTATTTCCAACACAAAATTGCAGACTCTTTATGGCCTATAGTTGATATAGCTGGAAATATATGTTACACCAAAGATAATGAATGCGGACAATTATTAGCTATGGCCCAAAATAGTGGAATAAATACTTATTCATTGCTAAACATACTAAAAGGAGCCTCTAACTATTATGCAAGAAACAGCAACCATCATCAAAGAACGAGAGAAAATTAATACAGATCTATTTTTCATTCCCATAGAAAAAATCACATCAGACAGTTCCTATACAATCATTAAACGCAATAAATGGCTGGGAGTGATGAAGGACGACCAGGTGATAGTTCCTCCTATATATGACAATATAAGATTACTGCCTAACCATTATGCCATTTTTGAAATAGGCAATGCCGCAGCCTGCTTTAATCTCATCACACAACTATTCACAACGCCCTTTGACTATCATCACATTTCATATGTGAACAATTACCTAAAGTTGTATAAAGAGTCGAATCGCTGTGGCATATTTGATTTAGAGGGGGAAAATATAATCGCAGAATGCAACTTGTATGACGATTTCAACCTAAAAGACAGAAGGACAAAATATATGTGGGCAAGGTGTGACAACCATTTTCATTTCATTAACAAGCATACAGGAAAGATAATTCGCTTGTCTGAAATAAGTATGGCTTATGATACGACATCTTTAATGATAGGTAAAAATAAACAAGATATCGTTTCTGTGTATAGTGAAGAGGGATATGCAGTTGATTTTGCATTACGGGAAATAGTACGTGACAATGGTGGCTATATGACACTTTACAACTACACTTACAATATTCAACACGTTATAGACATCAATGGAAATATCTTAAATATATAAAATATATGATTAACGCATTAATTCACACTGCAGTACGCATCCTCATCGGATGGTTGCTCATAGAAAAGATACCTGCATGGTTAAGCATCCGTGGTATCATTGCGACAATTCTTAAAGTAATAGGCGTATTGATTATCATCAGTGCATTGTTGGATTGGGTATAATACTTTTGTTTTTTCGCTAAGATGAAATATTGTAGTCATTGTGGTCATCCTAACCAAGAGGACGCCTTGTTTTGTGGCAGTTGCGGAAGACCATTGATAAAAGAGTCTCGCACAAGTACGACAGAAAACAAACGGAGTAATGGCGCGAAAGGGAAAGACGGAGGTTCTTGGATTGACTCCTTGAATGAATATGTAGGCAATGAAATACCTGGCAACTTGAACTGGAAAGTCCTATTCACGGATGTGTTCAAATCGCATACAATGGAAGAGGCTGAAGACGTTTTCATATGTGGAACAAAAATGACTACGCCAGACATTTCTTCTGTATCAAAAGATTGGCCACATCCTTGGCTTTACAGCAGGGTGTTGTTGATGTTTGTCGTAACATTTGCCTTGCTTTGGATTTGCGTCAATGCCTTTGGCAACCTTAATGCTTTCCCTGGCATGATAGTCATAGGTTCATTTGCCGTCCCTCTATCCACCATGGTGCTCTTCATGGAAGCGAATGTGTGGCGTAATGTCAGCATGTATACAGTGATAAAAACCTTTTTCGTTGGAGGCTGCGCTTCACTTGTAGCCACACTCCTGCTGTTCTCGTTCTATTCCGTGGAGGAAATGGATTTCATTGGTGCCTTTATGGTTGGATTGATTGAAGAATTGGGAAAGGCTATTATTGTACTGACAGTTTTACGTAAGTTGGGAAAATTGTCCATCTTGACAGGCTTGTTGATAGGGGCTTGTGTAGGGGCGGGATTTGCAGCATTTGAATCGGCAGGTTACGCACTGCAACCATTCATACAACTTCAACAGATAACAGGCTATGCCGCTGCATACGGGCAGAACGTTGATGGTCAACAAATGATGGATGCCATAAACAGCACTATATTTCTTCGTGCAGTGCTTGCCCCAGGCGGTCATGTGGCATGGGCTGCAATATCAGGTGCAGCCTTTGTAATTGCAGCAAGGCGCAAAGGAGCTGTTGATGCATCACTCTTTACGGAGGAAAAGTTCTTGCGACTTTTCTTCATTCCTGTCATTCTGCATTGTCTGTGGGACTCGCCATTGGCAGGGTGGATTAATGAGATTTTTCCTTTTGCAGGGTATATTGCCCTTATTGTAGTGGTTTGGATTGTAGTGCTGACACTAATAAATATGGGATTGGCGGAAGTTAGCCAAAGACGGTAAAAAAATTATAAACATGAAAGAATGTCCTAAATGCCATACGCAGTATGATGACTCCATGAATTTCTGCACGAAAGATGGATGTCAGCTCGTAGATGTGATTGATACGCCAGTGAATCACACAGAGTCTCAACACAAAAAGAAAAGAGGAGGATGTCAAAAGAAGATTTTGATAGCCTGTGTTGTTGCGGTTGTTGCTTTGGTTGCATTTTACAACCATATTATGAACGCTGCCACTTACCTGAGGGCAGAGCCGAATCAGATAGGCTCGGTGAAGGCTGGTGGAGAATGTAAGGTTGAGATAGACTACGACGGCTATGTTTGGACTATAAACCACAAACCAGATTGGGTTGACATAGACGAGAACGAGAATGACTTCACTATCAAGGTGGCTCCTAACCAAACTGGGGAAGCTAGGGAAGGCTCTATAACTGTTCAGAGTGGTAAACAATTGGCGCAAGTAATCATTAAACAATTGGGATATGCTACCCAAATGAGAGTGAGCGAAAATTCCCTTAAATTTTCATCCTCTAGTGGCGAAAAAAGCATTACTATAACAACAGATGGTTGTAAATGGAATGCTCAGTTTCCTGATTGGATAACAGTTGAAAATGACAATGGTGATGCTGTTGTTTCGTGCCAAAGTAACGATGGTGAGTATAGAACAGGAAGTGTAATATTCAAGGAAGATAATGTTTCTGCAATAGTTTACGTTGTCCAAGGTGGAATATGTGATGTTTGTCATGGAAAAGGTGAGGTGTCTTGCAGATATTGTTTGGGACAAGGTGGCTCTGGATTTGGTCTCTATTACACACAATGTATGTGGTGCGGTGGCTCTGGAAAGTTCAAATGTAATACATGCAATGGGTCCGGTGAGAGAGAGTAGAGATTGAACAGAATTGCCTTGAATGATTTTTGAAATCCGTTTTTGTAACCCCAAATCTAAAAATAAGAAACGATGCAAACAATAAGAATAGGAGAACACTTGACCTTTGAGAGCAGGGTATATGGCTCTGTCGGTAGAGAATATCATGTGGAGTGTGACGAGACCGTCTTCAAGTTGGAGTATAGTCGCAGATACTTGCATCCAGGAGAGATGCTGCGCTGTGATTGTGCCGATGAGACCGTTGTCATGTACAGGCTCACTCCACTGTGCATAGGGAATTTCGATGTTTACGAGATAGAGGAGTCCTGGGGAGAAGAAACCTCAAGGACCAAGTATGTAGTGAATGTAATGCCTAATCTTTAAATATACAAACTATGATACGATATACACCAGAAAAAATCGCAGCACTTGGACATAACGAAATATTTGTTTTCGGAAGTAATTCAGCCGGTCATCACAGAGGAGGTGCTGCCAGAATTGCCCACGAAAGATTTGGTGCAGTTTGGGGAATTGGCACTGGCTTACAAGGGAATTCCTATGCAATCCCTACAATGCAGGGAGGAATAGATACCATTAAACCATATGTGGATGAATTCATCCGCTTCGCAAGATTACACCCGGAACTTACATTTTATGTTACTCGCATAGGATGTGGTATCGCGGGTTTTAGTGATAGTGAAATTGCTCCACTATTTGACAAGACTTATGATGTGAAGAACATCATACTTCCCGAGTCATTTTACAAAATAATAAATCACGCTCGCCAATTGAATAGTGAGAACAAGGGCTTAAACTTTCATTCTGTACCAATCAAGTTCTTTGAGGAGGACAGGATAAAGATGGAATCCATGAGCATTGAGGAGCAAATCAATTATGCTCAGAAATTAAAGAAAAAGGGTAAGTATTTAATTGAGCATAAATCTCCTGTTGCCAAATCATTTCCCCTGTTGAATACAACGGATAAGGGACATCATGTTATCGCTATTGCGAATAGTACCTTTGCTATTATTGCTGATAATTTATTGTATTCCAACAAATACGAATGGGGGTTGGACCTTGGACAAAAAATATTGTCAGTAGTAGCAAAAGATGCAAGTGAAAAAGATTACCCTTATGGACAGTTTGTAGTTCTCCTAGAAGATGGAAGTATTTGTTTGATATGGTCAGATATATGTATCAAAAAAATATCTGATAATGGTTATATCTCTGTTGCATCAGGATGTGGTGGTTTAGTTTTTGGTTTGAGAAGTGATGGTACAGTAGATGTGTTATTTTCTGAAAAGGATACAATGGGAATCACTTGCGATGTAAAAGAATGGACAAATGTAACACAAATTGATGCAGGTCCTCGACATATCGTAGGATTAAGAAGTGACGGTAATGTAATTGCAGCAGGGAAATCAACAGCATGCAAACCACTTGAAGAGTGGAAAGATATTATGAAAATATATGTATCAAAAGCCTCTCCTTTGTATGGCAAGGAGAATGACTTGACTTTTGGTATTGGACAAGATGGATGGCTATATGTTGATGGTGATTGTTGGCCAAAAGGAAAAGAATTTTGGAGGCGTATTCGCGCACAATACGATGTTTCAGATATCATAGAAAATGGATCCATGTTATGGATAAGAACTTATGAAGGAGAGTTAAAATGTGTGACATATTATAGCAAGATGGATTATCTTGAGGAGATAGATTTTGTCAGGAAATATCCCGATTGTAGATTTATTGACTCGTATGGAGATGTCGTAGTTCTTGTAGATAAAGAAGGAGAATTTCACGTTTTATATTCCAATAAAGAAGTTGACTGGTGGGATATGTAGTAATCGATAAATCACAATAGACAGAAATTGGAATTCTTTTGGAATATAGTGTTTGCAAGATCTAAAGAGGAATTGAAAAGATAATGGATATACATGAACACTGAATGAGAACAAGAATCATCACATATATTCTCCTATTGCTCTCTTTGTCTGTCACAGCACAGACAAAGAGAGCTTTGGTTATAGGGGTAGGAGAACAGCAAGATAAGGCTTGGAATAAAATTAATGGTGACAAGGATGTTCCGCTTGTTCAAGCGATGCTGAAAAACGCAGATTTCAAATCTGTCATGACATTGGTAAATCAACAGGCTACAAAGGTTGGTATTGTCGGGGCATTCAAGAAAATGACGGCATCATGCAAACATGGCGATGTGGTATATATCCATTATTCTGGACATGGACAACAGATGACGGATGTGCATAATGACGAAAGAGACGGACTGGACGAATGTTGGATTCCGTATGATGCTTGTCGGAAAGCAAGTGCTACGTATCACGGTGAAAGACATCTGACGGACGATGAACTGAATGTTTACCTCAATGCTATCCGCAACAAAATCGGAGTAAAAGGCAAACTCCTTGTGGTAATAGACGCTTGCCATAGTGGTGACGGCACTCGTGGAGATGATAAAGATATTGTGAGAGGCGTAGAAGATACATTGAAAGTAGATAGTCTGAATGCTCGTGGCCTGTATGAAACATTTGAGAAAGTAAAATCGTTCTTGATGGGTGACAACGGCAAGGAAAAAATCATTAATGCTAAGGCAAAGCCTTTGGCGGAACGATGGATCACCATCAGTGCTTGCAGAAGCGACCAAGTGAATATCGAGATGAAGAAACCTGCTGTTGGTAAACTGACTTACGCATTGTGGAAAGAACTGAAGAATCGTGATAAAGTAAACAATGACGAGTTTATGAGACGAATCAGAAAGTTCGTCAACCGCAATACCAGTAGCAGACCACAGCAGCCAGAAATGACAGGCGAGGACATCAATAAATACAACATAACAGACATACTGAGTAGATAAAATGGCAAAGACAATACGAATGCGTACACCACAACAAGAGAAAGAAGCTCGGCTTGTTGCTGGAATGTACGATAAGAATAGAAAAATACAGTCGGAACTGTATGCTTATTGCTCGAAGTACTTTTGGGCAAACTACCGTGGCGTGTTCTTCGCTGATGAGGAATCTGCCACGGAAATTTTCCAAAACACATTCATTGCGATGTGGGAGAATATCGAGCGCAGGAAGATTTACGTGAGCGATGGCAGAGTGATGGGCAAGAACAACGAGCCATTGAGCGGCAGCATCCTCACCTATTTTATGGGGATTGCTCGTATCAAGTATTTGGAATGGGTAAGGGAGCATCCAACCTATGCTGACCCAGAAACAGAAATGGGACGAAAGATAAAGGAAGAAGGATTTGATGCCCAGCAATACATCAATATGCTATATGATTCGGAGGACAACAAGATGCTTGACATCATTGCTGATGTCATATCACATATGTCGGAGCGGTGCTGTGAGATATTAAGCAAGTTCTACTATGAGGAAAAGGACTTGGACACAATCCTGTTGGAAATACCGACAATAGATTCAAAGAACGCTCTCAAGACAAAGAAGCATAAGTGCATGGAGTCGTTGCGTACTTCGGCACGAAACATTTATCACAACTATTTGAACTCATAAAATGGCAGATGGATATGAACAATAATAATTTTCAAGACAGAATAGACGAATACTTGCTTCATGGTGATACCATGTCGGAGGAAGACAAGGCACAGTTTCTGAAGGAGATAGAAGAGGATGCTGAGAAAAAGGAGCAATATGAGTTTACAAAGAATGTTAAACAGGCGATTGTGAGCCGTGGAGAGAAGCTGAAAGCAATGACAGAGTTTCAAAAGGAAATGAAGTCTCACTATCACAGAAAGACTTGGCTTTGGACTTCAAGCATTGCTGCTATATTAGTGATAGGCTTCTTTGCCATCAATCCTCTGTTTGTAGAAAACTCCCCTACTGACAATGTGCGTGGCGGTGAAAACGATGAGTTTGATATGACCGTACCAACAGATAGTATTAACAATGACTCAATATCAACAGATACCATATCATTGCATCATGAATAAAGCATTGCTATTGTCGTTAGTCCTATTCTGTTGTGGTTTGCAGATGCAAGCGCAGACATTGACCGAGGCAGAAGTCACGGCTAAAATGAATGAAGCCTTTGCATTGAACAATGCCAAGAAGACCGCTGAAGCCCTGGATGCTTTCCTCATTGTCGGCAAGAACACGGAACAACAACGAAATGAAGTTGAGCATCAAGTATATGTGTGCAGTCAGACAATGGCTTGCATGTGTTATGAGACATTGAAACGATATGAAGAGGCATATCTGTTGGCTAAGAAGCTGATGTCTTGCCGTCTTACAGAGAACGAGAAGAAAGATGTCGCTCATCTGTATGCAATGAACGGATATATGTATGCTTCCGGTTTCATGCTCAGAGGCAACCGGCAATTTGTAAAGGCTCGTGCCATATTGGAAGATATTATGCCTTATGCTGACGGCAAGGTAAGAGAATATGCTCAGCCTAAGATTCCCTTGTCATGGTATTTTGAGGCGGCTGAATATCATTTATCCCAACAGTACGACAAGGCTTTGGCATGTTACCAAAATGCTCTAAAAGGTTTTATAGAACTTAGGAAAACAGATGATGAGATTTCTGTCTTACGGCATATCGCTGAAATAAAAGGAACTCTTTATGACGTGGCAGGTTCCGAGGATGCATACAAACAGGCTTTGGCCTTGGCAAAACAGATTGGCAAAACTAATGTTCAGATGGAAATTCTGAAAGGGCTGTGGAATTTGGGGAATACAATAGGTAACGTACAACAGGCACAGACTTATGCAACGAGTATAGATTCATTGGTGGATGTAACGGCTGATTTACAAACTAAGTTCACTTATTATAATCAGAAAGGCAATGAGGCAATAGACTTGGGGCAATACGGCATTGCGGAGCAATGGTACTTGCGTGGAAAAGATATTGCAGAGTGTGCTGATACAAAATCCGTATCAGCCAACAAACACCTGAGCTATTCCAACTTGCGAAATCTGTATGCAGCTATAGGACGGTATAACGATGCTCTGTTATATGCCAAGAAAGCAATAGAAGAATTTCAGGCACATACCCCAATCGATGATGCCACCTACAATATGCCTTACTTGGCTTTGGCGGATATATATCGACTGATGGGGGACAAGAAAAATTGCTATAGGAGCCTTGACAAGATCTTTGAAACAGCTTCACGAATAGTAGATTCTAAAGAACTCTATCACCTATATGCAACAAGAGGCAGATGTCATTTTGTTTTCAAAGACTATCAATCAGCTTTGAAGGACTATAAGAAAGCTGATGAATTGCTTGCTACAAAATATCCGCAAACGGATGGCGACAGAATATCCTTGTTAGCTCTAATAGGAGGCGTTGAGCATCAGTTGAGGAACTACGCAGAATCAGAACAGTATTATCGGAAGTATGCCGAATATACCAAGGCACTATATGGTGAAAAAAGTCAGGAACATATCAATGCGCAAATATATCTTGCCAATGCTGAAGGTTTTGCAGGGAATGAAACGTATGGTTGCAATGATTATGTGGCAGCAGTACTGCAATTGAAGGCTTTGATGAAGCAACGCATCCCATATATGAGTAGTACAGAGCGTGAAGGTTTGTGGAATCCTCTATCCTCATTGTTTACTATGATGACACCATACGCTTTGGAGGCAAAGCAGACACAGACGGCTTTCACAAAGAATTGCTATGACGCTCTTGTTATGTCTAAGTCTTTTCTCTTGGAATCGGAACGCTCCATGTATGATGTCATTAAACGGATGGGTACGCCTGAGGACATGCACAACTATACCACATTGGCAAGTATGAAGAATCAGGTGAAGGCTTGGGAAAAAGATTATAATGCAAACGCTGACAGCATCCTAAGTGTTTCAAGAAAAATAAGCCGTTTGGAAAATCTGTTGGCTAACAGATGCAAGGGATATAGCGATGGCACAGACTTCATGGATGTGGACTATGATGCGGTGAAGCACGCTTTGGGACAAAACGAAGTGTTGATAGACTTCACCGACTATATTTCACAAACTCAAGGAAGAAAGTATGCAGCTTATATTATAAATAAGGTGCAAGACTATCCGCTGCTAAAAGCTTTGTTTGCTGAAAGGCAGATTGATTCTCTTGGCATCGTGAGACCAGATATGTACTATAGTGAAGATTATTCAGAAGATGTACTGAAATTGTTATGGGAGCCATTGAAAGAGAATGTATCAGCAGGTGTTACCATATACTATGTTCCTTCACAGCTACTGTTCCAGATTTCATTGGAATCTTTACCATTGCCTGACGGTTCACTCTTAGGTAGCCATTATCATTTCGTCAGATTATCTTCGGCTCGTGAATTGGTGAAGATGAAATCAGAAAGTAAAGGCTATAAGTCTAACTCTGCAGTTCTGTATGGCGGTCTGCAATATGACTTGGAAGATTCTGCTATGGTTGAAGAAGCCCAAAAATATGATTTATCGAATCTGCTTGCCTTGCGTGGTGAAATTGCTCGAGGTGATTCCGTATTCCATAATTTGCAAGGAACAAAAGAAGAAATCTTGAAGATAGAAGACCTGTTGAAAAGAAATAAATGGCAAGTTTCTTCGTATATGGGCAAAAACGGCACAGAAGAGTCTTTCCTAAATATGCACGGCAAATCGCCTAAATTGCTTCATCTTGCCACTCATGGATTTTACTACACTCCAAATAGAGCGGAGAATGTGGATTATCTCAAAGGCTATACAGACGCCATGTCTCTTTCAGGACTTGTTCTGTCTGGTGGTAATGCTGCATGGTTAGGCAAACCCTTACCTAAAGGCGTACTTGGTGGAATACTTTCAGCTAATGATATAGCACGCTTGGATTTGAGCAATACGGATATGGTAGTATTGTCAGCGTGTCAAACAGGACAAGGCAAGGCGACATCCGAAGGATTATATGGTTTGCAACGAGCTTTCAAAAAAGCTGGAGTTGGAACAATTGTTATGTCATTGTGGAGTGTGAGTGACAAAACAGCTTCTGAGTTTATGACCACATTTTATGAACGTCTTGCCGACAAGAATAATGCTTGGAACAAACGTAAAGCATTTGAGGAAGCTAAAGAAATCATCAGAAAGAAGCATCCCAATCCATTCCATTGGGCTGCGTTTGTGATGTTGGACTAATTTTATCAATAAGAATATGAAGAAAAAATCATTGCTTATTTTAGTTTGTGTATTGTTGTCATTAGCAATACCCTTTTTCTTTCAATGGCCTCTGAATGTTTTATTCAGAGATATGTTCAATCCCGAAGGATGGAAGGTTCTACAGCCACAGTACCGTGTATGGAGTACGGTGACATGCATGTGCTTTACTTATTTTGTGACTATGTTTTTATTGGTAAAAGCAAAAGTTCCTGTATGGTTGTATATATTACATTTCATTTGCTGTAATTTGTGGGCAATGTTTGTAGCATTTGCATATTATGTTATAGCAACGGATTAAGATGTAATATTATTGCGTTTTTCAGAAAGAACTGGTTACATTTTCCTCGCCTCTATCATAAATAGTAAAACAAAACTATTGTGAATATGAAGCAGGAAGAAATAGTAAACGAGATTCGCCAAGTGTGCGGTCAAACGATACTGATGCCTTCGTTGGGTTGGCATTTCAAGTACAACGGACAAGTGTATTTCTATGTGGTAGGCAAAGACGAAAGCATGATTCGTTTCTGTATTCCTTTTGTTGCAGGGCTTTCATCGCAAGACAAGGAGTTGCTAAAGGAGGCGGTGAATGATACGAATAGAAATGTAAAGTACATCAAGGCAATGTTGTCGGAGAAGGATGAGGTAAAAGTCTCTTTGGACTATGATCACAAGGTTGCAGATAATGAATCCACCAAAGAAATTGTGCCGCATATCATCAAAGCATTGGACTTTGCTGTTGGATATTTTAAGGAGAGGGTAAGGGAAAAACGATAATATGAACTTAGAAGTTGCGCCCGACACGGATATAGGGAGAATAATATGGAACTGAAGAATGGAAATGGTTTGAATTCATGGTTCAATGCTATTCTGTGGCTTAATATTGCCTTTTCTGGCTTAGGCTTGATTATGAACTTGATTAACCTCATGAAAGGAGACAATGGCTTTGACCTTTATGCTCTTGGAAGCACTTGTGCTGTATGTATTGCCATTGCTGGATTCTATTGGCTTTTGAAAGCAGAAAAAGTTGGCTTCTACTTATTTGTTGCTGGTTGTTTGATAAATGCTATAATTGCGTATATCCAGTACTGTAATATCAGCGTGGAAGAATACGGAACAATGTATTCTGCAGCAAGAAGCATGGCTTTCAAGGGTGTGTGGACAAGCATCGGCAAAATTGTTTTATTCATGTTGCTCATGTTGCTGAGATGCGATGGTAAGAATGTATATCAAGTATTGTGGAATAAATCAAATTAGGAAACATATGAAACGTGTATTTCTACTTTTTACTTTTGTCTTTTCGTTTATAGGAATTAATGCTGGTATCGTTGAGACAATAAAAGAATTGTATAATTATCCATACAGCCTTTATGGTATAGTTATAGATACTCCTACGGATAGAGAAAATCAGATTGTTTATAATTGTTACATAGACAAGCACTCTTCCTCTTTTAAAAATTGGATAAGTGCAAAGCAAAATACTCAAATAAATGATACCTTGAAACATAACATAAAAAGTGTTTATGAAAAGTATGGCGGAAATATAGATTTAGATAACATTGATCTGTTCGGAGAGTTATACACTGAAGATTGTATTCTATATGATTTTTTTAAGGCACGTTTTATATCCACTCTATGTCAACGGATTAGAACATATAAATTAGAAGAAGATTATTACAAAAGAAATATTAAAATCAAGTTTAATATTTACAATAATGCCTCAAAGGAAAAGATTTTTTTTACTTTTGATTTGTCAAGCCAAGACATCAAGGATGGATTCTTGATTGACAAGTATAAGGGTGATATTTATGAAGCATTGCTTGAAAAGAATACAATGTTAAGAGGCGTTAGGCAGAATCAGAAAGCATTACCTTTAGAAATAGGTTTGGGAATGACATTGGACTCCATTAAAATACAAGGTAACAATATCGCTTACTATGCATGTGTGGCAGACTTGGTTGCTGCCATGATGACAAAAGAAGATATGTGTGTTTCAATTAAACAACTACAAGGAAATATATGTAACACGATAAATGTGGAAAAATTAAAAAAAGCAAAGGGACTCCCGTTATTTGATATAAGAATAAAATATGAATGGTATAAATATTCGGACAAACAACGATTGTGCTCTGTTACATTTGCATATCCTTCTCTTGAAATATTGTCATCAAGTCCTGACTCTTTGTACTTTGATGGTGGAGAAATAGGCTATACGGAAGGTGATGCTGAAACACAGTTTATACCTATATCTTTGGCTGATGGCGTAAGTCTTGGGCTTGGCAATTGTTGGGCAACATGTAATTTGGGAGCAGATAGCCCAGAAGAATATGGTGGATTGTATGGATTTGGAGATGTTTCTGGTGAAAGGACAAGTGTTGATTGGAATGATTATCCAATACCCAATGATATAAAACATATTGACAGAATGCCAGAATACGACATCGCGACAAAAGAGCTTGGAGAGGAGTACGGCTACCACATTCCAACAACAAAAGAATGGGAGGACTTGTGCAAATATTGCATATGGGTTGAAACAAGGTACAAAGACGTTGTTGGTTACAAAATAATTGGTCCTAAAGGTTGTGCGATATTCCTTCCTGCGTCAGGCTTCCGAGATAATAAGAACCTTTATCAAAGAGGAATTTCTCTACTTTATTGGACTAGTAATATAGATGAAACGGAAAATAGGTTTGCTAAATATTTATACCATGAGACCAGTTCAAAGACATGGCCATTTATTGATCGTGCCCCCAGATGTCGTGGTCTATCAATAAGACCTGTTTGCGACTAAATAAAATTGTCAATACGAATAATAAGCAGAGATACGAGTTCTCTTCTGATATGCAATATATACGAGCACGACAAGGGCATTCGATACATGTGGATGTGGAGTTAGATGAATGTGTCCCACCATCTGTTCTATATTACGGAACAGCAGAACACTTTGTAGATGATATTTTAAAAGATGGATTAAAACCACAGAGCAGAATACATGTACATCTGTCATCAACAATCGAAACAGCTATTAATGTTGGTAAACGACACGGCGTACCAGTAGTCTTTAAAATTGACTCTCAGAGAATGTTCAATGATGGTGCAAAGTTCTATAAAGGACAATATGACTTGAAGACGTTGAACTATATGTAGGGAATATATGGAAGAGAATTATTATGCAACCTCACGTAATGGACATGAGTTGAAGGATATGTATGATTCTGAGACCAAAACATTGGATATATGTTCAAATATCAATAATAAGACACCACGTTAGTTATTGAAAAAAATAGATAAACACGACTATGAAGAAGATTTTTTTTATTTCTTATTCTTGTTATAGTAATAGCAGTTTATGTATCTGTTGTTCCGAGACACAATGAGGAAATGCCCCCCACATTGTTACAGTCCTTACACCTGCCATTAACTACAAAAGTGACGACAGAAGGACAATTGTATGTACGGCAGTTGGAAAAGTGTTTTGATAAGATTGCTGGTAAAGATGGGCGTGGATATTGTGAATACTTCCTTGCGGATATGGACAATGATGATATGCCGGAACTATTTGTCAAGTCTGGACATTGTGAGGCGGATTTCACTATGGATGTATATACTATAAAGGAAGGACGTGTGCATCGTATTTATAAAACCACAGCAGGACATCGAGACTTTCAGCAGGGTTCTGGGTATTTGATAATGGTAGAAGCACAAACTGGTACATATTATAGTTGCAAGTTAATGATGGAGAATGGTAAGATAGAGGAAGAGCCGATGGTTTGTAAGGACGCGTCTGTTCCTATTTCAGATTTCGACCATCCAGAATATTCTGAACCACAAATAGAATTTTACGATCATACCAATGTGCAACCAATAAAAGATGCCTTTGATGTGTTGAATTTCTAAAGGCAAGGGTTACCAATCCTTTTTATTCTTCATAAATGGTCAAAGTTAGACAAAAAACAAAATGAAAGCTACAAATATATACAAAACTTTCGATGATGTCAAGCCACATAAGTGATAGATTTGAGGTTACTTCTCCATCCCTATTGTCATAAACAGACAAATAACAAACTTAGAAGTTGTGCCCGACACGGATTAGGGTATTGAGAAATGAAATCGTTAGCAAGCATTTTGGTTGTATTGTTCAGCATTATAACAGCTTCTACAATTGTTAGTTGTGACTCAAAGCCTTCAACAGCGAACTCGTACGCAAATTAGGATGTTTATTGATTGGAAAGCCATAAAACGTTCCAATGTACGCTATGTAGCGGATATGGCTTTTATGCAGGATATACTTGTAACAGATGTGGTGGAACAGGAGAGATTGTGGCTGATTATGTAGAGACACGTTCAAACTCCGATATCTCCTTTAGAGGCCGGTCTTTCTATTATGGAAAATGTAATAGTGGGTGCGGTTGCCAGATTTACGAGCACAAACCAGGTCATACAGAGTGCGTTAATTGTGCTGCACATGGATGTTCTACCACAAAACTCTATCATAAGAAAGAATATTGATGCATCTGAACAATGACGCATTTTGTTGAAATATTAGTTTCTTTAAAGTTAATGCAATGTTGAATAAAAACAAAAGATAAGGTTATTAAGATGAAGAATTGGTGCTTATACTTTATAATGATGTTGCTTCTTGCAAGTTGCTCAGAGCAACAGGTGATGGAGGAAACTTTGTCTTTACAAAAGTCGACAGAACAGAAGGGCATGATTGTAACACCGCAGGACTCAGTCATGTCTTTGCTCTATCAAGCTCGTTGGGGCGATGGTTCGGCATATCTGAAACTGGCAGATTGCTATCGAGATGGTATCGGTGTGAAGAAGGATTTCTTCGGAATGATTACTATGGCTCACATGGCAGAGGGGCGTGGAGCAATCAATCGCATAGATGACTATATCTACGGCTTGCCAGATGGTAATGATTACAAAACATTATTTCTCCTAATGGATGGCTATAAGTCGTATATTCAAGAGGATTCAGACAGCATAGAGCATGTACTACGTGCGAGCGACAGTCCTGAAGCAAAGACTCTCCTCGGAATGATTACTGTTGACCAAGGCGACACAATATCGGGGATAAATATGATTAAAGAGGCTGCAGATCAAGGTTGTTCCTTGGCAGAACTGCTGATTACCATACCTGACTGGAAAGGCAGACTGAGAGCAGATGCAACAAAACTTGCCATAATTGCTCATCGTGTACCTCTCGCCAATCTGATTCTTGGCGACCTCTATTATGAGCCTGATGAGAATGGCAAATCAAACAAGCAACTTGCTGTGGAATATTATATGAAAGCAGAAGAACATGCTGTATTGGGACGCCATGGTGCTGAAAGAGTGCTCGACTATTACAGAAATAGAGGAAACATCCAGCTGACAGAAGACGATATCAAGCGATTGGAACTGATTGTACAACCTAAAGGTGTAGAAACGGAATGAAAACAATAACACAAGCATTTAGAACATTATTGGTATTTATGCTAATATTCTATTGCGTAGGTGTCTATGCTCAGAGAAAAGAAGTTTCCTATTTCAGCGATAGTGTTGAAATTTGTCCATTAGCAGACAAAGAACTTATAGACTCATGCTACAACCTATTAGATAGAAATATGATGTTAGAAACAGATGGCATATATGGGCAAATAGCCGTTATTGATGCCACAACATCAGAAGTATTAGCATGGGCATCATTGGAGAAAAAGTTAGATGGCGATTGTGGATGGTGTGGTGACATGGTATATGTACCATTCAAGAAACAGGTTTGTTCCACAGATATTTTTGTACCATTTATAGCTGCAAAATGTTTAGAGAAGTCAAATACGTCTTTAGGGAAAATGGTCGATACCGAATGCGGAATATTGGAAGTTAATGATAGTCTAAAAATACGTGACCATAATTGGCGAAGAGGTGGCTATGGAAAAGTTACATTTGAAAAGGCGTTACTGATGAAGTCACGAATCGGAATGTACAAGGCTTTCATGACCATGCCAAATGGAGCGGATTTATGGGAACAAGCGTATGATACCATCCAAAAGAGTAATGCCATAGAGTTGGCAATCTCCTTTAACCAAATGTATCATCAAAAATCATCTTTGGAATATGTCAAGATAATAGCTACTGGTATTTTTGAGAAGACAGGCATACAACATCGGCTTGCTCCAAGAGGTATTAAACTGGCAGGTATATACAACATTCTACAATGTGATGACAATAAAAGAAGTTCGGACGAATTTACATTCGTAGGTTGCTTCCCTGCTGATAATCCGAAATATACCATCGGTATGGTTGTTGTTCGTCCACATAAACTTCCAGTAACTATTGGAATGTTGAGCAAAGAGGTGAACCAACTGATAGAATGGTTGCTAATACATAGAAAAAATTGAAGAATGATCAAAAATAGAGTATGAGTATGTTTGTGAAATTGGAAAATCTGTGGCAATATTTGAAAAATGTTGCTGCAAGAATAAAGACAAAGATTATTACGATTAGTATTAAGGATGCCTTTGATATTGGTGAGAATATGGCTATACTCAAAGAGAATGGCAAGAGTTTCACCATTCTTAATAAAGAGACAGGCATGTTGCGAAGAATCGTAAGTGAAGATGGTCGGCTTCTTGTGAATGACTGTGAGATTGACTTTGAAGCAATAGAAAAGGGTTGTCCGGATTTCGAAGGTGGTAAATACGTAGAATACTATTTCGGAATATTTCGTGATTTCAAGAACGGAGTATGTGCTATTTGTTGGACGGTATATCCTGATGGACGCTATTTTGCTGATGAGGATGGATTCGGAATGGAACATAATAATGAGGAAAATGCTTATTGCATCATCAATAGAAATTTGGAAATCATTGTACCGTTCCAACCTATAAAAGATGTAGCAACAGTTTTGAAAGATTATGAGATGGATGTGTGAATAGTTCCCATTTCCGATACATAAAATAAGAAGATGTTTTTTATGATGGTAATAGAAATAAAAATTATGTTAGGTGCAGTTTTAGGTGATATTATAGGTAGTTCTTATGAGTGGCATAATGTAAAGACTAAGGATTTCCCACTTGTTACTACAGGTACTAAATATACCGATGATACGGTAATGACTTTGGCTGTTGCAAAATGGTTGATGGAAGATGCCGCTCATAGCGAAGTAGGATTGGTTCGGTGTATGCAAGAACTAGGGCGAGCACATATTATGGCTGGATATGGTAGTCGTTTTATTCGATGGATTCTGTCAAAGAATCCCAAGCCTTATGGCAGTTGGGGAAATGGTAGTGCCATGCGTGTAAGTCCCGTTGGCTTGTTTGCGGAATCTGAAGCTGAGGCTCTTCGGCTTGCTCGTATTACAGCAAATGTGACTCACAATCATCCAGAAGGGATAAAAGGAGCGGAGGCTGTGGCATTGGCTGTATTCCTCAACAAACGAAATACAGCAAAATCATTAGAATCACGGAAAGAGATAACAAAGGGTAGGATTGAAAGTCAATTCGGCTATAACCTAAGTAGAACTCTTGATGAGATTCGTCCTACTTATCAGTTTGATGTGAGCTGTAAAGGAAGTGTACCAGAAGCCATTATTGCTTACCTGGAAAGCGAAAGTATTGAAGATTGCGTAAGGAATGCAATTTCAATAGGAGGTGATTCTGACACCATAGCAGCTATTGCATGCTCCATATTTATGGTAGGAGTAGATTGTCGGAAAGAAGAGAAAGCCTGGTTGGATACATTCGAGAAATATCTGTCTGCTGATTTGAAACTCATAATGAAAGATTTTGAAAGTATGGTATGAGTGGAATTTGCAGAAGACAGTTTTTGGGGAAAACAACATTGGTAAACAAGTACATCGTAGATGTCTGATAAAAATATTTTTTCGAAATGAAACGATTACATTTAGCATTTATAGTAGTGATAATATCCTTTACGGTGACGGCATGTTCCGGCTTGCGTATGGGAGTCGGATTGAAAGGCGAGATTATAGAAGGAGATACCCTTGTTTTGGATGGTGATACGTTCACTATTCAAGAACGAATTGGTGACAGTCTATTTATCGTTTGGAACTATGAACATTCCGATGAAAAGACACCATGCTACCTTCTAAAGTATGAACGTAATGGCTTCTATTATCCTCAAATTGGAGCAACAAGTATAACTTCTATTGACAATACCATCAACTATGTGAGCATTGACGACAATGATGTTTATGACATCAAGGATAGAAAGATATTGTTCTCATCTCCATGCAGTGCGTCTGGACTTTATTATCTTGGCAAATGGAAAGGTTTGCATCTTTTCGCAAGTTCTGATACGATTTGCTTCTCTGATGGAAAATGTGTTGGACTCCAAGATGATGTGTTTTGTCGCAAACCAAAGAAAAAAGGTATGGTTACTTTGGTGGCAGGGGCACAAACAAAAGATGTTTCATTCGGTGACTTATACAACGCAAAGAAAAAGAGTGATACTCCCGATACGACAACAGAAAGATTGGCAAAGAACTATTATATCAAGCCGAGGAGCAAGTACGAACGGATGGAAGCTGGATTTAGTGTTGATTTGGATATACCGAAAGGTGATGCTGAGTCTGACAAGGCTATTCGGGAATGGATGATGGCTGCTATTAGAGACGATGCGTTTTATCAGTTGGAAAACAATCGGGACATTCCTGTTGGAAAGTGTACATCGTTAAAGGAATTACAGCTTTCTTTGGATGAATATGGTGTGTTGTGGGAGAAACTTTGTCGGGCAGAATATCAAATAGAAGATACGTTGGAGCTTAGAATGACTTGCAATATAAGAGTGAAGAAAGTGGTAGACTCTGAAGACTATACCACATACTATTATTGGGCAAGCCTTTACAATGGAGGACTTCATGATTTGCCTCGTGAGTATTACATCACATATGACAAGCGAAGAGGCGGATTGTTGGATGTCAACAATTCCGTGAAACCTGCGATGGTACAACAGTTTCGGCATTTAGCATTGGAGAGCTTGAAGAAAGAATACGATTTCTGTTATGAACGTGAAAATTCATGGGAGGATTTCACGCATAGCATTTTCTCTTTCCATTGTCCAATGATTGATACAAGCGGTATGGACGATGTAATGCGGTCATTTTTTGTACATAATTATTCTTGCGATGATTGGGCTGGATGGAATGGTTACAACGAAAAGGCATTTACCGAGAAGGATTTTCCTTTGACTCACTTTGCCGTACTGCCAGAAGGCATTGTCTTGACATATCATCCTTATCAGATTGATTGCTTTGCTGCAGGCGAATACCATGCAGTTATACCTTTCAAGGAAGCTAATAAATGTTTGATGTTCGACTATTCCAAGCATGAGGACTTGAAACCAAAGTTGCAAAGATTCATCAAATAGCAATATTTTGACGATGAGACAGGTTACTTCTTCTACTTTATTTTCATTAACAGATAAATAATTGAAACACAAAATATCATATAAATATGGAAAAAAGAAAGAGAACCCTAAAAAGAACGATTGTTTTATTTTGGAAAGGTTTAACAGGTATCATTGCTGCAACAGCAGAATGGTTCACCGTGATACTTGGAATGAAGGATGAATCTAAGTATG
>ERZ1027181.116-NODE-116-length-36709-cov-27.793065_pt1 | contig 36709 bp, 24 predicted proteins | sample MGYA00519247_ERZ1027181 | MGnify/ENA primary metagenome ERZ1027181 (study PRJEB26926, sample SAMN06164415) | human gut metagenome | biome: ENVO:00009003; feature: ENVO:2100002; material: ENVO:00002003 | host: Homo sapiens | place: USA | collected 2012 ...
TCCGGTCTGATGAACAATGCAAATATAGCGGAACTTGAGGCGCATGGTTACAAGTACATAATAGGTGCGAAGATAAAGAACGAAAGTCAGGAAGTCAAGAACTGGATATTGGAACAGCCCAAGCGCGACTGCCAGATGGTAGAATATGACAAAGGAGGCGGTCGTCGGCTCCTGGTCGGCTATACAGATGACCGTGCAAAGAAAGATGCCTATAACCGAGAGAAGGGAATACGCAGGTTGGAAAAGGCTTACAAGCATGGTGCGCTCACTAAAGGCAACATCAACAAAAGAGGGTACAATAAGTTTTTATCCATGGATGGTGAGGTGAAAGTCGCCATCAACTATGACCGTGTTGCCGACGACTCCAAATGGGACGGCCTAAAAGGATATCTCACCAATACGGATATACCAATACAGGATGTATACACAGCATATCACAACCTTTGGCACGTAGAACGGGCTTTCCGTATAGCCAAATCAAAGATAGAGATACGCCCCATGTTTCACTTTACACGCAAACGCATCGAAGCCCATATATGCATCTGCTTTGTGGCTTTGAAAGTGTACAAGGAACTGGAGCGTATGCTGAAAGTCTCAGAGATTAAGATGAGCGTAGACAAGGTGCTTGCATTGGCAAAGACCATCACAACAATACAAATTAAGCTACCTCTGAACAAGGAGGTTTACACCCAAACCATGTTGATGGCAAGGCATCAGAAAATCGCCAAACTCTTTGATGAAGAATTTTGGGTGACACGATGACGAAGTCAGGTGGCGCTATTGCAGCACAAACAGGCTTCTTGCTGCTTCTTTTTTTTGCACACTCTCCTCACAAACTTTCTAATTCACTGTGTATAAACCGTTTATCCATGCACGCTCAAAACTCAAGAATTTCGCACCAAAGATTTTGTTGTGCGCTGAGCGAGGAGTATTGAGCGTTAGGAATGCAAATATTGTGACGGATATTACGGATTTGGCTGATCTTTCTGAAAACAGCTAACGCAAGGGCGTAGCCTCAGACGAATCAGACAAATCCGTAATCTCAAAAAATAAAACATGGCTTCTTGTCAAAAATATATGGCATCTTGTCAATAAAGCGTACGTACGTGGGTGCGGGGCTACGGCGAGACGCCATAGCCTCCTAAGTTTGTCTTGTTTCAACAAATACCATGTCTACTTGCCTAAAAAACATGTCTTCATGTCTTCTTGTCTAAAAAACTTGTCTTCTTGTCAAAGTTACCTTACTTGTCAAGCACTTCGTACACGGAGTTGTTGCTCTTGAACTCCGGCACGATTTCCTTCATCTTCTTTACGGTCGCCATGTCGTCGTAATGCTTGCTTGTCTCGACGAGGTCTTCGATGTCGCGCTCCACGGTGTCGTAGTCGTACTGGCGCACCTTGGCAATGCGAATCTTGTCGTGGAAGGACGGCATGGTGGTCTCCTCCTTGTTGAGCACCTCCTCATAGAGCTTCTCTCCGGCACGCAATCCCGTGTATTTTATCTCTACACCCGTAGCTCCACTCAGCTTTATCATGCGCTTCGCAAGGTCTGCAATCTTGACGGGGTTGCCCATGTCGAAGACAAATATCTCGCCGCCGTTGCCCTTCGTGCCAGCCTCAAGCACCAGCTTGCACGCCTCGGGGATGAGCATGAAGAAGCGAATGATGTTGGGATCGGTGACCGTTACGGGACCGCCAGCCTTTATCTGACGCTTGAAGAGAGGGATAACCGAACCGTTGGAGCCGAGCACATTGCCGAAACGGGTGGTGACAAACTGCGTGACGCCTTTTATCTTGCCCGTCTTGATGGCATGGTCGAGGCTCTGTACGTAAATCTCGCAGATGCGCTTTGAGCATCCCATCACGTTGGTGGGGTTGACAGCCTTGTCCGTGGATATCATCACAAACTTCTTTACGCCGTACTTCACCGCCATGTCGGCAAGAATCTTCGTGCCGTAGACGTTGTTCTCGATGCTCTCGCTCGGATTGTTCTCCATCATCGGCACGTGCTTGTATGCAGCGGCATGGAACACGTAGTCAGGACGATAACGGCTGAAGATGTCCTCCATGCGTATTATTCCGCTTACGGAGGTGACGATTGTCTCAGCCTTTATCTCGGGGAAGTTCTTCGCCATCATGAGGCGGATGTCGTGCTGCGGCGTCTCGGCGCTGTCGATGAGCACCATCTCGCGCGGACCGAACTTGCATATCTGCTTCACTATCTCGCTGCCGATGCTGCCAGCCGAGCCGGTCACGAGGACACACTTGCCACGGAGCGTGTCTGCCACGCTCTCCAAGTCGATTTTTATCTCGTCGCGCGGAAGAAGGTCTTCGATGCTCACCTCCTTGAGCTGCTGTGTCTGCGGCTGCGCCGGATTCCATTCGTTTGCCTTCGGGATGTATATATGTACGCCAGCCGACAGCAGGTCGTCCTGCAGTTCCTTGTTGTTTCGGAACGAGTCGAGGGCTCCCTGCGCCACGAGCAGACATTCCACGTGATGCTTACGTATGACGTTCTTCAGATTGGAGTCGAGCGGATAGACGCTCAGTCCCATCAGCACACGATGCTTCACATGCTCCTCATCGCTCACAAATCCGGCAAGCGACATCTTTAGCGTCTTGTCGTTACGCACCTGCTTGGCAAGTCCCATGCCGCCCTTCGTCACGCCGTAAATCAGCGTGGCACGGGCATTGAGCTTGTCAATGGACACATCATACACCGTCTTCACCAGCACACGCACAGCCCACAGCAGAAGCGTGGACAGCAGTGAGGCGAGCATTATGTCGGCTCCTCCGACGTATACGGAGCGGAAATACGGTATCTGCATCATTCCGAAATGAGCCACGTATGACAACACAGCACCGGTAAGGACAGCATATCCTACTCGCTGCAGATCGACGAAAGAGGAATAGCGGAGGATGCCGTCATAGGTATGAAAGATCTTGAAGCCGATGGCGTGGAACAACACGAAGATGCAGTTGAAGGTAACCAGCTGCCATAAGACGTTCAGAGCCTCCACTCCACTGTTCATCTTCGTATAGACAAACATGTAAGAGAGGAACACTATCAGGCAATCCATCGTGAAGATACACCAATAAGGCAATGAGTTCTTACTGAAATACCAATTTATGAGTCTATTCGTAAAGTGCATTTTGTTTCTTTCTTTTATCTATAATGTCATTACCTTGCTATTCCGCTGAACGTGGCGAAGATAATGCGGAAGTATTCACCGACGGTTGGATGTGAGATATACCTCATATTGAGGGCTATCTTGGCGGGCATAATCTCCTCCACGTAGGCACGGTCAGGGTCTGCTGCGGCACCGAGAATGCGGTTTTCGTCAACATACTCGATGGACGCCCAGTCTGTCACTCCGGGACGGACGCTGAGCACACGACGCTGCTCTGGGGTGTAGAGGCGCGTATACTTCTCCACCTCAGGACGCGGTCCCACAAGACTCATATCACCCTTCAGCACGTTCCAGAGCTGCGGGAGTTCGTCGAGCTTATACTTGCGGATGAACAGTCCTGTGCGAGTGATGCGGTTGTCGCGTTCGCCGACGGTGATGAGTCCCTTGCGGTCAGACCCCACTCGCATGGAGCGGAACTTATACAGACGGAAGGGCACGCCATTGCGACCCACACGCTCCTGCGAATAAAAGCCGCCACCCTTGCTCTCGAGGCGTATCAGAACGTAAAGCACTATGAACAGTGGCGAAAGCGCTATCAAGCCCAGAAACGAAAACAGGATATCGAAGAATCTGGTCATACCCATGATCTTTACTTACCCATTACCTTATTATGTGCTTCCACTACGGTACGGATGACGAAGTCAGCCTGCTCGTCTGTGAGCTGCGGATAGATAGGCAGCGAAATCTCGTGTGCGTAGTTGCGGTAAGCCTGCGGGTAGTCCTTGATGTCGTAGCCCATCTCGCGGAAAAGCGTAAGCATCGGCATCGGCACGAAGTGTACGTTTACTGCCACTTCTGACTTTGCTATCTCCTGAATGATTTCGTCGCGCTGATGCTCCGTCACGTCCTTTATGCGAAGGGCGTAGACGTGGTAAGAACTTTCCTTGCCTGGAGTGACCGCAGGAGGAGTGAGCGCCCAGTCATACTGCTTCAGTGCGTCGTTATAACGTGTGAAGACACGCTTGCGCTCCTTGAGAAGATCCTCATACTTGCGTATCTGTGCCAGTCCGATGGCAGCATTTACGTCGGCAAGATTACACTTCATGCCCTGACCGATGATGTCGTAACGCCATCCTCCTGCCTTCGACTTCGTGAAAGCGTCCTTCGTCTGGCAGTTGAGAGAGAAGAGGCGCATGTTGGCATATAGCTTGTCATTGTCGAAGGGTTCGGGCATGTTAAGGCAGATGATGCCGCCCTCAGCCGTCGTGACGTTCTTGACGGCGTGGAGAGAGAAGATGGCAATGTCGGTCTCCGAGCCTGAACGCTTGCCGTTGTAGTGTGCGCCGATGGAATGTGCAGAGTCGCTAACCACGATTATTCTGCCCAACTGACGCTGTACGTCGGACGTAGGAGAGAACATCGCCTTCACCTCCGGTTCTGACACAAGCGACATGATGGCATCATAGTCACAGGGGAAACCGGCTATATCAACGGGAAGAATGGCTTTAGTGTGCGGCGTGATAGCACGGCGGATGGCTTCCACAGAGATGTTGAAGTCCTCACCGGAGTCTACCATTACCGGCTTTCCGCCAGCCCAAAGCACGGCAAGTGCTGTAGCAGAATAGGTGTATGCCGGCACGATGACCTCGTCACCGGGCTGCAGTCCGAGCCAACGGAGCACCAGAATGGCGCCCGACGTCCACGAGTTGACGCCAAGAGCACGGCGTGCGCCCGAAAGCTTGCATACTTCTTCTTCGAGAGCCTTCACCTTCGGACCGGTGGTTATCCAGCCCGAACGCAGCGAGTCGGTCACTTCGTTTATTACATCATCATCAATATATGGGGGTGAGAACGGTATTTTCATAATTATTATCTATTTACGTTTACTGTCATTTTCTTGTTTGTCAACACCTTATACAAGCCTTTTATATAGCCGAAGCCATAACTCAAGTGGAGGTTGAGGAATATGTATGGCATGTAAAAAGCCAAGGCAAAGCGCTTCTTTCGCAACGCTGTCTTAACGCCGAACGTGAAGCCGAGAGCGAAATACAGCGCCATTACAGCCAGATACATATAGGCTATGATGGACGAAACAAAGCTAAGCAACGCTCCCAGCACTATGCCTATGCAGAAAAGCAGGGGGAAGAACTGGCGCACGGTGGCTGGCGTTCCGAGCTTGCGGTTCACCAACGGCTTGAACAGTCCGTACTGCCAGTACATGCGACGCGTCTTTGCGATGGTGTCACGGGCGGCATACTCAATGACGATGTCGGGGATAAGGAATATCTTTCCGCCGTTCTTGATTATGCGTCCGTTGAATTCGTCGTCCTGATTTCGCGTCAATTCGGGATCGAACATGCCAATCCTGTCGAACAAGTCGCGATGGAAACAGCCGAAAGGCACGGTGTCGACCTGCTTTATCTTGCTGGCGCCGATGCGAAAATCAGAACCGCCGACACCGAAAGAATGACACAGACACTGGGCTATGGCAAGTGCCTTGGTGCTGTCGTTGGCAGGAAGCGTGTTGCACACGCCGCCCACATTGTCAGCCTTTAGCTCGTAAAGATAACGGACAAGGCGTGAGAAATAGTCCGCCGGATACTTGCAATGTGCGTCTATACGTATGACCACGTCGCCCGTAGCCTGAGCAATGCCGTTGTTGAGAGCGTAGGGAACGGTTCGCTGGGGATTGTCTATGAGCTTGAAGAAGGGATGTGTCTTGGCATACTCGGTGATAAACTCACGTGTGCCGTCCTTGCTCATACCGTCAATCAGAAACACCTCCATACGGTCCTTGGGATAATCCTGCAGAGTGATACTCTCAAGGAGTCCTTCTATGAAGCGGCGCTCTTGATATATTGGACAAACTACTGTTATCTTAGGATTGTTCATGCTATCTGTCATTATGATTAAAGACGTGCGTCTATGATATCGCGCGACAATACGCCCTTAACGTCATAAACCACGCTGTTCGCGGCACGAACGGCAGAGAAGTCAATGTCGCGGAACTCGTTGTGGGCTACGGCGAGGATTACGGCGTCATACTTCTCGTCCGAAAGCTGCGTCTTGATGCTGATGCCATACTCATGCTCAACTCTTTCGGCGTTAGCCCACGGGTCGTATACGTCAATGTTATGGGTGTATTCGCTAAGGGTGTGATAGATGTCCACCACCTTAGTGTTGCGGATATCGGGACAGTTCTCTTTGAACGTGATGCCGAGAATGAGAATCTTGGCGTCCTTGACGAGGATGCCTTTCTTGTTCATACACTTCACCACCTGATTGGCAACATAGTCGCCCATGCCGTCATTCAGGCGGCGAGCTGCAAACATGACACGCGGAAGAACGCCATACACCTGTGCTTTCTGGATGAGATAGTAAGGGTCGACGCTGATGCAATGTCCGCCCACCAGACCCGGCTTGAGCTTGATGAAGTTCCATTTGGAAGCCGCTGCCTCAATGACGTCGTTGGTGTCGATGCCCATAGCATTGAAGATCTTTGCCAGCTCGTTCATGAAAGCGATGTTTACGTCGCGCTGCGAATTCTCTATTATCTTAGAAGCCTCAGCCACACGGATGCTCGGCGCCTTGTGTGTGCCGTTGACGAGTACCGAATTATAGACGCCATCCACGATATCAGCCACCTCGGGTGTAGAACCAGAGGTCACCTTCTTTATCTTCTCCACGGTGTGAAGCTTGTCGCCCGGATTGATGCGCTCGGGGCTGTAGCCTGCGAAGAAGTCCTCGTTATACTTCAGTCCGCTCACACGCTCCACTACGGGCAGACACTCTTCCTCGGTAACACCAGGATAAACGGTCGACTCATACACGACGATATCGCCCTTATTGATAACCTTACCCACTGTCTCACTGGCACCCCAAAGTGGCTTGAGGTCAGGATGATTGTTATTGTCAACGGGTGTCGGCACGGCTACAACGTAGAAGTTGCAGTCGCGTATATCGTCGAGGTTGGTGCTACAGACAAAGTTATGGTTATGTATAGCGTCGCCAAGCAATTCATCAGACACTTCCAGTGTGGAATCATGACCTTGCATAAGCTCGTCTACACGATGCTGGTTCATATCGAAACCAACAGTCGGATACTTTGTTGAGAAAAGACGCGCCAATGGCAATCCAACATATCCAAGTCCGATAACAGCAATTTTTATTTCCATTTACATTATATATTTAAAAATACATACAAAGTTAATATATTTATTTGAAACGTGACGCCATTTGCCTGAATAACAATTACGGCAGACACCACTAAGCTATTTCCTCGGCTATCGTACGGATTACCACCGACGGAAGAAATGCCTGTGCCGACTGTATGCAGTTGAGTTTCATAGGGACAAGGCGGTCCTGGCATTTATAGATGTCGAGGATTATCTCTGCAAGACGGTTGACGTCGCGCGTGGGGAAGATGAAACCGTTCTTGTTGTCAGTTATGATGTTGGCATTGTCGTGCCAGTCGCTTGCAATAATAGGCAGACCAGCAGCGAATGCGTCTATAACCGTGCCAGCCAAACCCTCACCCGGATAGTATGTAGGGAAGAGCAAGGCGGTGTATTCTTTCAGCTTGAAGACGCTCTTATCGAACTCCACCCTGCCCCAATAAGCCACAGTTTCGGGCATCGAAGCCTTTACGGCATCAAACCAAGGACGGTCACAAGCCTCCACATTGCCGTACATGTCGAGTGTGGCAATGGTCTTGCCTGCCTTTTCGTTGGCAAGGCTCACAGCCTTTATGGCATCTTCTATGCCTTTCGTGGGGGTGATACGTGAGAAGATGCAGAAGCGCATCGGACGGAGATTATATCCGGAAAGCTCGTCAGAGGTGAGAATACGCAGGGGCTTGCAGTTGGGCATCACCAAGACACGATGCAGCCCCAACCCGGCAAGCGAGTCTTTCATGTTCTTCGTTTCGGGATAAATCATGTGCAGACGCTTGGCGAAACACAGAAGCCAGCGGTTACGTCCGAGGAGTTCGGCAAGCCATCCTCCTATCACTACATAATGGATACGGCGTGAGAAAAGAAGATTGTAAATCACTACAAGGGGCAGAATCACCTTTATGCCGTTCTGGGCGGGAAGGATGATGACGTTACGGCTGCGTGCCACGCAACCGAACAACTGAAAAAGAAGACGCAGAACAACACTCTTGCCGCCGGCTGTGTCCACCCGCTTTATTTCAGACGCCCCGTACAACGACTCAAGTTCGTCGGCCACGATGCGTGTCTTGATGGTCTGACCGTTGTAGCTGTTGTTATTCATATCAAAATTGCCAATGATGCTTATCTTTCTCATATCAGATTGTTTTTAGGTTAGTGGGTATTTATTTTCCAAGGAAATTCGACAGATGTTCGCGCAAAAGATAGTATACCTTCATCGCTAAGAAGCGCGGAAATGACATGTGTGTCAATGAGACTGTAGAGAGATGCTGCTCCCGGGTCTTGCTCATCAGCTCGCTTATCATGCCCATCTGCTTCAGCAGACTGCGGGTTTTCTTTGCTCCGACTGCATTGTGCTCATGCTGACGGTAGAGCATAAGCGGCTCAGGTTCGGCTACGACCACGCCCTTGTTCCACAGCACGGCGATGGCAAACCACGCATCGTGCATCACTATCTTCTCAGAATAAGGGAAGCAGACCGCCTTTGCCTCACGGTTGAGCATCATCGTACAGCCCGGCATATTGTTGTAGAAAAGATGATAATACTTGTCATTGAACACGGACATCGGGTAATGGCGGAACTTCCAGTACGACTCGGCGAAGACGTTTAGCTTCGCATCCACCAGCTTCAGATTGGTGCAGGCTATGACAGGACAGCCCTCATGCTCTGCCTCGCCTTCCTGCATGCGCTTCAACGTCAGCTCCACCTTGCGCGGAAGCCACACGTCGTCATGGTCGCAAAACATGTAATAGTCGGCTTCCACATTGCGCAGCATCCACATAAATCCCTCTTTAGCTCCGAGATTTCTGCTGCTTGGTATGACGATGATGCGACTATCGCGCTTAGCCAGCTCATGTATAAGGGCTAAGGTGTTGTCAGTGGAGGCATCGTCACGGATGTATAGCTTCCAGTCGGTGTAAGTCTGGGCAAGCAGAGAACTGACCTGCTCCTCCAGATAGTTCATGCCGTTGTATGTAGAGAGTAATATTGCTAATTCCATTTTGTTTCGTTATTGTTTGTGTTTCTCCTGGATGGTGCTGATCATCGCCGTCTTCTTCTTACGCCAACGCGACTCTCTGATGAGATAGAAAGCTACGGGCAACTGTCGCGCCAGGCGTGCAGGAAGGACCTTCTGGAGCAGCGTAGTGAGGCGTATCTGCATCCTGAGCAGACGCGATTGGCTACTGTTTCGCTCACGTACGCTCTCGGCAAGGGCGTCTGCCAGCGAGCGGTTGATGCCCTTACCGGTCATGCCCTGATTGTAAATGCGGAGCATGCCGTCATAAAGGGCGCTGTCCCACTTGTGTCCGGCTATACGTCGGACCGCATCATACATCTTGCTGTTGGCAAGGACATGACTGTCGACGTGTGCCTGTGAGTTTATCTTCTTCGATATTGACGATGTGGTGATGATGCGATAACCGTAGTCCTGCAAGGCTCCGTCGGCATAGTCATAGCGCAGTCCGGCTGCTATGGCTGTGATGTTGAAGTCGGCGTCCTGCAAAGAAAGGAGTCTGTCGTCCCACGTGAGACGGTTGCGGCGCAGCGACTCGGTGCGATAGATGTTGTTCCAGACTATGAACGGAAGCCTACGACTTGCGAACATCTTGACGTCATCCTCAGCCACACGATATCCAAAGTCGTAAGGATGCGGCGCTGTGACGAACTTCTCGTCCACATAAACGCCCGACGGGAAGACCATGAAGTCGAGGTCGGGACGCTTACGGAGCATCTCCACTCGCTGACGCAGACAGTATGGGGCTATGTAGTCGTCCGAATCGAAGACAATGACAAACTCGCCATGCGCCATCTCCAAGCCTATGTTGCGACAAGTCTGCGCACCCTTCGGCTGGCGGTCACGCCTTACCACTCGTATCCGACTGTCCTCCTCAGCATAATGATAAAGCAGCTGCAGCGTGTCTTCCTCCGAACCATCGTCAATAGCAAGCAGCTCCCAACCACAGAAATCATTGGCACGGATGCTGTCAATCATCGTTCTCACTTCGTCACGATGATTGAATACGGGCATTATTATGGTGAGAGGTATTCTGAGCGGTTCCATTATAGACTTTTAATTATTGCAAATTATATATTATAATATATAAACGCCCGACACAGTACAATATTGTATCGGGCGCTGTAATAATAACATTTTATTCGGCTTGAATCAGTGTTTACGAAGCAATTTGTTTCGTATAAGGGAGTTTACGTATTGGCGTTCGTTCTTACGCAGTCCTATTAAGTAAAGCAGCAGAACAAAGTAAGCATAAGCCACCACCACGCTCAGTATCGGCCCCGCCACCTGTTTCAGATAGAGCGTCGGGGCGAAGAGAAGCGTTATCAACAGCACCGGCACGTACGACCCGCGCACAAGAGCCCATACGTCGAACTTCGTGATGCGGATGATGATGAACGGACGCACAAGGAAAACCAGGAACGAAAAGGCTATGTAGACATAGAACAGATATTCCGGCGGCATGCCACGTCGCATCGCCAAGTATCCCACGACAATCGAACTTACAAGCAAGGTGTTGACAATCATCTGATAGAGCTTTATCTTTCCCGTGGCGAACACGAAGTCGTTGACGCCGGCGTTGATGGAGAATATCAGGATGTCCACGATGAGCAGATGGGTGAACGTGATGGCATACGGCGGCACTTCCTTCAGCCACAGACCGAATATCACTTCCGGCGCAAGGATGAAGGGAATGGAGACGAAGAACATCGAGAGGTAAGTGGCTTTGGAAGCCAGACACACCAAGGACGTGCAGCGGTCCAGATTGCCCGCAGCATAGTTCTTCACTATCTGAGGCGAGATGGGTTTCTGCGCATTGTTGGCAAATGTCTGAAGGATGGAACCGACAGAATTGGCTACGGCAAGTCCTGCGTTCATCGTGGTGCTGAAGAACATGTTGATGATGAGCGCACCGCCCTGCGCCTTGCCTATCGTGGCAATGGCACCGATGCCTATACCGATGGAGAAATTGAGCACGTCATAATACTTGCGCCACTCACGCACAAACACAAAGCGGGTGATGGCAGCAAACTGCCTACGGCAATAGGCGAAGAACACCAGCGTGGGGAAGGCGGTCATGAATGCCATTACGTAGGTATAGATAATGAGCTTGTGCTCGAAATGGTCGATGAGCAGATAAGTGAAGAACAGCTTGAAAAGGCTCATCGCCACGTCCGTGGAGCAGAACACGAAGAAGCGCTCACGGGCTATGAGCAGTCCGTTATAGGGCACGCCGACGAACGACATGGCTGCTGCCACGATGGAGACATCAAAGACACGCAGCACGGTCTGCATGTCGCCGTCATAGCTGACATGGTGCATGATATACCAATGTCCGGCGGGCAAGGCTATCGCCACGGTCAGCAAGGCAATGAGCACATGTATGACAAGATTGACATTAAACTGACGGCACACCTCCTCCTCGTCCTTCTTGCCAATGGCGATGGCAATGAAACGGTTGGACGTGGTCACCATGATGGTGTTAATGATGCTTATGAAGGTGATGATGCAGGCTATGACCGAATAGAGTCCGTAGTCGCTTATACCCAAAGCTTGCAGACTGAAGCGTGTATAGAGCAGTCCGCTGATGGATATGATGGCGAGTCGGATGTAAAGGATGAGCGAGTTTACCGCTATTGATTTGTTTGTATTTTCCTGCATCTTCAAGTAGTTCTTATTTTTTTATTCTGTCGTCAGATTACGCTTGTCAGCATCGTAATATACGTAATGCGAATAATAGAGCAAGGCGAGGACGTAAAACATAATAGTGTACGGATACATCTCGAAGAGAGACATAACCCAAAGACATGCCACAGCAAGGAGCAGCAGCTGCATGTTCTTTATCTTCAGATACGGGTGAATGGTCTTGAACACCTTGCTGCATACCATTATATATATGCTCAGCAATATCACTCCGCCATGTATAAGGATGGAGAGAATGAAGTTGTGAGGACCGATGGCGAAGGCTGTCATATTGGCTTTGAACCAGTCGGCATCGGCGAATCCCCAGCCCCAGATTGGCGACTCCTCTATTATCTTCAGGGCGCTTTCCCACATGTGTGTACGGTAAGTGAAGGTGAGGTCCTTCTTCAGTACGTCTTCCACGATGTATACTGCCAGCTCGTTGTTCTCAAGACCACGTCCGTTGAACACCACGAATATCTGGAAGAGCAGAAAGACTGCGAACAGTCCGCAAATGGCAGTCAGTCGCAACTTGGACGTCGGCAGCAGACAGCAGACAAGGAAAACGAGAATCATCGAGAGTGATGTCATCGAACCTACCATCGCCAACGACGCCACAATGACAATGGCAAGCACTATCATGTTGACGAGCCAGATGCGTGAATAACGCAGACACAGCAGATTGCTTGCCAACGCAGCCATCATTCGGCATCCCATCTGATTGTAGTTATTGCCGAACAGATAGCCGGTCGCACCCTTATAGTCGTCCACAAGCCAAAGCAACGGATGCGTCACGAGGTGTACGAAGTTGATCCACACACAGACGGTGAAAGCTATGGTGAAGCACTTCAGCACCATCTCCATGCGATAACGATAATAACGCATGATGAGCAACATAAACCAGATGAAGATGCTGTTGTAAATGGCATTGCGGATGTCGTTGACATTCACGACCGTCAAGCCTATGAGGATAAAGAAGTAGAGGAAATTAAGAAAGCCGTATCGCGACATCTCCTTCTCACGCGCCACCAAAGCCAGCATAAACAGAAAGCTGACAATATTGACAGCCAACACACCATACGAAAGCACGGGCATCTTGAGCTCAGACAGCGATATGGTGACATTCAACACAACGAAGAATATCATCACAAACGGCAGCAGCGTCATGTCATGCAGACTGACGCGAGTGGATATTTTGTCAAAATACAGTGGTATTCGCTTGAAAGTGAACAGCGACATTTATGGGTCTCCTTTTTAATAAATAAATGGGAAGGCAGTGATGCCTCCCCTATTTTTGATTATGCTTTTGTAAAGAGCTGCTTACGCGCAAGCCACAAGGCAGTGACGAATGTGGCAAGGAAGCACATACCGAAGATAAAGATGATGCGCTTCGGACCGGCGGGCTTCACGGGCACCGTGGCGCTCTCGATGGTGGTGAACGCCGGGGTCTTCTCCTGAAGCTTGGCACGCATCGCCTCCAGCTGGGTGCGCATGGCGCTGTAAGCGTTAAACTTCAGCTGCATCTCGTTCTCCAGCTCGTCACGCTTCGATATGAACGACTGGAGCATTACGTCCTGGTTGGCATCGCAGTAAGCGCTGTATTCACGCACGCAATACTCATACTCACGCTTCGACTGCTTGGCGAGCTTCTCGTAGTGCTCCACGTCCACGCGTGCCTTATTGGTGCGATACTTGGTGATGAAGGTCTGCAGATGATTGCGCACCGAGTCAGCCATAGTGGCGCAGATAAGCGGATCCTGATCTTCCACCTTTATGGTTATCACCTCCGTCTTCTTATCGACGTCGCAACTGATGTTCGACTTAATCTGGTCGAGCAGCTCGCTGTCCTTCTTCGACATGCGGAAAGCGCTCATGCCAGCTCCCTTGCTGGGAGGACCGGGCTGGTCTTTCGAGGCGAAAAGCTTTGTCACCGAACGCATCATCTTCTTTACCGGCGCCGTAATGGGGTTCTTCTTCTGAAGCTTCGACATGTAGTTATAGTAGTCGGTATTGACAAGACCGTCCACCGACTTCACATTTATGCCGAGCAGCCCGATGGCAAACTCGTTGGAGCTAACCACATCCGGATAGAGAAGCGGATAGATGGCGTCCTGCGTGGCACCGCCAAGGTTAACGCCGAACTGCGATGCCAAGGACGAGAGTCCGCCTGCCATGTTCTCACTGGTTGCCTCCGGAGCAAGCTTTACGCTGCAGCGATAGTAGCGTGGCTGCGGAAAGATATACAGGCACGACAGCACAAACACTATCGGCAGCACGATGAAGAACACCTTCTTCTTCGTCTTCAGCAATTTCCACACTTCCGTGAGGTCTATAACGTCTTTCTTTTGTTCGTTCATTGTTGTAAGAATATATCCGTGATTAAGTTTCTGGATTACTTCATTATATTAGAGATGGTGGCAATCATCGCTGCGATTGACGACATGCTTGATCCCATGCTCATCATCTCTGCCGTCGACATCTTACGTCTCAGCTTGGCAGGAACGACAATCTCGCAACCCGGCTGCACCTTGGCGCCATGACCGACCTTAGCCACCTTGCCGTTCATATATATAATGTATGCACGGCGCTTGACGGCATCGGCGGCGTAACCACCAGCCTGGTCGATGTAATAACCGGCACGCTTGCCCTTCTCGTAAGCCACGGTGTTGGAGTACATCACCGCACCGTTGATCTTCACCGTACCGTTATACTGCGGCACGATAAGGCGGTCGCCGTCACGAAGCACCACGTCGGCATCCGATCCCGGCCTCTTCATAGCCTCCTCAAGGTCCACACCGACGGGATATTCGTCAGGCACCTGGAACTTCTTGATGTTGGCGTTGGCAGCTCCCTGAGCCGTTGACTGCACGGCGCTGGCGTTATTGGATGAAGCGGCAAGCGTCAGAAGATTCTTCTGCTGCTCCTCCTGCTGCATCTTCAGCACAGCCTCCATACGAGCCTTCTCTGCCTCGTTGGCCTTACGCATCAGACGCGCACCCTTGATGTAGGCGAGTCCGTTTGATCCGCCTGACATGCGGAAGAGGTCGCTAAGGCGTGTGTTGTTGCGCTCAAGAGCGTATGTTCCGGCGTAAAGCACCTCGCCTTCCACAGTGACGTTCTGCTGCTCGGTGTAGCCGGGCGAACGCATCACGTAGACCTCATCGAAGGGCATAAGCGTGAAACTGCGGTCGCCGTCCACAGCGAAGTTCTCCTTAAGCGCCATATTGAACGTACGTGCGATGACGCTGTCGGGACGCACAGCCTTCGAGTCGCTCACACGGCGGCTGATGCTTACGTTGGAAAGCGAAGCCTTGTCGGTCAGTCCGCCAGCCTGTATGATAAAGTCTTCGACGGTCTCGTTGTCGGCATACTTATACACACCGGGGAACTGCACCTCGCCGCGTATGGTGATGGTGCGCTCCGTCATGCGCTCCGTCTTCGTGGCTACGAAGAGCACGTCGTTCTCCTTCAGCGGAATGTCAGCCACCTTGCCGCTCATTATGCCTTCCACGTCCACGCTGATTACCTCCAGTGTGCGGTCCGGCTTCATGCGGTGCATCACGGCACGCGAAGTGATGGCCTCTTCTGTCACGCCGTCAGCATGCTCGATGAGCGAGCGCACGCTGTTCACCTGTCCGTTCAGATTATACTTGCCCGGACGGAACACGGCTCCCTTTATCTCCACGGTGTTGGAGTAGCGCGCCATGACGGAGTCGACGCTGACAGAGTCGCCGTCGGCAATGCGGAAGTTGGAGAAGTCGAACTCCTCCACGTTATATGCAGAATGGTCGATGCCGCTCTTGCGGTTGACGCTGACAGCCTTGCGGTAAGCGTCGCCCGTGAATCCGCCAGAATACTTAAGGAGCGAAGCTATCGACTCATTGGCTTTCATCTCATAATACATAGGACGCTTCACCTTACCCGTGATGTTGACGAGGCAGTCGTACGGTCCCACTACGATGACGTCGTTGTCGGCAAGGCGTACGTTGCCCGTAAGCTTGCCGTTGAGGATATAGTCATAGATGTCGACTACCGTAACAAGGCGGTTGTTACGATAAACCTTGATGTTACGCAACGTACCTATCTCGTTCGTGCCGCCAGCCATGTAAAGGGCATGGAACACAGTGGCGAAGGCAGAGAGCGTATACGTACCCGGAGTCTTCACCTCGCCCATCACGTTCACCATGATGGTGCGGGTCTGTCCCACGGTCAGACGAATCTTGCTGCTGCTGTAGCGGCTGCCAAGTGTGGAGCGCAGACGAGCGTTGGCCTGCGCGACGGTCAGACCGCTTACCTGCACCGGACCGAAGCCCTCGATGGTAATGCTACCGTCAGGCGACACCGTGCACTGCTCCGACTTCTGCGACGCTCCATACACGTCCACGAAGACGGCATCACCAGGACCGAGACGATAGTTCTGCGGAGTGGCGATGTTCATGTTCGGCTCGAAGGTAAGCTCCTCATTGTTAAAGATATCGCGTCCGAACACCTTCTTCTTTCTGGCTTCACGCTCGGCAAGAAGCTGCTCCAGCATCTGCGCAGTATCGGGCACCATCTCGAACATCTCCTTCTGATAGTCCATAAACTCCTCGTCGGTTTCGTCGTACGTATGCTTGTAGTTACGGTCGCGCTCCGACTTCACACGCATATTCGAGTAGTTCTGCGCATAGCTGTCAGCCTCACGTCCATAGTCGTTGCGGGTGTACTGGTCGCGCGTCTTGCCGTTGTTGGTGCGCAGACGTGTGTCCGTCTTTGCAGAAGTGTCGTCGCTAACATTGCCAAGACCGCCCTGTTTCAACTGGCGCTCATATTTATTGCGCACGCGGCGTATCTGCGAAATGTCAACGCCACGCTGCATGAGGTCAGTGACAATCTGCGACTGCGACTTACCCTGCTCCTTCGCCTTCATGACGTACTGCATAACCTGCGTGTCGGTCATGGACGACTGTGCCGAGACAGCCATAGGCATGATCAACATGAAGATTAAATAAATCAAGTATTTCTTCATAACTTGTAGATATGTGTGTGTATTAGTATGGTTACTTTTTTCTTATTACTATTATATATTAACTCAAAATAATACATTTTGTTGTACCGAAAGCCATATTAATTAAAAGCTTTTACTTATTAAGCGCTTTCTCATATATATCTTCCAGAACCAGTCCGGCAATGGTAAAGCCGAAAATAGCCGTGATGTGCGACATCGACCCGTTTATCTGCGCTTTCTGGAACGAGCAGGGATCGTCGCCCGTGTCCGTGCCGCGGTTTTCGAGCAGTTCCTCGCTGTAGACGCACTGGAACTTATGAGCAGGAATGGTCTTGGCACGCTTCATGCGCTTCCTCAATGCAGCGCCGAGCGGACAGCCGCGCACCTTCCAGAATTCAGCCACGCGAATGCGCGTCGGGTCCATCTTGAGCGCAGCCCCCATTGACGAGAACAGCACAGCCCGCGTCTGACATGCCAGCAGTATGAGCGCTGCCTTGTCCTTCAACGAGTCGATGGCGTCCACAATATAGTCATACTCGCCCAAAGAGAACTCCGAAGCGCTCTCCTCCGTAAAGATCTTCTGAATGGCAGTAACCTCACACTCAGGATTGATCTCCAGCAGGCGTTCCTTCAGCGCCTCCACCTTCGGACGGCCCACAGTCTTCGTCGTAGCCATAAGCTGACGGTTGACGTTAGACAGACACACGCAGTCGCTGTCCACGATGGTGATACGGCGGATGCCCGAGCGCACCAAGCACTCCACGCACCAGCTTCCCACGCCGCCTACACCGAATACGATGACGCGCTTGGAAGCTATCTCCCCCATTACGTCCTCACCAAGAAGCAGTTCGGCACGCTTGAAAATGCCATTCTCTATTCCCATATTCCTAATAATATTCACATTGTTACAAGCTGCAAAGTTACACAAAAAAATCCCAATCACTTACTATTCCACTTTTATTTTCATCAGACAAGGAAGACAGAATCATTTTAGTAGATAGCATAATGGCTGTTTGCCGTCAACAGACCGGCAAACAGCCATTATTGATTTATTCGAAGTCAGCTTGTTGTTTTTCCAATAGCCTAACGACACATATATCGGGGCATTACTCTGCCACAAGTCTTACTGGCATGGCACGGTATCGCCCCTTGTTCTTTCCAGACGAACCCGACACAAATCGGTAGTTCGACATGTTTAGGCTCTTGCCGAAAGCATCGAGATACAAGTACCAGAAGCCGTATTCAGGACTGGTTGACGAGAATCCCTGATAGTCAGACAGGCGTGAGCTTGTCCATAGGTTGGCATGATAGCTGTCCTTGTAAACAAGATCCTGATCTGTCTTGCCCTCATAATATCCGCTCATAGGGATAAATATCTGGGGAATATCCCTGTCTTCCGTATTAATTCTCAGACAGTTGTACACCTCGCCATAATGAGTCTTCTCCTCTACTATCGCCAAGTTATTGTTGTCTACAAGACCTTGCAGACACATGTTGTCGCACACCTTGAAGTTGCCTATTGCCAGAGCATTTACCACATGGTCATCTGTTTTTGCCGAGTTAGAATTATCAGCCTCCGAAATCTTAAAGTAGCAACCTATTGCTCCTATGTTGTCTTTAAGGGCGGTTGTGGAAGGAGAATAGTAGCCGTTGTTTGTGGCACCAAGGTTGCGGTCGAGCATGTGGTAGATCTTGTTCTCGGTAGTTCCGTCTTTTTTAGTAACCTTAGCCTCTACATCAACCATCTCATAATAGCGCCATCCCGAAGCCTTGCTCTTGCCAAGCTGATAGTTGGTTGTCAACTGTGCAAACAATCCTACATGATAAACCGGATAGGTTACGGTAATCTTGGTTCTCGCGTTGGTGATGGTTATAATGGTAAATGCCTCATCGCTAATCCACCTATTATAATTATTGTCGTTATACGATTCGTCCGAATTGTTGGCAAGCATCACCTTGTAGAATCCGTTGACGCTTTCCTTGTCCACCTTCACTCGTGTGTCATTACACGTGAGTTCGTCGCCCTGAAGCTTCGGAATGAGATAGTAAACAGGATTGTTGCCCACAAAGAAGTGGAGTCCGTCGTTGCGCACTCTGCCTTGGTTTTCCGCCGGTGTTATGCCCTTAAGCGAGGTATCCATCCAGTTGAAGTAGTTCTCTTGCTCTTTGGACGAAAGTCCGGCAAGTCCTCGTATCTGCACAATTCTATTTGGATCAGTACGGAAGTCGTAGCCCAACTGTGTAATCGCTACATTGAGCGACAAGTCGCCTGATGTTATTGTCACAATACCTGTATGCGCATCCGATTCATAGTTCTTGGATAGAGTAAGCTTAATGGTGTACAATCTGCCTGTTGACGAGTGGTGTCCATCGACAGCAGATGATGGCAAATCAATACACGATGCTTCTGATTTATAATCAGTGGGAACTGTAATCCAAGAATCGTTCGAGACAACGCTAAAATCATTATACTCACTATCTTTTGGCTTGGTTGTTACAAACGTAATTGTAGCCTCCACGGCATTACCATTTACAGTCTGCTTGCCACACACGCCAAGTTCGTAGTCCTTACATGCTATCATTTTCATAATAGGCGGATTGTCGTCCACCACTTCTACAGACAGTCCGTTCTCTGGCAGATTGGCTTTAGCTTCTGCTTCTGACGAATAGCCCGCATGATTTACAGCCGTGACCTTCACCTGATAATGATGGTTGCGAAGAAGAGCCATTTGGAACGCCACCTTATAATAAGTCTCTGGTCCTTTATTATACTTTGCCTTGATTATAATGTATGCTTTGTCGGCAGGTGTCTCATAGAAAGGCTGCTCGCCCGTAACATATTCGGCTGTCTTAGCAGAGCAATCCACCGAAGGCAAAGCCACCTTGTTAATCAACTCTGAGGCTATCGTGCCCGATGATGCCGTATTGAAGAGCCTGAAACCTGTTATCTCGAAATTGGTCAACGATTCATTCTTTGTAACAGACGCTTTGGCAAACTGCCGTACCAATGTCAATGAGGTTTTGCCACTAAGCAGGTCTGTCACCGTAATGCTTCCCCAACAAACGGGAGCGCTGAGGTCGAGTTTGCCGTCGCGTGTTGCGTTGTACAGGTTGTTCTTGCCCTCAGCATCCTTGGCATCGCTCTCTGTTATTTCGGCATTGGCAACAACATGCAGCGTTGCGGTTCCCTCCACAACCTTCACCTTCACCTTGCAGGTGCCGTCGTCATTCGGCTTGATGTCCGCGCCTGTGATATTGCTCATGCCGAGATAATTGTCTTCTGCATCGTAGCACAATACGCAGAGTTTGTTGATCTGTTGTTCTGTTGCTCTTGTCGCCACTGTATTCTTGGTGAAATTAGGCAACTTAAGAGTCAGCACAACTCCCTCCGACGGCACATCGGGTGTGTCGCCTCCTACAATGTCTCTGATGTCGCTGCAAGCAGTCGACACCATAGCCAAGAGCATGAAGAGCCAAATTGTCAATTTCTTGATATACATATCGTTGTCTTTTAATTATTACTTTTTAAACGGGAGCTCCCTTACTCCATTTCTTTGTGCCAGGATCGTATGAGCCTTCCACAACATAACGGTTGCCGTGCATCTTGGTTGAGGGATAGTTATCACCGTCGAACAGTGTAGTATGAATCTCATCACCATTTACCTTAAGCACCAGAATCTTATCATACTCCCCTAATGGGGCTTTAAGGTGGAGTATGGTCTTGTACCAGCCTTTTTTCTTTCCGTATTCATTGCATTCAAATTCGCCAGAAACATAGTCATTGCACCACAATGTAAACTTATCATCTTTACCTCCAGGGTTTACTCCATATTGACAATACCAAGCAGTTATTTTTTTGTTCTTGGTGTATATGGTATATTCTACGTCTACAACGGTAGGTTTTTCGTCAAAAACTCTGTAGTAAGGATCCGACAATGGGTCGTACAGATACCAGCCTTCACGATCCTCATAGTTGAAGAGTGTGATGCCGGGGTCATTGTGATGGGTGAAACGATGCGGCTGGAAGCCCGTACTGAGATATGTACCATTGCTGAAAATAAGCAGGGTCTGTCCTGGCTTTATCATCTTTTCAGCAGTAGTCTGTGCCTGTCCCTTATTGTTGTTAGATCCAGACATAGCATTATGCGCTATACTATAATAGTACCAACCAGGGTTGTTATTGTCAGCCTCCATCGATTGACCTGGCCACCCTCCGGTGAAATACCATTCTGCCGTATTCTCGTCCTTTGTACCATCAGCCTTTGTCTCACCTATCTGTGTGTAGATGTAGACCTTGTGATAGTCCACGTGCGACGAACGGTCTTTACTCCAGTCAGCACCTCCTTGCACCCACCATCCATCTCGCCAGTTGTTGTTTTCTTTAGAATTATTGTAGGCTTCTTCATCAAGCATATTAGAATGCTGGAATTCGTCAAGGTTACTTGCGTCTTTAGTCCACGCCAAGTCGTTTATGGCTCGCATATAGATACGATAAGGACCTACTGGCGGACGCACCGTCACACGTATCTGCTGTTCAACATTGTTATCGCCAATGGCTTTAACAGTAAAGACGTGTGTGGTTGTTGTCACAGGGTTGGTAACAGCCGTTATGGTGAAGGTACCATCAGCCACATTAGTTTTGTCGCACTTGATGTTTATTTTAGACTTGGCATATTCTACATTTTGTCCCTCTCCCGAAACTGTCCAACCTGACGGGAACTGTATACCACCAAGGTTGGTAGTGAACTTCACCACCTTTGTCAATTCGGGTGAATTTTCAGCATCATACTGTATTACAATATCCACAGGATCCACCTTGAAGTATGGTGTAACGTCGTACGATACATCAAGGTATTTCTTTATGTTGCCAGCCTTTATCCATACTTTGGCAGTACCTTTAAGAGCTTTAGCATCTGTAAAGTCTTTTACCGAGAGTTCTGGATTTATACTGAATCTTATACGATGAGTTGCAATATCATTAGTTGCGACAATAACGGGCAACTTTCCTGCTGAAATCTTTTCAATCTCCGTATCACATCCAAACGTAATGTTGCTTGCATCGGCATTTGTACCATAGTCGATGATAGCATTTTGCAAGGATGTTACTTCTGCACTTGTCTTCGAAACCCAAAGCGTAGTATGGTTGAGGTCTACATCTATTGGTGCCATCTCCCAATCCTCTACACTCACAACACAATCGAGATCGATGTTGCCCAGACTCTTTATGCGTCCTACTATCTCGTAATATGTGCCGCGCGGGAAAGTTGGCACTTCAGTTGTTGAGGTCTCGTCCTTACGATGTCCAAGGTTGATGTTGTAGCTGTTAGCGATGGCAGAACCACCTACAGCACCACCTACCTTCAATGCCGACTGCTGCGAAGCCTGTGCCACATAGCGCTCGGGCAGATAGTAGGTGGCACGGAAGAGCCACTTCTGTTTGCTGTCTGCTGGTTTAGCTACGCCCTCACCTTCAACTGTTATGATGTCATTGTTGTTGACATTGGCATTGGCTGGGGTTTCTGTCCACGAAGTATAGTAAGAGCCATTGCCCGTAGATGCCACGGCGTCGTACAATTTCGGCTCGATGCCCTTGGCATAGTCGTCGCTTACATCGGGGTTAGTGAACTTGCCGTCCCACAACAGACTGGTCTGTGGCGAGAGTCGCTTGCCTATAATGTCGGTAATCTGCAATCCGTTAGACTTCAACGCTGCATTCATGTCCGGGTCTTCGGGATTGTATATAAGGTTAAGACACACCTTTACACAGGTGAATCGCAGATTAGCCATCACGGTCTGAGGAGTCGTGTCCGTATTCTTTATGGTAATTGTTCCGTCGACAGTTGTGCCGTCGGCAGCCTTTGTGTCAGGCTCGTATATCATAGGGATGTTATCGGCTACGGGCATGACTGGCTTTGACACCGGGGTGTAACCCAACACCACTTTCTTCAAATCGTCTTCAGTTGTTATGCTATTGACATCAAGCACATCCTTCATGTTTGCCACTACGTACACACGATAGGTGCCGGGCTTGATCTGCAACTTATAAGAAGCAACTTTCTCATTGAGCATGTTGCTTGCCTCAGGCGATGGAAGTTCCTGCGAAAGAAGAGTACCATTGCCACCAACGGGGAAGGCATAAAGATGCAGGTCGTTGATGTTGCACTCCTCTACAGAGGCATTGTATGTAGGGTTGCTTGGGTCGAGACTGCTCGTAACCTCATCGCCTTCACGGGTTACCGGTACATAGACACACAGATTGCCCTCAGACGGTGCTGGTGTGTTGTATACGTCGGCATCATCTGTGCATGCTGCCAGCAACAACAGGGCAGCAACAGAAAGGAGTATGTCTGCAAGTCGTTTCATTTATTTATGTTGTTATTAGGTTTCTATGTATTTTAGTTAAGGAGTCGCTGATAGTTGAAGGGGAGAAAACTATAAGCTTATGTGTTGTATGCGCTTTGCCCAGTCGAGCACACCTACAGAAAGGTTCAGGTACTGCCATTCGGTGCCGATAAGGAAGAAGTCGAGGCGATAGTCATACTCGCGGTCGAGATATTCCTGTATGCCGTAGTTCTGGGCGGCATAGGCATCGCGTCCCTGCTGGAGGATGTCGGGCAGGTTGATAAGAGCGACGGTCTTGCCCGACACCTTATTATATATATGTAGCATGGCGTTGCGATCGTTCTCCTCAGGAGAATAATACACCAGTCGCGAGAGCGTCAGTCCGGCATGAGCCGTACGTTCCTTCACGTTGCCCGAAGCATCGCGGAAGTCGGTGGTCCATGTATGGAAAGGCGTATAGCGAAGCTTAGAGTCGCTTGCCAAAGAGTTGTCGTAATTGATGTAGCCATTATCGGCTATTACCTCATAGCCGAAATCGTCGGCAGAGATTTTGTCAGGTGCGTCAATCTGATGCAGTGAGATAGTAAGCTGCTTGGTGTCGCGCACCAAAGAGATGGTGTCGTGGGTGGCTTCCATGTCGCGCACGGCTGTAAGGTGCTGCGAGCGGCCTATCCACAGCGTGTCGAGCGGAGCCGAACAGTCGACGTCAGCCGTTTCGCCCGCCCCGTTGCGGTCGAGCACGGTACAGAACTGCTTCATGTCCTCGCCGTCGGCGGGAGCATGAATGCGAAACTTGGCGCCCTTGGTGGCAAGCGCGTCTTCGTAACGCTTCTGCTTGGCAATGGCGAGAAACTGGTATTCGCCAGGCTGCAAGTCAAGGTGTACGGCAAAGTCATGGCGGCGGATGGGAGCGTCGGTGTCTGTGTTGTAGGCGTCCTGACGCATGAGATACTTGCCGTCCTTGTCGTACACCATGACAACAACGCCTCCAACATGGTCGTTGAAAAGGTCGGCGCGCTGCGTGTTATAGTCGTAGCGGAAGTGCAGGTAAACGCCATTGTCGCATGGCTCAAGGTCGTCGTGCATCAGCGAGCACGAAGCTATCAATGGTGCAAAGGCGAGTAATGAGCATAAAGATTTAACCAGTCCGTGAAACATAATGTTTGCCGTTAAATTAATTAAGATTGATTTAGATATTGATGTTTGGATAGTAGCGGAGGCCGGAGACCTCCGCCACTTTTATGCTTTACAGTTTAGAGGTCGATGCTCTGGCTGCGCTTTGCCCAGTCAAGAATCTTAACCTCCACATTGATGTACTGATCGTTAACGTCGTCAGGATCTGTAGGATTAACCTTAGGAACGTCAGGATAACCAGGACCACTAACGCTGCTTACAGAAAGCTCGTACCAGTTGTTACGGAGTACACCATAACGGCCAAGCCAGTTGGCATTGTTTCCGTCGTATGTCTTATCACCGGGATTCCAAGGAGTAAGCCCGTTGAAGTGCATTACACGTGCGACATAGTAAGAAACGCCACCCACGAAAGTAGACAAGCCTACCATAGGGTCTGTTCCTGATGCTGCCTTGAAACCAAGTTTAGTATTAATTGCAGTAATATCCTCATCTGAAATCTCAGCTGTTCCATGCTTTACATTCGCTTTTGTAATAAGATGGATACCTGCTTTTGCTAAATCTGTACCTGTAAGTATTACTTCCACGTTGTCAGGATTAGTCTCTTTAAATACCTCCATAGCCTTAGCCTTAATCTGAGCCTCTACCTTTGTAGCATTCCACAACTGAGAGCTGTTACCCATCTTATAGAAAGTCTCTCCAGCTGTAAAACCATTAGGTGTGTACTTGGCAGAGAACAAAACTCGTGTTGTCTGACCCTGCACCATGTGATCAATGTCGAAGGTATTCTCAAGACAGTACTGAGCCTTCTTTGCTTCGTCACCAGTCTTGAAGTTACCCTTTGTTGCCATTGTAAACTCTCTTTCGCAAGCAGTTACATCAGCGAAATCTGTGCTGTAGTTAGGATCCAAGCCCCAATATACGCGTGGGAACTCTGTAAGCTTTGTGTCATGGAAACGATCCATTGATGCGGTAGCATCAGGAGTAACAGTTGTCTTCCATATATCAGCCCACAATCCTTCTGTTACATGTACAGGGTATGTCTTGGTATTGGTAACATCAAGAGTCCAACCAGTAATGTCAACCTGGTCATCTTTATAGTTGCCAGCAGTGATTTTAACATGCTTATTTTCAGAGCCAGAAGCAAGAGAAACCTTAGCAAGACCACGCTCTACGTATACTGTAGTAGCTGTAGAGTTCTCAGCCTGCTGCTTAGAAGCATAGATAGCAGAAATCTTTACAAGAGTTTCAGGTTCACCATCTGCAACATACTTAGGAGCATTTGCCATAAAGAAACCGTGGTCATACTTCAAGTAGTTGGTAGCATTTGCGTTATCAGCCTTCTTACTCCACTCAGAGAATGTTTGATTTTCAAGTGGATATGTTATCTTGGCAGTAGAAGCACCTGCATTATAATTGTTGTTGAGAAGAATCAGAGCATAATAATCGTTACTACCCACAGAAGCTTTAGTAAGTTTAGCTGTCATCTTGGCAGTAGTGGTAATACCACCATTTGCAGGATCTTTCTTTGTCCAAGGCTCCATATTACCAAGTTCCACTGCCTCTTGGTATTTGTAGACATCTTTACCACCTTCTGTAACTTTCTTGAAAACCAGCAGAGTAGCATCATTTACAGCATACTCGTTTGCATCACCGCCATTAAATGAAGGTTCACCTGGCTTAGGATCGTCTGCACGAGTACCGCTTACTGTAGGCAGATTGATTCTGAATGAAGCATAGGCTTCACCTGTCTTGCCAACATTGTCTTTACCATCAGGAGCGAGGTTGTCGTTGCTTGAACAACCTACCAAGGCTGTAGCCATGACAGCCATTCCGAAGAGATTCTTAACGTTTACCATAGTTAAAAATTTTAGTTGATAAATTATTAATTATTTTAGTTTAAGTTTAAAGCGTAAGGGGGCTGGGAAGGGTGTTTCGCAGCACCCTGCCCTATTAAGAGAGAAAAATTATTATTAAGTTTTTCTTTATTTCGTGTTAGCGATGCGTTCGGCATTTGCCTTGGCATCCTCCGAACCTGCGGCAGCCGCCTCCAAGAACAACCGGCGTGCTGACTGATAGTCCTTTTTCAGCACAGCCAGAGAGCCTCGTGCGTTCAATGCCTCGGCAGAATTGCCGGCTTTCTCCAAATGTTTCTCAGCCGATGCTATGTCGCCTTTCTGCAAGTCGGCACATGCAGCATTAAGGTTGGCTGTAGGGTCGGCAGGGAACATACGCACGGCTATTTCGAACACCTCGTTGAACTCCGGCGAACCAGCCTCCATCGTCTGTGCCACAAGATACATCTCCAGCAACGAAAGCTGCTGCGGACGGGTTCTGAGTATCTGCTTGGCTTCCTCAACGGAGAAGGGACGCACGGTATAGCTAACGGTATAGTCGCTATGGCGCAAGCGAGGATAGATGTCCTTCATTATCACGGCATAGTCCTGCGGATAGAGCTGGCGGATGCGCTTGTCCTTGTCGTCGGGAGCAAGGCTCGAGTCTGAAATCTTAAGGATTTCGTCCTTATTGGCCAGTTGCGACTGCTGCACCTTACGACGGAAACCGTCCCAATCCTCAGGCGTATAGTCTGAACTGAACAGCTTGGCGTCAATCGGATAAAGCTGCGCCACATAATTCTTCAGAGCCGCCGCACGCTCACGTGCCAGACGCTCGTTGTTGGCATAAGGACCTTCAGGCGAAGCATAACCGTGAATGTTGACGCCGTTGATTTCCACGTTCTTGTCATTGCGCACAAGGTCGATGGTGTTAGTTATCTTAGCCAGTTCGCGTGCGTTCTCGAAGAGGTCTACCACGATGTTCGTCTTGTTTACACGGAAGCTGAGGTAAGCCTCGCCCTTCTCGGCACGTTGCTTGCGAGCCTCAGCAAAAGGCTTGACAAACGTAAGAGCCGGCATCCATGCGCCGATATTGTCAATGGTGGCAAGGTGGAGATTGTCGAGATTCTCCCTGTCGCCGCATCCGCAGATGTCCTGAGAGGAAAGCAGACTCAAGTGTTCGGTCTCAAACGGGCGCTTGCGTGTAATGGTCTGGCTGTAGCATACGCTTTGCTCAGTTCCGTTCTTGCGCAATATCACCAAAGGCTGCTGAGCCTCATTGGCCATTGCAGCCAATTCTCCACTGCGCTCCATGCGTATCTGTTTGGCTCTGCCATTAATTATAATAGGTGTAAGAGCAGTTGTGTCGCCGTCGGCAGCAAGCATTGGAGTGAAAACAAGCTGCTGTTCTGCCTTAAGCTTCAGGTTGTTGAGGTTAAGGCTGAACGCCACATCCACCCTGTTGCCTTCGACATGTGTCTTCAGATTGTCGATGGCTACAGCTCCCGAAGCAAGCTTCTGTGCCATTGCCGAGCTGCACGAAGCTGCTCCAATGAGGCACGAAATGATGATGCGAGTCAATGAGTTTGTGTTCATAATGCTGTTTAGAATATATAAATCATACTGAGAGCCGCCTTAGTCGGTCCTACATAATTGCGATGGTTCTTCTCAAGGCATCTGGCGCAACGTCCGTAGAGCTTGTACGGGCTATAGGCATAACCGATGCCCAACGACGCCTCCATGTTCCAATGGCGCGAGAGCAGCCATTGATAGCCATAGGTGACACCCGCACCTATATACCATCCTTCATAGTGTCGTCCGCTCTTCGTCTTGGGCAGGATGCCGAACGGAAGGTCCACGTTCTTGACGTTGTATTCGCCGGCAAGAGCATGCACTCCGAAGAAGCTGCCTCCAAAGCGCTGGCATGTCCACCAGCGGTATTCCGGCTCCACATTCCAGATGCGCACCTTCTTGCCTCCGGAAAACTCCCAAGGATTGAGCGTGGCAAACAGCTGTGCTGTCTGCTTCTCGGCGATGCCAACCTCAACACCTGCGTTAAGCGATGTCGTAGCCCAACCTAAGAGATTGGTCTTCAGAGCCACGTCCTGCGCCTTTGCCGCGCCTGACGATGCCAGCAGCATCATTGCCAATACGAATATATAAATATGCTTTATCATATTTAGGTTTTTATGTCTATTAATATATTTCGGTTTAAGTATATATATCTTCTAAAGCAGCCTTATGAATGAGTGTTTTATGTGTTTCGCATCATCATAAGTTGTGTTTTTGTGTACCTCGACTCAATCAAGGTCTCGCATAGTTTTTACGATGCAAAGATAGGACTAATATCCATAGCCTATATCCGTTTTTTATCAAAATGAGCATTTTTATTGCGCAATCGTTTGCGCAAACTCAATGCAAACATTCGTCATTGGTAGGGACGTCCACCAACGCAAATATCGTACAAACAAGTAAAAACCTGTTACAAAATAAAAATCGATTCTATAGATTTCAGAAGCCGTTTTCGGTCGTTTTTGCCGTCAGCAAAGCCCCTTTGACAGTCAAAATCCAAGCCCCACCCTCCAATAGTGCCACTATTGCACCCCAAAACAGCCACTTTTACACACCAATAGTGGCACTATTAGGATGCAATAGTGCCACTATTGCACCCTAAAACAGCCACTTTTACACACCATTGATTTACGTCCGACACCCACCAACCGCCTAACTCACTGAATACGAACAACATAGCTTCAACCTCTCATAACTCAAGAATTTCGCCCCAAAGATTTCCTCGTGCGCCGAGCTCATAGTATTGAGCGTTAGAAATGCAAATATTGTCATGGCAAGAATGTTTTCCAATCATTCTTGCTCAATATCATTAAATTTACATAACTTTGTAATTAAGATATAAAGAAGAATGGAACCATCAAACTTACAAATGAAAAGAGTAAGCGTTTATTAGATATTTTTTCATCAAAAGCAAATTATTAATGCGCTTTCTTCATTAATATCATATTATTTCCCTAACTTTGTAATTGAAATATGACATTTCTATCAAGAATAAGTCAATCAGTTTTCTATCTAACCTTTTATATAGCGGAATAATAAAAAAGAAATGATTAATGAATGCACAAATATTAAAGAACGAAAGGTTGTTCTTCCAACATGGTTAGACACCATAATATTTGATGATTTGTCGGCAAGTTACTGTCGACAAAAAAAAAGATATGGTGGTTCTTGAATGGGACCGTGATGATATAAAAAAATATTTAGGCACTTATTTTCCAAGAAGTTACGCTGAGTCTTTCTGTATATTCAGTAATTATCTATCCAAAGAAAGTCGTGTTTATAAAAACTGTCAAGAGTTATCTATTTTTGACTTTGGGTGCGGTACTGGTGGTGAGCTAATTGGGTTTATAATGGCAGTTGTAAAGCATCTACCAAATATAAAGAAAATTGTGATAAGAGCACTGGATGGAAATACATATGCACTACGGGATTTAGAATGTATATTGGAAAAAATATCTCAAGTCTTGCACTTAGATATCGAAAGTTATTTGATACCATTCATTATAGATGATTTTTACGATATGAAGATGGTAGACAATATAATTACTCAATCATATGATTTCATAATCTCGTTTAAGGCAATATGTGAGTTTGTAACTAAACAGCAGTTTGAACAACAAAATCCTTACGAGCATATAATAAATCTATTTATGCCTAAGTTATCATCTAAAGGTGTAATTTGTCTAGCAGATATCACTTCATTTAATGCTGTCTCTCAGGATTGGTTGCCCATCATGTTAGACAATGCTGCAAAAACTTGCAATGTTGATATTTTATATCGAAATATTGGATTTAATGAAGATTATCACATTTCGCATAGATGTTACACAAATGATATAAGCAAAATTGCTTGGAGAATTTACAAATACAAAAAATGATGCATATATGAAAAAAGACTGGATGATTAAAGAATCTGAACTTGATGACGACCAAATTAAAGTCCTCATGGAAACACTTGACAAATCTTGCATTGTTGCAGGTTGTGCTGGAAGTGGAAAGTCCGTATTGGCATTAATAAAAGCTCAGCGAGTTCAAAAAGAATATGGCAATGATTACAAGATAATAGTTTTTACTAAAGCCCTTTGTAATTACATGAACTCGGGAAAACAAGAGTTAGGGCTTACTAATGACTTCTACTATTACAAAGAGTGGAAGTATCAACGTGAAAGAAGAGGTCGGTATATGGTATATAGTAAAAATGAAAATGGAAGCATGATTCCTTATATGCCATCAGCTGATTATATAATTGTTGATGAAATTCAAGATTTCAGTGATGTTGAGATTAAAGAATTCTTGAATGCTACTCACAAAAATTTCTTCTTTTTTGGAGATACTGCGCAATCTATCTATGAAGGTTTTAAAACGACTCTTCCTGTCGATAGAATCAGTTCTATCGTGCCTCTAAATATGAAGGTTAAGAATTGGGAACTATACAGAAATTATCGTCTTCCTTTGCCAGTAGCAAAAATTGTACAGCCAGTAGGTGTTGACCTTCCACCTTTCATTGAAAGTACATATAAAAGCAAAGAAACGGCGATTCCTCGATTTTTGAAATATAACAATGAAGAAGCTCAGATAAAGGCAATTCACAATATTATTGCCAAGAACAATATGACTGATGTTGCTATTCTCTTACCAGACAATGATTATGTCAAGAGTGTTTATGATCAGCTGAAGGCTTTGGGAGGCAACTATGAACTTCGTTACAATGATCGAGAAAACTTTAGGAATAGTCAAGACAGCCTGAACTTTGGCTCTACCAACCCCAAAGTAATGACTTATCATAGTGCTAAAGGATTACAGTTTGAAACAGTATTCCTCCCATATATAGAGATATTCTCAGGAGAAGAATCAGACAGGAAGGCTTTGTATGTGGCTATGACTCGTACATATAGAAACCTTTATGTAATGTATTCTTCTATCTTGCCATCACCGCTCAATAAGATAGACTCCTGTCTTTATAAAACAACAGAAATTGATGAAATTGAAGACTTATAATTATGAAATATTATATTCCAACTAGTTCATTAAACTTTAATAATATTTTGTCTACGGAATCTTTATCTCCAAAGTCTTTCTATGAAAGAAGGGGATTCGGGTATTCTCGTTGGTTCCCTGTTGAAGAGAATTCCATAGAGTACTTGACGTTACTCTATGACACACCACATATGTTTGAACGTCCGAAATCTGACATGGAGGATCATCCAATGCTGATAGAAATTGATGTAGATGATGAATTCCCCAAAGTTACTGATGGTGTATATTATACAGATAAGACTATTTATCTTAATCCTTGGCAGACAAAGTTTATCTTTTTCACAGAAAAGGACAAAACAACAGCATTGTCGTTATCAGATAGCAGTTTAGAAACCAAACTAGTTAGACTGTACCAGAAAAAGATTTCTGTTCAGCAATTTGAGGATACATATCCTATAGTTCCGAAAGATAGCATCACTATACCAGCCTGTGACATCGATAGTCTGGTAGAAGAGGATTATGTTATCAATAAGATGAAAGGTCTCTTATATGGATATTATATAGGAGCCAACTTGTCTTCAACAAAGAAAAATGTTCAGAAACTTGACGCTTTGCGTGAAATCCAAAACATATTCTCTTCGGTATTGTCTAGCTATGATAAAACTCCATCATCTGCACAGCACCTACGATTAAATGAGCTTTTCGACTACCTCGATAGTCAGCAGCCAATCTATTCTGACTTGGAAAAAGAATTTGGTGATAGACAGACGGTTGATAGAATATTTGCAATATTTAAGCGATATGGCTATGTATTTACATCAATAGACAGAGCAAAACTAATCCATGGTCTGCAGGAAGATGGTGATAATAACCAATCTATGACATGGATTAATCGTAAGATTGCCCATACTAAGTCTTTAATGGAATCTTCAAAAGTAAAACTGGATCCTGATGACGCAGAAATAATCGTATCATCGAAGGACAAGGTTGCAGTTCCCAAAACTATTGAAGACAATCTTATGGCAAACTTGTTTGTTTGTTGGGTAAATGAAGTACTTTGTGCTAAATCTTTTAATGGAAAGATAAACTCTATCAAAGAATTACTTTCTGATGAGATTACGAAATCGGCAAAAAATGTAATTGGCTCAGATTGGGAAGATAGTCCAATTAGAACATATCTCAACCAGCTTCGCCGCCATGTTCGTGGTGAAGAATTTAACCAATCATGGGACAATGGCGTTTTGTCTTCAATGTCAGCAGTTTTGATAAAAGGAGACGAATGGGAACTGCTTCTGAACTTTATGCAGAGCAAGGGCATGTATGATTATCGTATTGCTTTCGCCTTATATGGAGTTCTTAATGGCTTTGCAAATATGACACGTGACTTTACGGATTTGCTCCTTACTACAGAGTCAAGTTATCTATCAAAGGTTTATCGTGAAATGTACGGTCAACTTCTAGAGAAGAGCATTCCTAAAACTACCAACATATCTTCAACTATTGAGACAAAGAAAACAGAGAAGGCAATATTTGAGGAGGAAACGCAAACAATTATTGTCCAAAATCCAGAAGGAAAGAAACTTAAAGATTGGCAAACTGAAATAAGGGTATTTGCTGCGTCTGTAATTAAAAAAAATAAACAAAAACTTCTTGATTCACTTGAAGAGGCTTTTACTCAAAATGGTGATAATCAAGACTATTTTGTTTTCATAACGATGCTTGACAATTTTGAAGGATGGAAGCCTGGCAAGAATGGACCAAGTAAAGCATGGACAAGGTTGCAAGAACATTATGTTCCCGACTATAATCAGCGTATAGGCAAAGTTGTAAAAAAACAAAACCAAAGCAGGAAACCAATTCAACAAGAAAAAGGGTTGTTTTCTGGCATATCAGAAGAGCAGCACAATCTCTACCCAATCAATGCGACTTCTGTAAATTTTGTTGATGATGCCAACGCTAGTAATTTCATATTGTCTAGATCTTATCTTCCAAATGAGGTACGTGATGTTTTAGAAAAGAAAATAATTTCTTTTCAGAAAGATTATGCTCCTAATGGTTATTATTATGGTCGAGAGGATAGCCCTCGAACAAATGATAATACGATAAAGCATTTTATCAATAAATGTACATATACAAAAGGAAAAAATCCCTCATGGATACCAGTAACAGAGGAAAATAAGGCTTTGTTGGAAAGACTTAAACAGGAATTATACGATAGATATGCCAACAGATAAGATATTTATCACGAATGATATGGGAGAGCAAATTGAAGCTATTGCTCCTGTTATCGTATCAGCCAGTCGCTCAACCGACATACCAGCATTTTATGCCAAGTGGTTTTTCAACCGCTTGGCTAAAGGCTATTGTGCTTGGTACAATCCTTTCAATCAGCAAAAGATGTATATATCTTTCAGCAAATGCAAGGTCGTTGTTTTTTGGACAAAGAATCCCAAGCCTATTATGTCATATCTTCATATCTTGGATGAGATGGGGATTCATTATTATTTCCAAGTTACACTGAATGACTATGCGAAAGAAGGCTTTGAGCCTAACGTACCTTCAATAGATGAACGTATTGAAACATTCAAGCAACTGTCTGATATAATTGGTAAAGAGAAGGTTATTTGGAGATTCGACCCTTTGATTATCACTCCAACTATCGGTCCACGAGATTTGCTTACAAGAATATGGCATATCGGAAACAGAATAAAAGGTTATACAGACAAATTGGTTTTCAGTTTTGTTGACGTAAAAGCATACCGTAAAGTTCAAAACAATCTTGTAAAAGAAACTGTTTTCTTCACAAAAGAAGATGTTGAGCATGCAGAAGCTAATTATGCCCAAAGGATAGAGATTGTACAAGGACTTAAGAAAATTCGAGAAGCATGGCATGAACAAGGTTGGAATGTTGAAATGGCTACATGTGCAGAAGATATTGATCTTGAATTCTACGGCATTGAGCATAATCGATGTATTGACGGAGAACTAATGAAACGTATTTTTGCCGATGATGAAGAATTAGTTTACTATCTTCATACCCTTAAATGGCCGGAAAGGGACATGTTTGGAAATCTTCCACCTATTCCAAAGAAAGAAAAGAAAGTCAAGGATTCTGGACAAAGAAAAATTTGTGGTTGCATGGTGAGTAAAGATATTGGTATGTATAACACTTGCCGTCATTTCTGCGTATATTGTTATGCAAATACAAGTAAAGAATGTGTATTAAGAAATGCTGAAAAGCATAACGAAAATAGTGAAAGTATCATAGACTAATTTATGCTCGAACTCGAACTACAACAATATCTCCTTCGTGAGTTCCCACAAGAAAACGCTCGCTGCGAATGGAAGGAATATAAGAACTTGAAGAACTCGTTCTGTGGGGACGAGAAAGATGATGTCATATCCTACGTGTCGGCAATCGCCAACATGGAGGGAGGCCATATTGTGATTGGCGTTAAAGACAAGACACTCGAAATCGTCGGGACTGACATTTCAAGGCTTACTTTTAATGGTAAGCCTGCAAACACGCAGTCTGCAACGTTCAAACTTACAGAACAATGTACTTATCTGTCATCAGAAGGTCTAAGCATCGAAGAATTTGTAACTGATGATACAAACAAGCGAGTATGGATAATTCATATTCCAAAGCACTTGCCTCGTCGTCCTGTCCTTGCCCACAAAAAAGCATGGCAGCGGATAGAAGATTCTTTGGTTGAAATGACTAGCGAAAGGATGAGTGTCATCCTCGAAGAGCCTATCTATACTGCAAAGGATTGGTCTGCGTATATTGTACCAGATGCTACAATAGACGATTTGGATGAGGTGGCCATTGCCAAGGCTCGAATGATGTTCAAGAAGGTTCATAGTCGCATACCTACGGAAGAAGTGAATGCTTGGAATGTTCAAACATTTCTGGGCAAGTGTGGATTAACAAGAAACGGAGGCATAACTCGGGCTGCCATCATATTGTTGGGCAAATACGAATCAGCTTTCAAACTACGTCCTGCAGTTGCACAGGTTACATGGACACGCCGAGACAAGAATCAGGAAGTGGTAGACTACGAACACTTCACAGTACCTTTTATATTAACGGTGGACGAAATTCTATCAAAGATTGAGAATCTGACATTGCGTGAAATGCCAGGAGGTACGCTTTTCCCCGACACGATGAAGCAATATGACGACTACACTATTCGTGAGGCTCTTCATAACTGTATTGCCCATCAAGACTACACTCTTCAGCAGCGCATTAACTTTGTGGAGAATCCTGGCTACCTGTATTATTCCAACGCTGGCTCATTCATTCCTGGCACTTTGGAGAATGCTTTGAAGAACGAAGAACCTCAGACACATTTCCGCAATGAATGCCTGTGTAGGGCTATGGTTGACTTCAACATGATTGATACCGTAAGTCGTGGTATCAAGAAAATGTTCAATGAGCAATGGCGCAGACATTTTCCTATGCCAGACTATGAGATTAACCAAGTCAAGAAGAAAGTAGTCGTCCGCATTTATGGCAATGAAATCAACAAGCGATACACAGATTTGTTGAAAACAAACGACACTCTTTCACTATGGGATTGCATCTCGCTTGACGCAGTACAAAAAGGCAGAACAATTCATGAGGATATAGCGCAAGACTTGCTCCAACGTGGATTGATAGAAGGTGAAGCTCCACATTATAGTATTTCTCTTAGCATCGCAAAGAACACTCACCAACTGCCTTCTTACACAAAGACAAAAGGATTGGACAAGGAGAAATTACGCCAGATGATACTGCAATTTTTACAAAACGCAGGTGACGAAGGGGCAAAGCGAGACAGTATTTATGAATACTTGAGGGATGTACTTCCTTCCAACAAAACAGACGAACAGCAACTGCGCATGGTGGGCAAATTGCTTGTTGAGATGGATGAAAATGAATTAATAACAACCAAAGGACGAAAGTGGATAATAAGGTCGTAATAAGACCTAATTTCTGAATTACGACCTTTTTACGACCCTATATGCCAATTTGAGGTTGAAATAGGTCGTAATTTTATCACCAAATTTTCAGTCACTTATATTTCATTGAACTTACGTTGACATAAAATATCGGTACTCAATTACAAGAGAATGAAGGATTGATTCCTACCATCCTTTTTTGATGTAAATTCTATTTTATCACATAGAAATACTATTTTTGTGACAAATCCTTAAAGATATGATATGGACGATACCGCGCATTATCCTTATAGTCTTATCCCATATTTCCTGACGCCTTCATTCATCATCTGCGATGGCATAAATGACTTAAGTGAAGAGCAAATAAAAAAAACAAAGGCATTGACAAGCCGTCACGACCTGTCAATGCCCATCTGATCCG
>ERZ1027181.117-NODE-117-length-36674-cov-12.471094_pt1 | contig 36674 bp, 40 predicted proteins | sample MGYA00519247_ERZ1027181 | MGnify/ENA primary metagenome ERZ1027181 (study PRJEB26926, sample SAMN06164415) | human gut metagenome | biome: ENVO:00009003; feature: ENVO:2100002; material: ENVO:00002003 | host: Homo sapiens | place: USA | collected 2012 ...
AGAGGTAAGATAACACCCTCTGCAAAAAAGGTATCGTTATCTTACCTCAACAAAGTTCGTACCTGACCAGCCGTCGTCAATGAACACGCGGGTGTTTTTGAAGCCGTTTTCCTGTGCGTACTTTTCGAGGATGGTTTGCTGATTTTTGATGGAACCTGACAGGCCGTCCTGCTCATCGTCACGGGACAGGCGGCAATACAGGGCTGTGATTTTATCCGGTTGTTTTGTCATAGTTCTCCTTTCCACAGCCGGATATGATGGAATTTGTAGGCGAGCCTATTCTACCATACCCAACCGCAAACTTCAACGCTTTAATGCGATAGCCTCAAAGCTCTTTACTTTTCTTGTCGTTTTTCAGGATGATGCGTTGCACCTTTTCGGTGATGTTCTCTCTTGCATCCTCACTGAAAAATGCTCTTACGGCGTAGGTGGTGCCGCCGATCTCCCGGATGAAATTCAGCGGCTGCGCATAGGCGCTTCTGCGAAACCACGCTATGCGCTCCTGCTTGGTCATTGTTGCAAGGTGGTCTGTAATGTGGTCAAGCTGTGTATAGATTTCGTTATCTGCTGTCATCGTGGGTCACGCTCCCTCCTCTGCATGTTCTTTTGCTGCTGTGCTTCCTTGGCACGGTATTCGTTGGCATAGAGCAAATCCGTCTTTTCCTGTATTTTGGCGGAACGCACCTCAATGGCCTTATTCAGCTTTAGCTGCTTTCGCAAGGTGGTGATCTGCTCTGTCACGCCTGCCTTTTCCTGCCGCAGCGTTTCCTTTTCGGCAGATGCAGCACGGCGTATCCTGTTTTGCAGCTTGGTGCGGCGGGCAATAAGGGTGTCCATATTCTGCTGGATCTTCTCCCGGTCTGCATACAGGTCCTCAAAGGTTTCTATGCCGTATTTATTCATATACCGCACCTGCTCCGACAACTCATCCAGCTTCCGCAAGTCCTCTCTCAAATACGGACTGGTGGGCTTATAGTCGGTGTGCTTCGGTAAGTACCCCAGCAGATAGCAGTGGTGCAGGTACAGCTTGTAGATATGACTGGTCTTGTGGAACGGACGAAACCAATTCGAAAGCTCCTGCGGCATTTGGGGCGGGTAGCTGATATATGCCCGGCGATTGCCAAAGGAGGCGTATCGTCCGAGGCGGATATTCTCCGGCGTCCACCGCTCATCCAGTGTATCCAGCCTTGTGAAATGCTCATATTGGGGCAAGCGTATCTTCCAGTGCTTGCCGGTGAAGTCGGTGATATACCCCTTGCGCCGAAGATAGTCCTCCATATAGTAGGGTGTGCGGCTGAAATCCATCGCCTCCTGTGCATCGGCACGGTAGACATTGTAGCGGGTGGGTTTGCCGCTTTTCTCATCCAGCCAAACAGGACGGGAAGGCGCTTTGTGAGGCCGCTCAATGACGGACAGTCCGTATTCCCGGCAAAGTCGGTCCGAGGCTTCTCGCAGACGCTGCTGTTCTGCTTTGGAATAATTGTACTTGCCGCCGTCCCGAAAGGACACAGAGTTGAAGCAAAAGTGACAGTGCAGATGTTCCTTATCCAGATGGGTGGTGACAATGATCTCAAAGCGGTCGCCCCACATTTCCTTTGCCAGCTTTACGCCGATCCCGTGGGCAAGCTGCGGCGTGACCTCCTCCGGCTTAAAGCTCTGATACCCGTGCCAGGCGATATAGCCGTCCGTCTTGCCGTAGCGCTTCTTGGTGAGGATCATCTGCCGCAGCGCCGTTTCTTTCAGACAGTTGATGGCGGTGACATACTCGCCCTCCTGCGTGGCCTCCGGGCGCTGGACATAGGTGAACACATTATAGAGGTCTTGCAGCTCCGGTGCTTTCGCCGCCGTCTTTTCCGGGTTCTCCACATAGTCAATGAGGTCTTTCAGTCGGCCTTCGATGTGCCAAAGAGATGTCGTTGCCATCAGATCACCTCCTGCAAGTCCAGTACCAGCCGTTCAATTTCGGCGCAGAGTTCAAGGGCGGACGGCTCGTATTTGGCACATTCTTTTAGGTCGGAATGAGCCTTGTATAGCTCGTCCATCAGCCCCCAGAATACATCCGGCGGTTTTGGCTTGGGGTGGACGCCCCGGCATAGCTGGCGGATATACTCGCTTTGGGTCAGTCCGCATAGAGCGCTGTTTCGCTCTAAATTTTCTTTTTCTTCTTCGGTCAGGCGTACCTTGATACGCACCTTTCCTTCCTTCATTTTGTCATCTCCTTTGGTAAATTTTGCTTTCTCAGCAGGGTTTCAGGGCGGAACGCCCTGAGAGGTCCGCACGCTGCAAGGCTGCGGATCTGGATTGTGGGGGCCACAATCCGATGCTCGTTATTCCTGTGGACAGCATCTCTCGGTCATAGCGGCTTCTTGAAATTGTCCTTCTGTCTCCGCTGGTTAACGGCAGTCATCGTCTCCTTGGCTTTGCTTCGCCTGTCCTCGGAATAGGGAGCGGTCAGCCGGACGGAGAATCGTCGGCGGTCTATCTCGAAGGTCAGGCAGCCGCACTCATTATCGTCCGTCAGGCGACAGTGGGAGGGATATTTTGCCGCATAGGCCGTCAGACGATTTTTCAGGTCGGTGTTGTAAGTACGGATGTTGACTGCGCTGCCAGTTTCGTCGAACCATATCTCAGTCAGCTTGTTTTTCTTCTTGATTCCTGTAATCATTTTGAATTTCACCCCATTTCGGATCGCATTTATAAAAGGCCTGTTTTTGCCGGAAAAAGTCCCGTTCAAGACCGGCAGAATTCACGGATTTTCTAATAGAAACGCCGCAGACGATGCGGAGCCGTTTGGCGCTCCCACAAAAAGAAATCTGCGAAAAATTACGGTCTTGACCGTAAAGCAGCTTTCCCCACAAATAGGAGAAATCACGGGTGTAAAACGGAACTGTTTCTTGAAAAATTTGCAGATTGTTTGCCGTTTTCTCCGAATGTCGTTTTTCTATTCCTGCCCCGGAATCTCACCGCAGCGTTGTCTCGCTTGCTCTCCATCGGAGAGTTCATCGCAAGGTCATATCCCATTCGGACGGTCATTCAGTTTTCAACTTGCCCCTCAATTGGTAGTCAGCGAGAAGGGCCGAAAATTACCCCCCTCAATAATCAACTGGGAACTTTTTTGCCGTTTGAACAAAAGAATTTTGTAAACTTTTTGTGAACGGCGGCTATAACGACAAAAAGAGCCGGTACACCGCACATCAAATCAGCGGGAGAAAATCTCTCGCCATATCTTTGATGAAACTATGTACCGGCTCTGTTATTCAGAAACCTTCATTGTCTGCCTTTTCCGCCCCGCTGGCAGACTCAGCAACAGGAGCGGCGCAGCCGCAATCTCTGTCGGCGGCTGCCTTGTGTTTCATTTCAGATATTCATTTGTGGCTCTCCAAAGAGAGCAGACAGATTATATCATATAGAACGCTTGTTCGTCAAGTGATTCTGACATACTGCAGTAAGAAAGGCGGCTGCCGTTTCCGACAGCCGCCTTTTGCAAAAGTTTATCACTTATCAATAAGCGATCTTCAGATTCTTCAAAAAACCCTCAATATTTGTTGCAGTTCCCTCCGAAGCGTCTGTCAGCAGTCCGTCATCCGTCAGCAGCGGCGTGTCCAAAACGGATTTGATACTCACAGCCACGCTGGCGCAGGATGCAATTATCTTTTTGGAATCTGCACTGTAGAAACTGTAATCATCGCCCTCTGCTTTTACGATGTCGCTCATCTGGTAGATCAACGGCATAAAGTAAGAATCCAGTCGAGCCAGCAAATTGTAAAACACACAGGTTCTTCTGCGGATGGTCTCACATTGTAAGGATGCCGTGTTGAGCTGCGCTGCGATCTGCACTGCCTCAGCTCGGTTGGTGTATACGGCTACGAAAATTGGGCGGTGTTTGACCCGGACACCATGGAGAGCGCCGTCGTTGACGAGGCGTTTCTCCGCGAAACCTTCTGGGCAGGCCACGCCATGGTCAACCCGGAATCCGGCGAGACGGTCATGATCCCCTATCAGGAACCGGATGGGACGTATGTCCATGTGTCGTTGGAGCTGAATGCGGGCGGCGCCAGCTATTTTGAGACTGCCAGCGAGTACAGCGACGGCACCTGGACCTGCGACGAGGATTCCGTCATCTGCATCACGCTGGAGGATGGCCGGAACTACTATGCCTCCGCCTGGACGATGGGCGGCGAGAGCTATATCTGGCTGCTGCTGGAGCTGGAGGAGTGCATGGTCTGGCTGGCAGACGGCAGATTTTAATGGTGTGAAGATCAGGGCAATGCTTAGAGGAAGCAATCTCAACCAAGAAAAGAATATGGGGCAGAGTTTTTGCTGTAACCCTGCCCCGATGAACCGAATGATGAACTGAAAGGAGCGTTACAATGGGACTTATTAAAGCAGGTTTGGGTGCTCTGAGTGGAACTTTATCCGACCAGTGGAAGGAATACTTCTATTGCGAGTCAATGGATAAGGACACCATGGTGGTGAAGGGCCGCAAGCGCACTGGCTCCCGCTCTTCCAATACCAAGGGCAATGACAATATTATTTCCAACGGCAGCGTCATCGCCGTGGCAGACGGTCAGTGTATGATGATCGTGGAGCAAGGCCAGATCGTGGAGGTCTGCGCCGAGCCGGGAGAGTTTACATACGATACTTCCACGGAACCCAGCATCTTCTCCGGGCCTCTGGGTGACAGCATCCTGGAGACCTTCCGCACGGTGGGCAAGCGCTTTACCTTTGGCGGCGACACCGGAAAGGATCAGCGGGTGTATTATTTCAACACCAAAGAGCTGATCGACAACAAATTCGGCACACCAAACCCGATCCCGTTCCGCGTGGTGGATTCCAAAATCGGACTGGATGTGGATGTGTCCGTCCGCTGCTCCGGCGTGTACTCCTACCGCATTGCGGACCCCCTGCTGTTCTATACAAAAGTCTGCGGCAACGTCTCTCAGGACTACACCCGCGATGAACTGGACAGCCAGCTGAAATCTGAGTTTATCAGCGCGCTGCAGCCTGCTTTTGCAAAGCTGTCTGACATGGAGCTTCGTCCCAACCAGATCGTTGCCCATGAAAAAGCAACTTCAAAAACTCTCAAGCATCCTGCTCTGCTTTGTGATGCTGCTGGGCTTGCTGCCCACGACGGCGCTGGCGGCGGACGAGATAAACCAAGTGTCTCTGACCCTTGACGTACCCGTGATCGGCAAGACGCTGGACTTCACGCCAACGGCGGATGCGGGAAATTATGAGATTACTTCCGTCAGGTGGCTCAAGGACTGGGGCGAGCATGGAAATATGCTCTGTGACGAATACCACAAAGTAGAGCCCGGCGAGCCTTACACGGTACGCATTTGGATCAATCCCACGGAAGGCAATACCTTTGCCGACCTGGACGATGTGACCGTTACTGTCAACGGAAGCACCGACGGCGTTACCTTCACGCATAACGATCTGTATACCGGCATCATCTGCTCGGTGGCGTTCGAGAAGCTCGGATACGCTGTGTCCTTTGATGCAAACGGCGGCACGGGTACGATGGACAAAGTCACCGATGTTTACCCCGATTATACGCTCCCCGCATGCGGCTTTACTGCGCCTGAGGGAAAGGTGTTCAACGGATGGACTGTTGGCAGTGCGAGCGGCAAGTGGTACGCCGCAGGCAGCACGATGAGCGTCAATGCCGATGTCACAATGTACGCCAAGTGGGCCGATCCGACGGGCAGCCACAAAATCACGTTTGTTAATCGAGCCTATAATCCGAACCCGACGGTAGAAATACTCGTCAGCGAAGGCATGTACACGCTGCCGCAAATCGAAAGCATTTTCGAGATCCCCAGCGGCAGTACATTTGATGACTGGGGAATCAATACGAGCGGAAGCTGGCAATATTTTGACGCCGGACGTGAGATCAGCGTTACCGAAGACCTCGAGATAATCGCCATTTGGGCTCCCATAGAGTATGAGAGCATCTCCAAAGCCGTCTTTGAGGTGAAGCTGAATGCCGGAGCCGAATATAAGCACGGCATGCTGGCAGGCTCTCTGTCCGTTTCGCTGGGGGAGGTCACCGGTTCCTTCAACGAAGGCGCCGCGCAGCCTATTTCTCTGGCAAGCGGCGGATACGGCCACGGATACTGGATCGTCTCTGGTGATATGCTGCAAGGAACAGATCCGCTTTCCACCCGGGGAGGCTACCGCCTGTACGTGAAATTCGACATGCGGCGTTGGTACGGTCTGACATCTGCATAGGCTTGTTACCAGCAGCCCGTAAACGGGCTTAGAAGTTGCCCATTGTCAGCTGTTCGCCCATCCTATCTTCCTCTAACTGATTTCGGATATACTCCTCTATTTTCTTCGCATTCTTTCCCACGGTATCTACACAGTACCCTCGACACCAAAATCCGCGGTTTCTGTACTTGTACTTGAGATTTGGGAACTGTTCGTAGATCATCAGCGAGCTTTTGCCTTTCAGGTATCCCGCAAAGCTCGAAACCGCGATTTTGGGCGGGATCTCAAGGAGCATGTGAATATGATCCGGACATACTTCCGCCTCTACGATATTCACCTTTTTCCATTCGCACAACTGCCGCAGAATTTTTCCTATCTCTCTGCGTTTTTCGCCGAAGAATACCTTGCGCCGATATTTCGGCGCAAATACGATGTGGTATTTGCAATTCCACTTCGTATGCGCTAAACTGTTTGTGTCATTCATTCTTGAGTGACCTCCCTTTGTTTTGTAGTTTGCAGTTGCCAGACCGCATCTCTACTATAGCAGAGGGAGTTTTATTTTTCCTCATCGGCAGCAGCCTCTTTTGAACCACTCGCCCAGCGAGTGGTTTTCGGAATACAAAAAGGCCCGGAAACTGCTGAACACCAGCAATTTCCGGGCTTTCAATCAGTTGGTAAGGATGAGGTCGGCGGTTCAAATCCGCCCAGCAGCTCCAGGTTGTGGGTCAACGCTCAATTCGCCATTTGTCACACCGGATTGACCCGCCGGAATTTAAGCACTCGCTCCAACTCCCCCACTTCCTCTACCACGATAACTATAGGCAGTCAGTCTCGCAGAACAGATTGCGCCAAATAGGCCACCGCTGAATGTGCGGCAATATTCCCCTCGCCTGCTGCCTTTATATATTGGAAGGGTGCCCCCACACAATCGCCAGCAGCGAAACACCCCTCAACATTTGTCCGCATCATTCGGTCGACCTTGATAAAATTCTTCTCCCGATTCAAACCCGGTAACAACCCGGTTGGGGACATATCCCCATCTCGAAGAAGAAATATACCGTCTGCTATCACGGTTTCGCCGTTTTCCAAGCTCAAGCAGAGTCCGTCATCCAGCTTTTTTACTCCTACAGGTTTTCCAGATACAGTCTCCACATTCCGCCCGACAAGGCTGCTTCTGTATTGCGGCAGGAAGACGACCTTCCGTGCAATTTTTGCTAAATAACGCACATCCTCTTCTTCCCGTTCATCATAGGCAACTACTGCCACTGTCCTTCCCTCGTATACCAGCCCGTCACAGGTGGCGCAATAGCTGACACCGTTGCCAAGAAGTTGCTGCTCGCCAGGAATCAGATTCGATGCCTTCGCCCCTGTCGCTAAGATGACTGCTTTGGCCTCGTACATCTTGCTGCCGGAACTTAGCACAAAGTATCCGCCCATTGGGTAAATACCATCAATATGCGCATTTGTAATGGTGATGCCCATCTCCAGAATGTGCTGAAGAAACGCTTCTTTTAATTCTTCTCCACTAACTGAAGGCATTCCTAAATAATTCTTAATGGATGCGGGCCGCGACACCTTATTGCTGACCCCATTTTCACCAAACAGGATAAGACTTTTTTTTCGTATCCTTGCATTCAGCGCGGCGGAAAGGCCCGCCGGCCCGCATCCCACAATAGCAATCGAATAGCGCTGTTCCATACTTACTCCCTATTTTCAATTTTAGGAATACAGATATTCCCCAATAGCAGCTTCTATGTCTGATGCACTCATAAATCCGATGTGTCGGTGGACCTCCGTCCCATCCCTAAAGAAGAGGATGGTAGGGAATGCAGCCACTTGGAACGAGCGCCCCAGCGCCGCATATTTGGATGAATTCACTTTCAAGATGCTGATAAAGGGCATATCCAGACTGACATCCTCCAGCACTTTCGCCATTAGCTGACAGGGGAGGCAGTTGTCGGAAAAGAATTCTGCAACCACCACATCTTTCTGAATCAGCTCACGAAAATTGTCCTTTGTTGCTTCACGCACAGCCATATTTTCAAACCTCCTTCATAGATGCTTCTGTACTTGCAATCTGCTCCGAAATCAGCAGCTTGACATATTTCTCGACAAGTGCCGCCTTGAACGGCGTTGCATTCCTGACAGCAGTCTCCTCCATCAGGTATTTTTGAGCCATTGCGCGGACAGTCTGCTCATAGTCCTCCTCATTAAAGGACATTCCTCTCTCCAACGCAACTTTCTGCCCAATAATTGCCAGCTTCAAGTTTGTTTCCGCGCTCTCTGCTGTTTTTTTGTCAAGTTCCTCCATTGACCGAACGCCAAACATCTGCTCAAGCTCATCAGCCCCGACCATTGCGGGATCCATGTTCCTGCTGCCAAACAGTTCGTCATTGATGGCCTGGTAGCTTCGAATCAGGTCATCCAACTCTGTCTCCCATGGTTCCAGCGTCAATTGGCTGATTCTGCTCATACACACTTCAAGGGCAAGCTCCCGCGCCTTTTCCCGTCTCACTTGGCTGCGCAACGCCTCCAGCCTGGCCCTGCGGAACTCCGCTACAGAAGCATATCCCAGATCAATTGCCGCCTGGTCGGAAAATGTTGGCAAAACCCGTCTTTTAATGGAACATATCTTGAGCTCTCGTCTGCCGTGAGGACTCTCCTCCGTTATAAGTGTATCGCCAATATGCAGCCCCAAAAGGTCCGACTCTGTCCTCTTTCCCAAAAGGCCCAGTCCGACAGTCGCCGGAAGCCGCTTCTCTCCGCCATTGACCGTGAATTCGATAAAATCTCCGGACTCAACCTCATTTTTTGCCTCTATTGACGCATTTTTTAAGCAGTATTCGTTGATCTCACGTTCAACACAGTCTGTATCAAAGCTGTATACCGCCAATTCCGCCGGTACAGTAAGATCTGAAATAGAAATATCCGGCTTCACACGGGACCGTATCATTCTGCTCTCATCCATGATCATATCCCTCATTTCAACAGCTCAGGGTAGAGATAGGAAGCCACGGCCGAGAACTCTGTAAGCCCCTCAATCCCTTTTCGGTAGCAAATGCTTCCGTTTGCCTCATAAAGAGGCGCGATATTGCAATAACTAGCCTGCAATTCCAGCACCTGCTTATACAGTGCATCTCTCTTTGCTGGATCCAACTCCATGCTGAACTGTGCAATCAAATCGTCGCATTCCCGCGTGACCACATAGTTCTCGCCGCGGTCGGAGGAAAAGTTCAGAAGCAACCCCGCCGTGGTCGCGTTTTCAGCACCAACGGACTGGATGCACATACCCATATTGCCATTTGAAGTGGCCTGATAGAAGGAGTTCATATCCATCTGCTCAATCTCAACCGTAATCCCGATGGCCTTCAAGTCTTCCATAATACACTGGGCATCGGCGGTTTTATCGTAGACCGTCAGGGTCAGCACGTCTCCCTCCTTGTAGTTGGACGCCGCCAGATACTCCCTGGCCTTTTCCACATCGTAACCAGGCATCGGGACCGTTCCGGCCAGACTGCCCAGCGTCTTTGCGGCGATAAGGTCGTTCGATACCTCCGCCTCGCCGTTGCAAGCGATTTGCACAAGTTTATCTCTGTCAATCGCATGGGCTATGGCAAACCGCAGATTGGCATCATCTTTCAGCGGACCGTAAAACCAGATGCCGGTAGTGGTGTATCCGGCGGTCTCCAGAATTGCAAGGTGGTCGTCGTCTCTGATAAGAGGAAGCTGGTCGGCAGCCGTGAAGGGGAGGATATCGATTTCTCCATTTTGCAGGGCGATTACGGCGGCGGAGGGATTGAGGGGCGCTTTAATAACAAGCTTTTTGTAGTGGGGAGCCTCCCCGTAGTAGTGTTCATTCGCCGACAGGCTGACCGTGCCATCCGCGTCAATACTATCGATCCTATAGGGGCCGGCCCCAATGGGCGCTTTCACAAAGATATCCGCATCATAGGCATCGGAGGGAACGATAAAAGCAGTTGACAGCACGGTAGCCGGGTCGTTGAGCGGGGAAGGTGCGGTCATGGTGAAAGTGAGATCGTCAACCTTTGCCCAAGTATACTTACCGACCGCATAGGTCAACATGGGGTCCTCATTCATCTTATCCAGAGAAAAGATCACATCATCAGTTGTGAAATCTGAACCGTCACTGAATTTGACGCCCTCCCGGATGGTGAACGTTGTGGTCAACCCGTCTTCGGACAGGCTCCAGTTCTCGATGATACCCGGCTCCAGGCCGTTCTCGCCCCGTCGAATCGTTGCGCCAAAGACACTGCTCATCAGGTTGGGGTCGTGAGGCGTACCCACCATGGCATCCAAATTCTCTGTCTTAATGTTGCCCATAATAGTAAGCGTGCCCGTCTGTGTCTCCTTTCCGCCGCATCCAATCAGTAAGCTGAACGCGAGAATGACTGTCAAAAATAATGCGATAACTTTTTTCATATCCTACCTCCAATAGTTTTGTGTTATTGTAAAACGCATGAGGTACGGTGTCCTCCGCCGATGTCATGCAGTGATACCTTGTTTTTGCAGGCGGCAGATGCATTGGGACATCTGGACGCAAACCGGCATCCTTCCGGGAGGTCTACGGCGCTTGTAATCTCGCCCCGTATGAGTTCTACCTTCCGATTCCGCTCTTTGGCACTGGGGATTGGAATTGCCGAAAGCAGGGATTTTGTATATGGATGCTGTGGAGCTTCAAAAATCTGCTCCTTTGAACCAAACTCAACACATTCTCCTAGATACATCACCGCGATGCTATCAGAGAGGTGGTGTACTACGCTGAGATCGTGTGTAATAAAAATATAGGTAAATCCCATTCTTTCCTGAAGGTCCATTAAAAGATTAAGGATCTGGGCCTGAATCGAGACATCCAGCGCGGAGACCGGTTCATCGCAGACAATCAGCTTCGGATCCATGGCGATCGCCCGGGCAATCCCCGCCCTCTGAAGCCTCCCCGGGTCGAGCTCAAAGGGGTAGGAATTGAAATATTCCAGCGGTAGCCCCACCAACTCCATCAGCTCTGCCACACGATCCAGCCGCTCTTGGCGTGTCTGCGCTTTTCCGTTGAGCAGAATAGGTTCTTCGATGCTCTCGGCAATAGTGTAGTGGGGGTTCAGGCTTGAAAAGGGATCTTGAAAGATGATCTGCATCTCATTTTTCAGCTTGCGTAGCTGCTTTGGCGAGTATTTGGTGATATCCTGCCCCTCAAAGATGACTTCTCCAGACGTTGCAGGGGTCAGTCCCAGAATTACCCGTCCCAGCGTGGTTTTGCCACATCCGGACTCTCCTACAATACCAAGAGTGGTCCCCCGCTCTACGGTGAAGGAAACGCCGTCTACAGCATGAAGATACTTCTTTCCAATAGGAAAGAACTTTTTCAGCTCCCTCACTTCAAGAATGGTAGAACGCTCCATCATCAGGCTCCTTTCCCAAACAGATGGCAACTTATGACATGGGTCCCGCTACAGTATTCCTCAGGCGGGCAGGTATGACAGATATCCTCCGCCCTGCCGCACCGACCTGCAAACGGGCATCCTTCGTGTACTCTTGTATTGTCCGCCACTACCCCGGGTATAGGGTGTAACCGATGCTCATGACTATTGATATCCGGTATAGCGCCGAACAGCCCTTCTGTGTAGGGATGGTGTTCTTTCGTCAGGAACATATCATCCCATGTGCCTGATTCCACGATTTTTCCGGCATACATGACAGCAACTTTGTCGCACATCCTCGCAATGATTCCAAAATCATGGGTAATCAGGAGCATGGACATCTCTAAGCGCTGTTTCAATTCATTCATCAAAGCAAGGACTTGAGCCTGAATCGTCACGTCTAATGCCGAGGTGGGTTCATCGGCAATCAGCAGTTCTGGATTGCACGCGAGCGCAATAGCGATCCCAACACGCTGACGCATCCCACCGGAGAGTTCGTGGGGATATGACCGCTTCATAACAGGGTTGATGCCTACCAGTGTGAGCAGTTCATCCACCCGGTCGTGGACCTGCGTTTTGCTCTTTTTGTCGAAGTTGTGGAGTAAGATTCCCTCCGCAATCTGTCGCTCAATATTCATGGTGGGATTCAAGCTGCTCATGGGGTTCTGAAAGATCATCGCCATTCTGGTCCCCCGGATACACCGCATGGAGGCATCGTTGAGCCCAATCAGCTCGATTTTTTCGTCCAGCCTTATGGATCCTGCGTCCACGCTTGCCCTGTTGGGAAGAAGCCCCATAATAGAAAGGGCAGTGGTGGTCTTTCCGGCACCTGTCTCTCCGATGATACCTAAAGTTTCCCGTCTCTCCAGTTCAATATTGACGCCCTGGACGGCATATGCTCGCTTCCTATCCTCTCTCTTATAAGATACATGGAGATTTTCAACACTTAAAAAGCTCATTTGATCACTCCTTCATCTGCGGGTCCATAGCCTCGGACATACCATTACCTATCAAGGACAGCGCCACATTGACTAAAATAATGATAATCCCAGGCCATATAACAGAATTGGGGTAGATTCGCAGATAGTTCTGTGCCTCAGCCAGCATAGATCCCCATTCCGGCGTGGGGGGCTGAATGCCCAGCCCAAGATAGCTGAACCCGGCAGCAGCTACGACCATTGAGGCTACCATCGTAGAGTACTGAATCATCAGAATGCTTAGCGCATTTGGAATAACATGATGCAGCAGGATGCGGCCTGTTGTACAGCCATTAGCCCTTGCCGTCTCTATGTAGCTTTGGCTTACAATAGATAAAAACACAGTCCGGCACAGCCTCGCCCCGCCCGGCAGGGAAGGAACGACCACCGCGATCAGCAAACTGGCAAAGCCGCGCCCGAACAGGACCACAAGACTGATGAGTAGGATCGATGATGGGATGCTAATCAAAATATCCAGCACCTTTGTCATGATCTCATCAAACCAGCCGCCAATAAGCGCCATAGCCGCTCCGACAACACAGCCGATTCCGAAGCTCAATGTCGCGCCAACGAAGCCGAAAGCCAGAGACCACCGAGCCCCATGGATCAACCTGGCAAAGGAATCCCGCCCGAAAGCGTCTGTACCCAGCAGATGTTCCTTTGACGGCCCCAGGAAGCGTAGATCCGCATGCTGGGCCAGAGCCATCTTCTCGTAAGGTGCAAGAATATCTGCAAAAACAGCCAGGAAAATGACCACGGCAATGATGCCCAGCCCAATAAGAGCAGGCTTATTCCTTTTGTAACGGGCCCAGGCGCCTCGCAGGAAAGAACTTTTCTTAATTCTACTTTTTGTCATGTTCCCCTCCTTATTTATACCGCGCCCGCACACGAGGATCCAAAAAGGCGTTTGCCACATCCACAATCAACAGACCGATCATCAATGTCAAGGTCACGAAAATCGTTGATGCCATGATCATAGGAACATCCTTCATGTTGATTGCCCGGAGAATCGTCGCCCCTACCCCCGGCAGGCCGAATATGGTCTCCGTCAGCATACTGCCGCCCATCATCGCGACAAAGGACAGTGTCATCTGCGTTACTACAATCATCAATGCGTTGCGCAATGCATGGCCGATAATGACTCTGGCATTGGACGCCCCCTTGGAGCGGGCGGTTTTTATGTACTCCTGGCGCAGGGCGTCCTGCATGGCGCTTCTGGTTATCCGCAAATAATAAGCAGAGTTCCCGATGGATACGCTCAATATGGGCATCACATAATGAAGGGGCGATCCGATTCCGCTGGAGGGAAGCATGCGGAGCTGTACAGAAAGGAACAAGATCATCATGATGCTTAGCCAAAAGCTCGGTATGGCTGCAATAAGCAAAGAAGAAACCGTCAGGGTGGAGTCCAGAAGGGAGTGCTCCTTAACAGCGGTTATGACGCCCAAAGGGACGCCAATCAACACAGCTGCGATCACCGTCCCAAGCGCCAGGGTGAAAGTGACTGGAATTTTTTCGAAGAGGTCCGCGAAAACAGGCTGGCGGGTGAGAAAGGATACTCCAAAATCAAGATGCATCGCATCCCAGATGTAGTAGAGGTACCGCACAATCAACGGCTTATCCATATGCATCGTTGCATTGATGGCATCCACATCTTCTTGGGCGGCATCCTGCCCCAGCATAATCCTTCCCGGGTCACCCGGTGTGATATTAATCAGCACAAAGATAATGAACACTACCGCCAGGAGGGTTGGGATCATCATAAGGATTCGCTTCAAAACATATTTTTTCATAACTATATGCACCTACTTTCTCGCCACAGTCATTTGCCGCTGTCCTCCAGAATAGCTTGCAGCCTATGCATATCGTCCAGCACCAGCCTCCTTCCTTCATAATGTAAAAGGTCCTGCCGCTCCAGTTCCTGGATCAGTTTGTTTACAGTCACACGGCTTGCCAGAATCCGCTTCCCCAAGTCTTCTTGGCTAAAGACCCGCTGAATCAAAATACCGTCCTTTCTCTTTTTTCCACATGTCTTTGCGCAAAACAAGAGTTCTCTTATCAGCCGATGCTTTGCACTTTTGAACGATAGATCCGCGATATGCGCCATAAGCGATTGGTCCTTGTTGAGCAGATTGAATATAAAAGCCATCGCTACATCAGTATTGGAGGTCAGATATTTGCGGAAGAGGGCCGCGGAAATCCGATAAAAGCAGCTCTCTTCAAGGGTTACCGCTTGGTAAGAATATTCCATCTGATTTATCAACGCCTGTTCTCCGATAATACATCCCACCCCGGCGTACATGAGGACCTTTTCACCTCCAGCTGAGCTGGAAACTGACAAAACGACTCTGCCGCGCTGCATAACAAAGATATATTCTGCCAAATCTCCCTGTGAAAATACCGTTGTTCGCGCAGGAAGGCATAGTATATCGCGTGCATCAAGGATTGATTCCCACAATCTCAAGTTGCTCTCTACGAAAGATGATGACCAGGCATCCGTATTCAAATATGTTTCCTGATTTTCCATGCAGCCCCTCAACTTTTTTATGATTATAGCATACCGATACCGGAGGAAAATATAAACTGGTTAACACTTTTGGCGCGAGATTTGTGGATTGTGCCGTATACATAGCCTATATTGCAAAACATTGAACTTTCCTAGCAGCAATAGTGCTTCTGCCGCAAAGTCTTCAAAGTCGTTCATCGAAATATCAAGGCGCTCCTCGAACAGCGGATGCTCCTCCCGCAGACGCTTGATTTCCCTTCGATATTCCCGGTAGTCGATCTCAGCAGCAGCAATCAAATCCTTCGCAGGTGTGGCAGCAGAAAGATATTCCTCTGTGCCATTCCCATAGCGAAGAACCGTAGAGAACAGGCCAACACTTTTCTCCACCAGCAGTAGCTGGGACTCTCCAGATACCTCGTGCATTTTATTTTCCAAAAAGATCACTTCCTGATGTAAACTTCTTTGATTTCATTATATCATGGAAATCGGAGCGAGGGAAGGGCCAGTGAACATTGAAAACCAAATACTCCAAATCTAAAAAGGAAAGGAGGTACACAAATGAAAAAATCTGAGTACAAAAACTATGATAATCTGCCGCTGTTTCTCAACGCAACCACGGTCGCTCAGGTCCTGGGCATATCCGCCGCCAGCAGTTACGAACTGATGCATGAAAAAGACTTTCCCGTGCTGAAAGTTGGCAGCCGGATGGTCGTACCGAAGGAAAAGTTTATTGCTTGGGTGGAGCAGAACACCAGTGGAGGTGGCACATGACGAAAGTATATAAAAACTACATTCCTCTGCCCAATGCGATTTTCAGTCTCAATTTGTGTCCCGGTGAGATCGCCGTCTACTCGTACCTGCTCTACTGCGAAGACCGCAAAACGTACCAGTGCTAGCCCTCCTGCACAGCCGCCAGCACCGTGGTACCGCTGCCGGCAAAGGGGTCGAGAATATGCCCGCCCGGTTCCGTAATCTTCACGATATCCCGCATCAGCTGCAGCGGCTTCTCCGTCAGATGGATGCGGCTCTGCGGATTGCCGTATTTGAACACCCCCGGCAGACACGGGACCGGACGGCTGATGGGCATATCGCCGTTGGAACCCCAGACGATATATTCCGCCTGCTGGCGGAAGCGCCCCTTCTGGGGGCGGCTGTTGCCCTTATCCCAGACAGCGGTGCCGCGCCAGATCCAGCCCGCCCACTGCAGGGCGTCGGTGGCTGCCGGGAGCTGCCACCAGTCAATGAACATACAAACCGGCGCGCCACTCTTGCACACCCTTCTTGCCTCATACAGCCACTCTGCCGCCCAACGGGTCCAGGAGCGCTGGTCCTTGGCGTCCCCGTCGAAAGGGGGCGGTGCGTTCTCGCCCATGCTGGAATACTTCCGGACGGTGGATTTGTTTTTTCCGCCTGGGTCCGTCCGCCGGAGGCATACGGGGGATCGGTGATGACGGCGTCAAAGGTGTTGGAGGCAAAGGTCCCCAGCACCTTCTGAGCATCGGCTTTTTTCTTCTCTCGGCTTTGTTTTGCATCAGCCGCCATATCCTGCACGGCCAGTTTAGCTGCCTTGGTCGCATCGGCAGCTTTTTGCAAAGTCCCTGCAAAACCTGCTCCGATTTTCTTCTTATCCACTTCTGCCTAACCTCCTTTATAGTACCAATGGAGCATCGGACTCCATCATAGCATCAAATTCTTTCTGATTTGTAAACTGCGGCTCTCGCCCAAGAACCTTCTGAATGGTAACATTCCCCCGAATAACAAGATCAGAATCACCGGTCAGCAAGCCTTGCTGCATATCAGCAAAGCCGGACATAAAGCCTTCGATGTCCTCGGCAAGATAATTGCTGACCTTCATATCCAGTTGCTCCTTAAACTCCTGAAGCTGCTTGAGGAACAGTGCCGCCTTCGCCTCAGAGAGGATCATCTTCTCGTGAATGAGCTGTGCTTCCTTCTTCTCATTGGATACCTCACGCACGATGGAAAGAGCAGCACGCCCGGCCCCCACATAATTAAACCGGGTAACAAAGCGACCGGAAAACAGCACCCAATTGCCGCCGGATTCGATGGCAGCGTGGATCGCCGCATCAGCGGTGTCGGCTACGGTAAAGGTCATGCTGGCTATGGTGAGCATTCGGTCTACTGTGCGGTTTCGGAAAGGAATAACCTGAGCCCAGTTGATTGTTTCCTTTTCAGATGCAAGCTCACCCGCCAAATGCGAAATGAAATAGCCGATTCGGATATATAGTTCGTTAAATATAACCGGAATTGCCTGCTTCCCTGCCGCTTTATAGAGCGGTAACTCGTGACGCAAATCAATCTTCTGCTTTTCATAGAGATTATTCACAAATACGGGCAATCCCGAATCCTTTAGCACAGGAAGGCTGGCAACCTCGTAGAGAAAGGAAATTAGAATACCGGGTATCCCCATGCCGCCGCCAGCCGTATTCTTGGAGCCTCCCATATCGCTTACCAAATGTCCAAACCAATTGTCCGCACATTTTACGACCTCAAGGAGCAGCGGCGTAGAAGCAAGTAGGTGTATGATATGATGAAGACCTCTGGGAACCTCCAAGTCATGATCATTTAGTTTCTTTTCAGCAACAAAAGCCATCCAATTGAGGATGCCGGTAACTACAGCAGGAATCAAAATTTCTTTTATGTCCTTCAAGTGAGTTTCCACAATGAAAAAATGCCACTCACCGTCTTTGTTGACGAAGGTTCCGATTCGGAGGAACTGTACAACAAGTGATGCCATCAAGCCGGCCGGTGTTGGGTGGTGTGCTAAATCGGCGAGATGATGATTTTTTGCGGATATGCCAACATCGTGGCCCTTCCAAACATTGTCCTGTGCAACTTTGAAAGCATCCTCGAGTTCTCGGATCGCGTCTTTCAAGCGAGAATTATTAAATCCTCTCGAGGAAGCATATTCCTGAATGAAGTTGTTTACCTGCCGATTAGACAGCGCAATATCATTTCCTGTAATCGTTGCATCTCCAACAAAAAGAGCGTCTATTGCGCCGGAGATAATTCCGCTTGCAACCGCAAACGCATAATCTGCCTTGTCGGCGTGATTGGTATAATGTTCCAACTCCTGATTGACACGGGCCAGCTCCGTGTTCAGGCGATCAATGCCTGGTGCTTCGACTTTCGCCTCGGCAGATACAACATCCTCTGCCAACTCCTGATTGATCTCTTTTGTCTTGTCTGGCAAAGTAAATGTACCGTCAATAATTCCTGCGTACTGCGCTGACCGGGACCATTCATAGCACTCATAGGCGCGGGTGGCCAATCGTGGATGGGTTTCATCCTGCACCAGCATCAGCTCCATCAGCTTGTTGGATTTTGAATCGTTGACAAAGGATTTTAAGTCAAGCGCCTGTTTCAGAAATTCATTCCGATCCACATTCTTGCCATAGCCGTTGAGCCGGAGCAATACATCAATGGTTTTGTCCGCTGTTCCGTCACAGAGAGCAGCAGCTCGGTCTGCGGACAACTCACTGCAACGATCCCAGAATAGAAGTGCCCTCACTAATGTCGGCGTGAGATATTTGCCAATGGCCGGAATACGCACTAACGGGCTTCGGTCTATACCACCAACCAACTGCGCTGCAATAGAGTGATAAAGGGAATGCTTGCAGGCAATGTGGCCGCATTCGTGCGCCAGAACACTGGGGAGCAGATTGAGCGGAAGTTTATTCACAAGCCCGGATGTCACATAGATGCAAGGATGAACGCTGCCAAATGTTGCTGCATTGGCCTGCCTGTCCCTCACATAATAAAGCTCCGGCGTATCAATGCCAAGCTGCTCACAGATCGGGGGCAAGAGACCGTATACCTCCGGCATCTGGTTTTCGCCGAGACGGATCGCGGTCGATAGAAGGTCGATTTTAGCAGCCTTCTCATCGTAATTGGCAGAATACGATTCCAGAAGCTTTACAAACTTCGGGAATTGATTCAAAGCATCTGCGGCTTGCCTGTCCAAGTCGTGCACATAGAGTTCGGCACTATAGGCCATGTTGTCACGCCCTTTCCTTTCAAGTCACTTCTTCTGTTCAGTTTCGAATTCGACAATGTCATCCAGCTTGCAGTCCAGTGATGTGCAGAGCTTTTCCAGCACATTCACCCGAACATCTTCGTTGCGCCCCAGCTTTGCCATAGCGTTAGTGCTGATCCCAGCCAAATGCGTCAATTCAGTTTTGCTGAGATTTTTGTCGATCATCAGCTTCCAGAGCTTTTTATAATTTACCGACATATTCGTTCTCCTTCTGCGTTGCGGCGTTTTGCTTTACATTTTTAGTATATCACGTCTATTCTAAAAATCAAGATTATTTTGCGCTTTGCAAGATAAAAGATGGGTTCGATTGCACAATATATTATCGGAAACTCGATTGAGGTATATGGAAACGGCGTGCGGGATGTACCCACACGCCGTGCTTGATTACGAGAAAATAACCTCTTGATTTACAATTTCAGCCACCCTATTTCGGATGTTATTGCTTTTCCTAACCCATTCCACTGGATTAGTCGCCTTGAAATCTTCCGTCAGGTTTTCATTTCGAGATAGTGCATTCACAAGTTCATCAAACATCTGCTGTGCCCAAGTTTCCACATCAACAAGATAATCATTCAATTTGCCGCTTGTCAGCAGATTGTAGTAGCGCACTCTGTGATACTGCTTTAGATACCGCAAGTGCCGTTGTCCCCATATGCCGATATGTACTTCGCCTTCCTCCGGCAGTTTCAGGCAGGGCAGATAGTAGTCTCCCTGTAGCTCATACCAAAGCCCGTTCTGCTCGTTGTAGATGTACTTTTCCATTTTGTAACCCTCCAATATGATTGATTTTGCCTACAATCCAATCATTCCGGCTGACTACAAAAGCCGAAGGAGACACTTCCTTACGAAGTGCCTCCTTCGGGGCCCTGATTTTTTTACTCAGTTTTCCGGGTTCTCCGGGCCCGGCGTGGGCTCCGGGGCGGGTTCCGGATCGGGGTCCGGCGCAGGCTCTGGAGTCGGGTCCGGCGCAGGCTCCGGAGTCGGGTCCGGCGTGGGCTCGGGCTGGGGCTTCTGCTTGCCCACCTCCACGATCTTGTCCCGGCTGTCGTAATTGCTCTCCGCCTCGAAATTGCTGGAGATCAGATTCCCGTTGCCGTCATACACATTCCGCCAGGTCTGCACGGTAAACCCGGTGATGGGATACTGGGTCACCCGCTCCACGCCGGGAGCCAGATTGTCCACTTCCTTATAGATGGTTTTCCACGGGGTGGTGGACACGGTCTTGCTGGTGATCTTCACGAAGCTGCTGTCGGTTTTGGTGCCGAAGATCTTCACCGTGACGTTGTTGTTGTACCAATATGTCACGATCTTGATGGGATAGTCGGTGTTGTTCTGGAGCACAAAGTCCAGATACGGCCAGAACACCGTGGCGTCGCATCCGGAGGGTACGTAGTCCTGGGCATACATGTGGCAGGCCCGGGACACGATTTTCAGATTGGCCAGCAGCGCCGAATAGTACAGGGTGGACGACACCTGGCACACGCCGCCGCCATAGGAGGGCACGGCCTTGCCGCCCACATAGGCGGTGCCGATCTTGAACCCGGCCTCCTTGGTGGTGGGGCCCACAGCGTCGTTATAGCTGAAATTTTCGCCGCTGTTGACCACGGAGCCGCTGATGTTCCCGGCGGCCTTCCGAACGTTGAAAATACGGTCGCTGGTGCCGGAGACATAGGAGGTGTACTGCCCCAGCACGTCCCGGAACAGCACCTTTTCCAGCCCCGCCTTGGTAACGGTGGGATAGGTGATCCGGGCGGGGATCACGAGCTCCTGCCCGGGCTGGGCCTGCTCCACCAGCTTTTCGGCCGCCGCCACGTCAAAGCTAACGCCCACGCGCCCCTCCACCACCTGACCGGTGGCCCGGTCATAGGAAGCGTTCTTCCCCTCACCGCCGATCTCCCGCTCCACTGCCGCCAGATCCAGGGCCTTGCCCTGGGTCACGGTGCTGACGCATTCGATGGGGTCCAGACACCGGGTGGTCACGGCCTGATGCAGGGCCCGGGCCAGCTTATCCCGGTCAATGGTGCGTCCGTCGGCGGGCTTGGTGACGTAGAAGCCGTCGCCCTTGCCCTCCTCCATACGGTATGCACCGTCCACCGGGTCACGGCTCAGCTCCCGGCTCAGGCTCTCCGCCCGCTGGGACAGCTGCGCCGCGTCCAGATCCCACCGGACTGCCGCCTGAGTCTCCCCAAACCAGCTGCGGATCAGGTGATACCCGTTGACGAAGAAATTTCCCCCATGGGCCGCGTTCCAGGCAGCCTGGGCCGCCTCCTGCGGCGTAACGGATACCCCAAGCTCCGACAGGCTCACCTGTCCGATGGTCTCCTCTCCCAGGGTCAGGTGGATGACCTCGCCGCTGCACGCATCGGCTCCGTCCCGCTGCCATTTATCCCGAACCTCCTGGGCGGTAAGTCCGCCCACGTCCACGCCCAGCACCTGGGTACGGTGCAGGGTGGTCCTTCCCGCAGCGGCCGCGATGCACACCGCCAGGTATGCCGCCGCCAGAACGCCCACGGCGATACCCGCCGCCATCCCGGCGATCCGGCCCGCCGAACGGGTCCGCTTTTCCTTCTGCAAGGGCTTCTGGTCTGTCTTTTCCATCATGGCCCCTCCTCATCATTCTGTTGCCGCGCTGTTGCGCGTTCGTATAGTATACTACATCTCCTTCCAAAAAAGGTTACAATCCGGTAACAATCGCCGGTTCTTCAACACACTGTTGATTTATGTACGGGCCCGCTTGGGGATCCGGATGGTCAGCAGGATCTCCTGCTCCGTGTCCCGCCGGTCCCACCCGGCGTCCACCCCGGCCTGACGCATCAGGTGCAGTCCCCGGTCCACGCTGTTGAGAAACAGCCGCACATCCTTGATGATGTAGGTGCTGCGCCCCCGGGGCGGCGTGGTCCGGTCCTCCTGCAGAAGCTTTTCCACATGGGCCTCCGCCTGGGCCACGTTCATCTGCCGCCGCACCATGTCCCCGGCGGCCCGGCGCTGGATCTCCGGGTCCTGGAGCCGCAGCAGCGCCCGGGCATGCCGCTCCGTCAGCCCGTTTTCCCGCAGAAGATTCCGCACATCCTCCGGCAGCCGCAGAAGCCGCAGCTTGTTGGCCACCGTGGGCTGGGCCCGGCCCAGGCGCCGGGCGGCCTCCTCCTGGCTGAGCCCATACCGGGAGATCAGCCGCGCAATGGCCGCCGCCTCCTCCCAGCAGTCCAGGTCCCGCCGCTGAAGATTTTCCATCAGAGCCAGCAGGGCGGAATCCTCCTCGCCCACCTGGGCCACCAGGCACGGCACCTCCCGCAGTCCGGCGATCCGGGCCGCCCGCAGCCGCCGCTCCCCGGCCACCAGCTCATACCCGTCTCCGGCCCGGCGAACCGTCAGCGGCTGTAAAATGCCGCAGGAGCGGATGCTGGCGGCCAGCTCCGCCAGTCCCACCTCGTCAAAGCCCTGCCGGGGCTGCTGGGGATTGGGCCGGATGCGGCCCAGGGGGATGTACTGGACCCGTGTGGACAGAAATTCACCCTTTCGCTGCAATTTCATGGTGCTCGCCCTCCTTTTCCCCCATTTTATCCGTCCCGGGCAGCAAAAAAGGCCGCACTCTGTCGGGAAATCAAAATTTCCCCGCTTGCGCCCCGGGCTGCAATGTCTGCGCCGTGTATGTGGAGCCTTCTCACCGCTCCGTTGAAAACAGGAACATATCATAATTGTGTTGACGGCAGTCCGTGAGATGGGATACAATGAGAAAAAAGGAGGGGGAACTCTATGAAGAAGCGTCTGGAAGCCCTATGGTGCGCACTGTTCCGCGTGAACAAAAACGCTACCGGCTACACCTGGCCCATTTGCCGGATACTGCTGTGTCTATTGTCCTACTGGCTTTTGACAGTGGTCAACGGAAGTCGGCCCATGAGTACGCCCCGGGCGGTGGTGTTCGTGCTGCTGATCGTGCTGACCTGGGGACTCTTTTACGGCGTTATATGCGCACTGGTGGAGATCAGCATCGTCCGGAAGCACCGCAGATCCCCCAAGACCAGGCAGCCGGTATCGGGCCGGGAGAAGGCTGCCGGAAAGCCCTTTTCCCTGGAGCAGCTGGCGGCGCTGGCGGAGGAGAATGACATTGTGGAGCTTCGCCTGCTTCACGGCAGCCGGACTGTCACCGCCGGGTCCAGCTCCGACTACACGCCCCAGAAGGGTTTTTTCGATAAGCGCTACTATGTGGGCAGCAAGGAAATGGAAACTATCGACGATTTCCGGCGGGCATTGGAGCCGTACGCCCCCGGCGGCACCGTCACGGTGCTGACCATTGACGGCGTAAAGCCCCAATAAACATTTGCAGCACGGAAGAGAGCCGTATGATGCACCGCATATCCCCGCGGAAGCCACCCTCAGCAGCGGAAAAAATGCTTGCCATCCGGGGCCCCGGGGGGTACAATAGCACCAATCAGAAAACAGGAGGCGTATTCCTATGGAGTTTAACCCGCAGAAGCAGCTGGCAGGCCTGCTGGAGTGGATGGACCAGCAGATGACCCTGTGCCATGGCAAGACCGCCGTCATCGGCATTTCCGGCGGCAAGGACAGCAGCACCGTGGCGGCGCTGGCAGTGGCCGCCTACGGCCGCGAGAACGTGTACGGCGTCCTGATGCCCAACGGCGTCCAGCCGGATATCGACTATTCCCAGGCCCTGGTGGAGCACCTGAACATTCCCCACTGCACCATCAATATCCACGACGCCGTCCAGGGCGTCCTTCACGAGATGGAGCAGGCGGGCCTGGAGCCCAGCCGCCAGACCCGGGTGAACCTGCCCTCCCGCATCCGCATGGCCACTCTGTACGCCGTGGCCCAGACCGTGCCCGACGGCATCGTCATCAACACCAGCAACCTCTCCGAGGACTGGGTAGGCTACTGCACCATTTACGGTGACTCTGCCGGGGCCTTCTCCCCCCTGGGCATGTACACCACCGAGGAGGTCATTGCCCTGGGCCGGGTTCTGGGCCTGCCGGAGAAGTTCCTGGTAAAGGCCCCCTCCGACGGCCTCACCGGCCTCACCGACGAGGACAACCTGGGCTTTACCTATCACGCCGTCAACGAATACGTTCGCCGGGGCGTCTGCGACCCGGCCATCCGGGCCCAGATCGACCAGAAGCACCGCGTCAGCCGCTTCAAATTCCAGACCCTGCCGGTGTATCACAACGGTTTGCCCATGGCCCTTACCGACGAGACGGATTACTACAAATAAGTGCCAAACACCCCGGAGCAGCGCTCCGGGGTGTTTCAGCCTGTCAAAGAAGCCTCGCAGAGTTCGCGGCCCGCAGGCCGCGAATAGTGTTCAATCCATTTTTCACGGCGGCGTGTACGTCGTGAAAAATACTTTGCGCGGAGAGAGTGTGTTTTCGCGCATTTTATGCGTGAAAACGCGCGGGTCGGAGCGGAATCTCTTTTGTCAAAAAAGGGCAACGCCCTTTTTTGACAAGCTGCCAAACACCCCGGAGCAGCGCTCCGGGGTGTTTGCATTGGTCTTTATTTGCTGCGGATGAACAGCACCCCCAGGGTGCCGGGGCCGCAGTGTGAGGTGACGGTGGACCCTGCGGTGGTCTCGATGATCTCCTCAAAATCGGGACACAGCTCCAGGAGCTTCTGCCGCACCGCCTCCACCGCCTCCGGGGCGCAGCGGGTATGGGTAATGAACACCCGGTGCCTGTTGATATCATCCCGTCCCTGGAGCCGGTCCTGGGTGTATTGCAGCATCACCTTGTCAATGGGGCCGCGATACTTTTTGCCTGGGGTCATCTTGCCGTCCTTCACCTCGATGCAGGGCTTCAGCTTCAGCAGATTGCCGCCGAAAGCGCTGAGGGCCGAGCACCGTCCGCCCTTGTACAGATAGTCCAGCCGGTCAATAACAAAGCTGGCCTCCACCCAGGGAGCCAGGTCCGTGCAGGCCCTCTGAATTTCCTCCGCCGTATGTCCGGCCGCCGCCAGCTCCGCGCCGTGGAGCACCAGGAGCCCCTGGCCCGTGGACAGGTTCCGGGAATCCACCACATATACGTCGCCGACGTCCGCCGCCGCCATGCAGGCGTTCTGATACGAGCTGGAAAAGTCGCTGCTGATGCAGAAGTGCACGACGCTGTACCCCTGCTGGTGCCAGGACCGGAACTCCCGGACATAGTCGAACACATTGACGGCGCTGGTCCGGGGCAGCTGGCCGCTGGCGTCCACATAGTCATAAATGGTCTCCGGCGTGATCTCCACGCCGTCATGCCCCACCTGATCGCCGCAGTGCACCGACAGGGGCGTGATGGCAATGTCGTACCGTTCGATCAGCTCCGGCGACAGGTCGCAGGTGCTGTCCGAAATGATCTTTACCTTCATATCCTGTTTTTCTCCTTGTATAAGCCCCGGGCCCGGCCCGGCGGCGGTTTCTGCAAGATGACAAAAACTTCCCCTATGCGCCGCTTCACAAAACGCCGCTTATGGTATTATACCGGATATCCTCTCTCCGCGCAAGAAAAACTTGCCATTTCTCCCGAAAAAAACACGACAATTCCCATAGAATTGCCGCGCTTTTCTGATTTTATTCCTCAAACAGACTGGCCTGGTAGGGCAGCCCCCCCTTGCCGATGTTCCGGCGCTGGGCAGCATTTTCCTCCGCCAGGGCGTCGGCAATGGCCATTTTCCGGATGATATTGCGGACGGTGGCGTCCAGGTCGGTGCCCTCCCGATAGTCGGCAGGGAAGATGAAATCCACCCGCCCCTTGGCCAGCAGATCCTCCACGCCCTGGCGGTTCTCCTGCTGGTACACGGCAATGGCCTGGCCGCCATAGGCCCGCATCATTTTCATGCACGGCACATCAGACAGGCCGTCTCCCACATAGATCATGTTGGTAAACGGCACCCGCTTGCTGTCGTCGGGCATGGAGTCATTGAGGGTTTTGTCATCGGACACATCCAGCACGCCCTTATTGATGCGATAGACGAACTGGGTCTTGTTGGTGAAGTTTACGTCCAGCTTGGGCCACGAGGCCAGCCCGTCCCCATCATAGAAAAACTCACAGGCGTAGATCTCCCGGAACTCCCGGGCGATGCCGCTGCCCTCGATGATCTCCCGCAGGCCGGAGGAGATGACATAGTGCTCCACCTGCACCCCCTGGCTGCGTCCAAATTCGTTGATGCGCCCGAACCAATCGGCCACCCCGGGAAACAGCTCCATCCCGTGACCGCACCGCACCAGGAAATCCCGATCCAGCCGGATGTTCTGGGCCCGGCATTCGGCGATCATGGTGTACATGTACGCCAGCAGCCCGTCCATGCGGTTCTCCCGGCCAAAGTCATTGGCCTTCCTCCAGAATTCTGCCGGAGTATAGCCCAGCGCCGGGATAAATGCATAGTCCTCCATGTCCGTGGTGCACAGAGTCTTGTCAAAGTCATACAGCAGCGCCACAATAGGCGTCATACCGCCACCTCCTTGCGTATAGGGCAAAAGCGGCCCCCAGGGGCCGCTTTTTGCATTTCATATCAGCGTCTGTCGCCGCTGCTGTAGTTGCGGCCAAACTGCAGGTCCTCCAGGTTCAGCTTAAAGTCCAGGGGAAAGGGGGAATCCTCCTCTTTCTTCTCCTGGGGCTTTTCCTCCGGCTGAGACTCCGGGGCAGGCTGCTGCTCCTGAGAAGGCTCCTCCTGAGAAGCAGGCTCTGCATCCGTCGCAGCCTCCGCCACAGGCACGGCGTTCTCCTGGGGGGCAGGCAGGGCCACGGCCTCGCTCTGCTCCTCCTGCTCCGGCGCATTCCGCTCCGGCAGAGCATCCAGAAACGCCATCTGCTGGGCGCACAGCTCCCGGCTGCGCTGGATAAAGCTCTCCGTCTCGCTTTGGGCCGCAGCCAGCTTCTCCCAGGAATCCCGGATCTCCTGCTGGAGCTGCCGGGCCTGGATCTCGGCCTCGCCCCGGGCCTCGATCAGGATCCGCTGCGCCTCCGCCTGGGCGTTGGAAATGGTCTTTTCCTTTTCCGCGTGGGCCTCGGCGATAGACTTGTCCCTTTCGGCCTGGGCCTCGGCCACCATCTGGGCCGCCATTTTCTGGGCCGCCAGCAGGGTAGACCGCATGGCGTCCTCGGTGGCGCGGTATTCCTCCACCTTCTCGGCCAGCACCTTCAGCTTGGCCTTCAGAGTGGTATTGTCCTTATACAGCGCGGTATAATCCTCCGTCAGGCCGTCCAGAAATTCGTCCACAGCCGTCATACTGTAGCCGCTGCTCAGGCCGGACGATTTGGGAAAGGTTTTCTCGGAAACTTCCTGGGGTGTGTACATGATCTATCCCTCCGTTTTTTGCTGTATCGGTCCGTCACATGTACAGGCCGCTGTTTTCCAACTCGTCGATCAGGTCGCCCATAAGATCCACGGAATAGGGCGTGGCGATATAGGTCTTGGCGGCCACGCGCTTGACCTTGCCGCCGGTAGCATAGGCCACGCCGGACACGAAGTCCAGCAGCCGCCGGGCGGTATCGGGGTCGGTGTTCTCCATATTCACCACCACGGTGCGCTTTTCCAGCAGATGATCGGCAATGGCCGTGGCGTCCTCGTCATACTTCGAGGGCTTCACCAGCACCACCTTCAGCTGGGTAGTGGCGTGGATGTTCACCACCTTGCTGCGGCGCTCCTCATCCCGGCGCTCCTCCCGCCGGTCGTCCCGGCGGGGACGATCCTGATAATCGTCCTCCTGATATTCCACCGGTTCATCCTCGTCGTCATAGGGATGGATAAACTTCTTGAACTCGTCCTTCAGGCTCATGTGCTTCCCTCCGCTCTTTATTTTGTATAGTCCCGTGCGCCGAAAATTGCCGTGCCCACCCGGATCATGTTGCTGCCGCACCGGATGGCATCGGCAAAATCGCCGCTCATGCCCATTGACAGATATTCCATCCTATTATCGTATATTTTTGCATTGATGTCAACATAAAGCCACCGCATTTTCTCGAAATATGCCAGATTTCCGTGGGGCTCCATGGCCACCGGAGGGATGGTCATCAGTCCCCGGACCCGGACATGAGGCATGGCCAGAGCCGTTTCCGCGGCGGCGGCGATATCCTCCGGCGCAAAGCCGCTTTTGGCCGCCTCCCCGCCGATGTTCACCTCCAGCAGGATATCCTGGCAGAGCTCCAGCCTTCCGGCGGCCTTTTCGATCTCCTGCAGCAGCTCCGTGCTGCCCACAGACTGGATCAGATCGGCCTTGCCCACCACCTGGCGCACCTTGTTGCGCTGGAGATGGCCGATAAAGTGCAGGGGGCGGCCGGCGTAGGCGTTTTCCGCCAGCTTGGCGGTCATCTCCTGCACCCGGTTTTCGCCCAGGGCGTCGATCCCGGCGGCAATGGCCTCCTGGCAGGCGGCGGCGTCGTTCATTTTGCTGGCGCCCACCAGGATAACATCGGCGCCGGTGCGCCCCGTTTCCCGGGCCGCCTGGTCCATCTGCTGCCGGACGGCGGCAATATTCTCCGCAATAGACATAGTGAAAGCCTCCCTTTCCGCGGTCAATCTTCTTTCAATATCTGTGTGCCGTCCAGGGTCACGCCGGTCATGATGACCTCGTCGCCGGGACGGAGCGTTGACAGTCCCTCGGTGTTCTGAGGCACGGACACCAGCACATAGTCGTCCCCCTGATACACCATTTCCACAGGCTTGAACTGGGGGAAGCTGCCCTGAACGCAGTATACGCCCAGCTTTCCGTTGTCGCTCTGCCGCAGGCACACGGAGGGCAGACGCAGCCCCGTATAGCTGTGCAGCACGATCTGCGCCGTCTGGTGCCGCAGCTGAGTGGTCTCCGCCAGATATTCCCGGCAGGACAGCACCACCACGCACCGGCCGTTTTCCGCCGGGCCCACGGAATACACCGCGGCGGCAATGTCGTCGGTGACGCCCTTGGTCAGCCGCAGAGATACGCTGCCGCAGGCGGCAATGCGCTGGGCCTCCTCCTCCGCCACGGCGGCGGCATAGTACCAGGTGTTGCTGTAAATCAGCTTGCCCACGTTGGCGGTATTCTCCCCGGGGGCCAGGCTGTCCAGAGCGCTGGGAGTCAGGTCCCCCAGGCCCGCCGGGGTCAGCACGGACTCATACCCGTCGCACACGGCGGAATACGTCCCCGCCCGGGGAGCGGTGATATCCGTGGCCCCGGTAAGGCCCGCCTGCAAGGAGTCGATCTCGTCCTGCACCGCAGCGATCTCCGTTTTGATCTCCTGGCTGGAGGTATAGGCCCGGCTGCGCTTGACAATAGCGGCCTTCAGCTGGGACAGGTCGCCGGAGGCGGCGGTATAGTCCCCGCCGGTGAGATTCTTCCGCAGGGCCATGATGTCGTCGGAAATGGAGCCGTCCAGCTTCAGGGCGGCGTCGGGGTTCAGATAGGAGGACAGGGCGTATTCCAGCTGCTCCAGCTGCAGGCGCTTGGCCTGGATCTGGGCCACGGCCTCCAGGGCCCCGGGGCTGTCATAGGCGGTAGCGATGACCTGGCCCTTTCCCACCTTTTCCCCCTCGTCCCGGGTATGGCTCAGGGTCCCGGCCTCGGAGCGGAAGGCTTCCTCCTCCCGCACCAGCCAGCCGGATGCCTCCACGGATTCCTCCGTGGTGCTGGTATACACCCGGGTGGTGGCGTAGGGGTTCGTCAGATACCGCACCCCCTGGACCAGAAAATAGAACACCACCGCCGCCGCCAGGGCAATGGACAGAATTTTGAATGCGCGGGTGGACTTCATGGCGTAACCTCCTTTGGTGGCCAGGTGATGGTGTTGGGGCGCTGCCGCGCGCCGGGGCATGTCTCAAAAATTCTCCGTGCCCAAGGCTTTGCCTGCGGCAAAGCGCTTGTGCGCCCTGTCGGGCGGCGGCGCTATTGCGCCTCCGACGGCAAGCCCGGGTCGTTCAATGGCACCGGATGAACCGGAATGATGGTGGATATTGCGTGCTTGTAGATCACCTGCTGCTTGTTGCCCAGGCGCCGCAGACGCGGCGTCTGGGGCCCCGTGATTTTATTCCGCACGGACGGAGTGAATCCGCCCGTGCCCAAGGCTTTGCCTGCGGCAAAGCGCTTGTGCGCCCTGTCGGGCGGCGGCGCTATTGCGCCTCCGACGGCAAGCCCGGGTCGTTCAATGGCACCGGATGAACCGGAATGATGGTGGATATTGCGTGCTTGTAGATCACCTGCTGCTTGCCGTCGGTGTCCAGCACCACGGTGAAGCTGTCAAAGCCGGTGACGCTGCCCCGCAGCTGAAAGCCGTTCATCAGAAATACGGTAACGGGCAGGCTCTGCTTGCGGACCTTGGTCAGGAAAATGTCCTGAAGATTGTTTTTCTGCATAACGAATGCTCCTTTTCTCTTTGTGCGGACGGCTGTCCGCCTGCCCTTATCCTAAGCCATGGGCTGTGAGAAAATCTGTCGCATTCTGTAAAGCCGCCGGGAAATCCGGCTCCCGGTCCCAGAGGATCCAGTGGATGTCCGGGTTGCGCCGCAGCCAGGTCAGCTGCCGCTTGGCGTATTGGCGGGAGCGGAGCTTGACCTCCTCCACCGCCTGGTCCGTGGTGGCCGCGCCGTTGGCCACCGCCAGAAACTGCTTGTAGCCGATGGCCTGCAGAGCCGTGGCATCCCGGGGCAGGCCGCTGTCCAGAAGGTCCTGCACCTCCTGCAAAAGCCCCTGGCGGACCATGTCGTCCACCCGCCGGTCGATGCGCCGGCGCAGGTCCTCCCGGTCCCGGAAGCTCAGCCCGATATACAACGCCTCGTACCGGTCCGGACGCTGCCGTCCCCGCCTGTCCCGCAGGGACATGGGCTCCCCGGTCTGCTCATAGATCTCCAGTGCCCGGAGAATGCGCTTTTCATCCCGCAGGTGCAGCCGTCCGGCGGTTTCCGGGTCCACGGTCCGCAGCCGCTCCAGCAGCGCCTCCGGCCCCTGCTCCCGCAGCTCCCGCTGGAGCCGCAGCCGTACCTCGCCGCCCTGGCTGCCGGGGGCGAAGTCGTCACCCCGGATCAGGGCGTCCAGATACAGCCCCGTGCCTCCGGCCAGCACCGGCAGCCGGCCCCGGGCCAGAATGTCCCGGATGCAGCCGTCCGCCGCCTCGCAGAACCGGGCCACGGACCAGCTTTCCGCCGGATCCGCCACGGCGATCATATGATGGGGCACCCCCTCCATCTCCGCCGCCGTGGGGGCGGCGGTGCCGATGGTCATGCCCCGGTAGATCTGCATGGAGTCCACGGATACCACCTCGCCGCCGAAGCGCCGGGCCAGAGCCACGGCCATTTTCGTTTTTCCGCTGGCGGTGGGACCCACCACGCACAGGACCCTGGGGGCCATAGGCCGCTCCTTTCCGGGCGTCACGCCCGCTTGAACATTTTTTCCACCTGGTATTTGCTCAGCCGCACCGCCACCGGGCGGCCATGGGGGCAATACTGAATTTCCCCGGACTGGACCCTGTCCACCAGACGCCGCAGCTCGGCGGGGTCCGTGTGCATCCCGGCCTTGATGGCGGATTTGCAGGCCATGGTCTGCAATAGGCTGTCCCGGGCTGCGTCCGGGTCCGCCCGGTTCAGCCGCAGGTCCTCCGCCAGCTCCTCCAGGGCTCCGGTGGGGTCGTCTACCCCGGCGGGCACCCCCCGCACCAGCACCGCGCCGCCGAAATCCTCGCACCGAAAGCCATACCGCTCCAGCAGGGGCAGCTGCTCCAGCACCGCCGCGCAGTCCTCCGGCGACAGCTCCACCGCCATGGGCTCCAGCAGTGTCTGGGACATGATGGGCTCCGTGGCGGCCTTCAACGCGTCGAACCGCACCCGCTCGTGGGCAGCGTGCTTGTCGATGAGCCACACGTTCTCCTGCTCATCCTCGCAGATGATATACGTCCGCAGCACCTCGCCGGCAATGCGCCAGGGGGCCTCCCTGGGTGGCTCCATGGTCACCTGCTCCGGCAGGGACACCGTCTCCTGTACCGGCTCCCGCACCGGCTCCGGCTTTGGGGCGGGCGGGGTAATGTGATAGCTGACGCCGGGGCGGCCGGTGGGCGCGGTAAAGGGCTTGCCCGCCTCCGGGGCCACGTCCCGCACCGCCATGGTCTGGGCCGGTCTTTCCTCCGGCTGCGCCGCAGGCCGGGACACCGGCGCGGCGGGACGGGCGGTATAGCTGCCCAGCGGGCGCTTCTCCGGCTCCGGCTTCTGCTGCTGCCGGAACTCCTGGGCCGTCATGGTCCGGTAGAAGGGCTTCTCCTCCTTTTCCGGGGCCTTGGGGCGAGCTGCCGCGTCCAGGGCATCCATGACGGTATAGTACACCGCATCGAAGGCGGTTTTATCCGATACGAATTTCACCACGGTCTTGGCCGGATGCACGTTCACGTCCACCCGGTCCTCCGGCAGGGTCAGATGCAGCACGCAGCCGGGGAACTTCCCCTTCAGCAGCCGGTTGCGGTATGCCTCCTCCAGGGCGGCGGACAGCAGCTGGCTCTTGACGAACCGTCCGTTGACAAAAAACAGCTGACGGCCCCGGGTGCCGTGGCCATTCAGGGGCCGGGTCACATAGCCCGCCACCTGCACGTCGCCGCCGCAGCCCCGGACCTCCTCCAGACCCAGAGCAAAATCCCGGCCCATGGCCGCATAAACGGCGGACAGCAGCTGCCCGTCGCCGGGGGTGTGGAGCACCTCGGCTCCGTCCCGCAGCAGCTTGAAGGACACCTCCGGATGGCTCAGGGCCAGGTGCTGGACGATGCCGGACACGGCGGCCCCCTCGGCGCTGTCCTTCTTCATGAACTTCATCCGGGCGGGAGTGTTGTAAAACAGGTCCCGGACGCAGATGGTGGTGCCCTCCGGGCACCCGGTCTCCTCCACCTGCCCGGGCACGCCGCCCTTCAGATGCAGGGACGCCCCTGCCGGGGCCCCGGTCTGCCGGGTGAAGATATCCACCCGGGACACGGCGGAGATGGCGGCCAGCGCCTCACCCCGGAAGCCCAGGGTACCGATGGCGGCCAGGTCCGCCGCCGTGCGCAGCTTGCTGGTGGCGTGGCGCAGAAACGCCGTGGGCAGCTGCTGCGGCGCGATGCCGCAGCCGTTGTCCGTAATGCGCAGATAGGTGAGGCCCCCGCGCTGGACCTCCGCCACAATGGCGGTGGCCCCGGCGTCCAGGGCGTTTTCCAGCAGCTCCTTGGCCACGCTGGCGGGCCGCTCCACCACCTCGCCGGCGGCGATCAGATCCGCCACATGCCGCGGCAGGCATTGAATATCAGGCATAGCGTTGTCCTTTCGTGTTACGTCAGCTTCTTTTTCAGTTCATACAGCAGCTGCAATGCCTCCAGAGGCGTCAGCGAGTCCACCTGGGTCCGGCGGAGCCGGTCGACGACCTGGCTCTCGGCCACGGCGGCAAAGGACACCTGGTCCTCCCGGGGAGCGGGGGCTGCCGCCGGGCGGCCGGACTCCTCCTCCAGCTGCCGGAGGATTTTTCTGGCCCGGGACACCACCGCGTCCGGCAGGCCCGCCAGCTTGGCCACCTCGATGCCGTAGCTGCGGTCCGCGCCGCCGGGGACGATCTTCCGCAGGAACACGATCTCCTCGCCCCGGGCCCGGACGGCGATGTTGTAGTTCTTCACGCCGGGAAGGGTGCCCTCCATGGCGGTAAGCTCGTGGTAATGGGTGGCAAACAGGGTCTTTGCCCCCAGGCGCTTGGGGTCGGCGCAGTATTCCAAAACCGCCCGTGCGATGCTCATACCGTCGAAGGTAGAGGTGCCCCGGCCGATCTCGTCCAGGATCAGCAGGCTCTTGTCCGTGGCGGCATGGAGGATGTCGCTGACCTCCGTCATCTCCACCATAAAGGTGGACTGCCCCGCCGACAGATCGTCGGAGGCCCCGATGCGGGTAAATACCCGGTCCACAATGCCCAGGCGGGCCGCCTTGGCCGGGACGAAGGACCCGATCTGGGCCATGAGCACCATCAGCGCCACCTGGCGCATATAGGTGGACTTGCCCGCCATGTTGGGGCCGGTGATGATGGACACCCGGTCCTGGGTGCGGCCCATATAGGTGTCGTTGGGCACAAACAGGGCGTCGGGCCGCATGGCCTCCACCACCGGGTGGCGTCCCTGGTGGATCTCGATAACGCCGGACTCGTCCACCGCCGGGCAGCAGTAGTTGTTCTTCACCGCCACCGCTGCCAGGGAGCACAGGCAGTCCGCCTCCGCCACGGCGGCGGCAGCCGCCTGGATCCGGGCCACATGGCCGCTCAGCTCCTGCCGCAGCCGGGTGAACAGCTCATATTCCAGGGCCGATACCCGGTCCGACGCGGACAGGATGTCGTGCTCCAGGTCCTTCAGCTCCTGGGTGATGTATCGCTCGCCGTTGACCAGGGTCTGCTTGCGGATGTATGTCTCGGGCACCTGGTCCTTGAAGGAGTTGGACACCTCGATGTAATAGCCGAATACCTTGTTGTACCCGATCTTCAGAGTGCGGATGCCGGTTTTCTCCTTTTCGGCGGCCTCCATAGAGGCGATGACGCCCTTGCCGCCATGCAGAATGCCCCGCAGGCGGTCCACCTCCGGGTCGAAGCCCTCCCGGATGAACTCGCCCTCCCGGACGGAGAAGGGGGGATCGTCGCACAGGGTGCGGCCGATCAGGTCCGTCAGGTCCTCCAGAGTGTCCAGCTGGGCCAGCTCCCCCAGGCGGCCCCGGTCAAAGGCCGACAGCAGCTCCTTCACATGAGGCAGCCGCGCCATGGCGTTTTTCAGGGCTACCACGTCCCGGCCCCCGGCGGTGCCGTATACAATGCGGCCCACCAGCCGCTCCATGTCGCCGATGCCGGACAGGGCCAGGGCCAGCTCCTCCCGCACCATGGTGTGGTCCACCAGCTGGCCCACGGCGGCGCTGCGGCGGGTGATGGCCGTAACGGACAGCAGGGGCCGCTCCAGCCAGCTGCGCAGCAGCCGCCCGCCCATGGGGGTTCGGGTCTTGTCCAGCACCCACAGCAGGCTGCCCTTTTTCTCCTTGCTGCGCAGGGTCTCCGTCAGCTCCAGATTCCGCCGGGCCGTCAGGTCCAGCTCCATAAACTGCCCCTGCTGATAGTAATCCAGGTCGTCCACGTGGCGCAGGTCGGTTTTCTGCGTCTCGTGGAGATAGCCCAGCAGCGCCCCCAGCGACAAAGCCGCGGCGGGGTTCCCCTTGGGCAGGCGTCCGGCGGCCTCGTCGCCGAACTGGGTGCGGACGGTCCTTTCCGCCTCCTGCAATTGAAAGCGTCCGGCGCTCAGCCGCTCCACATGGCAGTGGAGCTTATCCTGCAAAAGAGACAGCAGCGGCCCGCACTGGTATGCCGCCGGATTCACCACTGCCTCCGCCGGGGAAAACCGGCCCAGCTCGTTGAGCAGATGCTCCGCCCGGTCGGGCCCCTGAAAGGCGGTAACGTGGGTCTTGCCGGTGGAAATGTCGCACACGCTGAAGCCCGCGCAGGTGTCGTCCAGATACAGCCCCGCGCAGAAGTTGGACCGTCCCTCCTCCAGGCAGGCGGCGTCTATGACGGTGCCGGGGGTCACCACCCGGATAATGTCCCGGTCCACCAAGCCCTTGGCCGTGGCGGGGTCCTGGGTCTGCTCGCAGATGGCCACCTTGTAGCCCTTGGCAATAAGCCGGGCAATATAGGCGTCGGAGGCGTGATAGGGAATGCCGCACATGGGCACCTTTTCCTCAAAGGGCTTGTTCTTGTCCTTGTCCCTGGTGGTCAGGGTCAGGTCCAGCTCCTTGGACGCCTTCCGGGCGTCGTCGCCGAACATCTCGTAAAAATCCCCCAGCCGGAAAAACAGGATGGCGTCCTGATTCTGCTCCTTGATCTGCAAATATTGTTTCATCATGGGGGTCAGCTCCGCCATGGTTTCACCCGCGCTTTCTGCCGCATGTGCGGCGTATCTGTCGAATGGTAGTGGAAAACATTGTTGAAAAGTGCAAAACTTCGTTCAATAGGGGAAATTATTCCATCTCCCCGAACAGCGCCCAGGTGTTGCTGTCGGTGATCCTCACGTTCCGGTACTGGCCCAGGGCGTCCCTGCTGCCCACCAGGTGCACCAGCCGTCCCCCCGCCGTCCGGGCGGACAGGGGCCACCGGGCGTCGTCGGTCTCGCCGTCCACCAGCACCCGCAGGGTCCGGCCTACATACCGGGCATGAAGCCGGGCGGATATCTCGTTTTGCGTATTGCACAGCATATCGAACCATTTCTGCTTTTCCGCCCGGGGAACGGGGTCGTCCATTTTGGCCGCCGGCGTACCGGGCCGGGGGGAGAAGATGAAGGTAAACAGGGCGTCGAACTCCACCTGCCGCACCAGGTCCACGGTCTCCATGGCCTCGGCCTCCGTCTCGCCGGGGAAGCCGATGATCACATCGGAGGTCAGCACCAGGTCCGGCATGACCTTCCGGGCATAGCCGATCAGGTCCAGATATTTCGCCCGGTCATAGGGGCGGTTCATGGCCCGCAGCACCCGGTCGCAGCCGGACTGCACCGGCAGGTGCAGCTGATGGGCCACATGGC